>SWCA01007856.1_pt1 | contig 49097 bp, 47 predicted proteins | sample 4692961 | NCBI WGS metagenome assembly SWCA01 (sample SAMN10267275, study PRJNA491770) | bioreactor metagenome | isolation source: DHS bioreactor inoculated with | place: Japan: off Shimokita Peninsula | reverse complement strand
AAAAAAAGGCTTTGAAAAAGAAGTGGTATATGGATCGAAAATACTGAAAAAAGAAGATAGATATTATAGTGAAGATTATTTATCAGGCGTTATGAAGGATAAAAAATTTGCTTGCGCTGATGTAAAACTTCAAGATGTTAGAAGTAATGGTAAATCTACAACGGTTGTTACAGTTTTTCAAGGCAGATTTTTCATGATTGATTTTGAGAAAAAATTTGAAAACGATGTCTATATCATGCCGAATCTATCTATAGGGTTTAATTGGTTTTCTGAATTACAGAGAGTTGATTTAGAATCGATTGCTTTTAATAAACTTTATGATGTGTTTTCAGTTGATAAACATTCTGCATTTTACTTATTAAAACCAGCGTTTATGGAAAAACTTATTGAGTTTAGAAGTGTTGCGAAAAGAGTCATGTTTGGATTTAAAGATAATCAAGTTTATATCGCTTTAGACACAAGAATTGATTCTTTTGATTTGAGGATGTTTAGAGAAATTGATCAAACATTTTTTGAAGAAATAAAAAAAGAAATTAAGCTCATTGAAGAACTAATTGATTTAATTCCTGCATAAAAAAAGCCGAATCAAGCGATTCGGCTTTATCTTTACTTACGGTTTTTAACTAACTTAATACTTTCGATAATTAATATGGGTAGAATTACTAATCCAATAATAATAAACCAGTAGTTAAAAGGTAGTGCTGTTATACCAAAAACATCTCTTGTAAATGGTATGAATACAACCAGTAGTTGTAAAGTAATACTTGCTGCTAAAGCATAGAAAATAAACTTATTTCTCTTAAGTTTAAAGATTGAATAGAGTTCACTTCTTACATTGAATGCATGAGCTAATTGGGATAATGCAAGAACGATAAACGTCATTGTTTGCGCAGTAATCATTTTTACTTCTCTAATTGCTGAAGGCTCTAAGAACCATCCGATGATATATGCTGCAAATGAAATTAATCCTAGCATTAAACCTTGAAGTCCAATTTTCATACCTAATCCATCAGCAAATATCGATTTTTGTGTATCTCTTGGCTGTTGATCCATGATATTCTCTTCTTTAGGTTCTAAACCTAATGCAATAGCCATGAGTGAATCAGTTACAAGATTTACCCATAGGATTTGAACAGCGGTAAGTGTAGTAACGCGACCGCTAAAGATTAATATGCCGATAGTTGTTCCTAAGAAAATTGTAACAATTTCACCGATATTACAGCTGAGTAAAAAGTGGATTGCTTTTTTTATGTTTGCAAAAATGGTTCTACCTTCGCTTACTGCATTGACAATCGTTGCAAAATTATCATCGGTTAAGACCATATCAGCTGCACCTTTTGCAACTTCTGTACCTGTGATACCCATTGATATACCAATATCAGCTTTTTTAATAGAAGGAGCATCATTGACTCCATCACCAGTCATTGCAACAACTTTATTTGCTCTTTTCCAGGCATCAACAATACGAACTTTGTTTTCTGGACTTACACGAGCGTATACTCTTATGTTTTCTAGTTTTTCAAAAAATTCATCATCACTCATTTGATCAAGTTCTTTACCCGTGATTGCAAGTTCATGATCAGATAGAATATTTAGATCACGAGCGATCGCAACTGCAGTATTGATATGATCACCGGTAATCATAATCGTTTTAATACCAGCTCTATTACATAATTCGATAGCGTCTTTTGCTTCAGGTCTTGCAGGATCAATCATGCCAACTAAACCAAGGAGCGTTAAGTCAGTTTCTAGATCATCAGTTGTTAAGTTTTTTAATGTTAATGACTTATCTATTTTCTTAAATGCAACAGCTAATACGCGTAAAGCATTGTTTGACATATCCTGATTTGCTTTTTCATAGGGCTTAATATCAAATTTTTCTTGGTTATAAACAGAAGAAGAACGACTAAAGATGACATCAGGTGCCCCTTTAACAACTGCGTATCTTCCATCTTTAAAATCATGAACAGTTGTCATCATTTTTCGATCTGAGTCAAATGGAAGTTCGTATATTCTTTCATTATCATCAATCATATCCATTGGCTTTTTATTTAATGTAAGTGCAAGATCGATGAATGCTATTTCAGTTGGATCCCCTATTTTTACATATTGATTGTCTTGAATAGAGACTTTCGTGTCATTACATAAGGCACCAAATAATGTTAATTTATCTAAGGCTTCATTAGTTTTGGTTTTCTCATTGATATCTACTAATTTATTTTCAACAAAAACTTTTGTAACAGTCATTAAATTTTGTGTTAATGTACCAGTTTTATCTGAACATATGATACTCGTAGATCCTAAAGTTTCTACAGCAGGAAGAGTTCTAATAATTGCATTCTTTTTAACAAGATTTTGCATGCCTAAAGCTAATACAATCGTAATAATTGCAGGTAATCCTTCAGGAATTGCAGCTACAGCTAACGCAACAGAAGTAAGTAATGCTTCTTTCCAATCTTCAAATGAAGCACTTCCGTCAATGGTATAAGCTTCAATAATTGTAATTGCGAAGATGATGAATGTAATACCTAGGGCAAGTAAAGCTAAGGTCTTACCAAGTTTTGCCATACTTTTTTGAAGCGGCGTGGTTTCTGACATTGTTTCACTAAGCATTGTCGCTATTTTCCCTAATTCAGTTTGCATACCAGTGTGTATAACAACTGCCTTACCTCGTCCATAAGTGACTACAGTCCCCATGAATCCTAAATTGGTACGATCACCTAATGCAACTTCATCTTCATTAATTATTTCTACTGTTTTTTCAACAGGAATGGCTTCACCAGTTAATGGAGACTCGTCAGTTTTTAAGTTAATGGATTCTATGATTCTAACATCAGCAGGGACATAATCTCCTGCATCTAAAATAACAATATCACCAACAGTTAGAAATTTAACATCGATTAATTTTTCTTGACCATCTCTTAAAACTTTTGCTTGTGGCGAAGACATAGCTTTGATTGATTCCAGTGCTTTTTCAGCTTTTGCTTCTTGAAATAAACCGAGTAAAGCATTTAATAAAACAATCATTAAGATTAAGATACCTTCTGAAGGCTCATCTGTAACAAATGATAAGATTGATGCAGCAATAAGCACATAAATCATAAAGTCATTGATTTGATCGAAAAATCTTAAAATCAGTGGTCTTTTTTTAGATTCTTCCAACTCATTTCTACCATATTTTTCTAATCGCTTTTTGGCTTCATCTTCAGTTAAGCCATTTTCTATGTGAGTATTTAGATTTTTTATAGTATCTTCATAAGATAATTGATAACTTTGTTTGTCCATAAGATTCTCCTTTGGTGTCATTTATCTTATATTTTATCATATTATGGGTCATCTTTCATGTTTATTGGGGATTATCTTAAACTATGAAAGAAATAATCACAAAATAGTATTCTTATTTAAAACATCATCTTGTATAATGAGTTTGAGGAGTGATACTATGGCATTTATGGAAATTCAAATGAAATCAAACATGTTAGATATGAATACTACTGTTGCAGTTATCTATCCAGAGCATATTGAGAAGCAAAAAAAGTTAAGGTCTTATATCTATTACATGGATACACAGGACATTATATGGACTGGATGAGACAAACTGCAATTGAGAGGTATGCAAATATGTATAGTATTTGTGTTGTGATGCCTTCGGTTCATAATAGTTATTATACAAATAATATATACAACATTAAATATTTTGATTATGTTGCTAAAGAATTACCTCAAATCATTGAACATATGTTTCTTGTATCTAAAAAGAAAGAAGATCGATATGTTGCTGGATTATCCATGGGTGGGTATGGGGCATTAAAAATCGGATTAACCTATCCAAACAAATATGAAAAAATAGCAAGCCTTTCGGGTGCTATCGATGTGGATAGATTGTATGAACTCAATAAGCATTTACCAAAAAGCAAACAGTTTATCAGTGCATTTAGAAAAATGCCTGTCAAAGGCACAAAGAATGACATTTTTTATTTGTTAGAAAAAGCATATAATAAAGGGCACATACCGGGCCTATTTATTGCTTGTGGAACAGATGACTTTCTTTATCCAGATCACATCAATCTATTGAAAAATTTAAATGAAAAAAACATCCCATATATTCATCAAGAATCACCAGGTGGTCATGAATGGAGATTATGGGATATGTATATTAAAGATGTTTTAAAATGGATGTTTGAATAAATTTTTATTTTAATAACCAAAGCGCAAATGTTTCAAACATTTTTCGCCATGCAAGTTCATTATGAATATCATCAGTTTCAATGTAGAAGATATCTTCTACATTTTTTTCTTCTAAATGAGTTTTTAAATGTCTACTGTTATTTAAATATATTTTATTGAAGTTTTTATTTGATGGGTCAGATGACTCGTTCTTGCCGATGGATATAAAAAACCTTTGATCTGGTTTAATGTCAGCTACATCAATATATTTCAAAAAATCATCTTCATTAAACCAAGATGCTAATGAAAAAACACCAACATTTTTAAATATATCAGGATGTTTTGCGGCAATATATGTAGAAATATAAGCGCCCATAGAACTTCCGGCAATTGAAGTATGTTCATAATTAGGTAGCGTTCTAAAATTTTTATCGATATAAGGTTTAACTTTCTTAACTACAAAATCAGCATAGACATCACCGAGACCGCCGATCTGAATCTTAAACATTTTTTTAACCATGTCTTTTCCAACCCAAGGGGAATACTCAAAAAACCGTAAATCAGAATTGTCAATGCCAACAACAATTACATCTCTTTTAATTTTATTATCAGTTTTTAACTGTGATAAAGTTTCATATACTCTCCACGATGACTGATTGTAAGCAGTACGATCTTCAAATAGGTTTTGTCCGTCATGCATATAAATCACAGGATATGCTTGATCACTTTTTGCATAATCATCCGGAACTAAAACTCTGATCGTACGTTTTTTTTGGGTTGTCGGTATCATGAGTTGTTTTTTTATGATGTTCACAAAATCATCTCCTTTTGTTTATTTTATCATGATTTTTAGCTCTTTAGAGGCTAAACATCGAAAATTGTATGTTAAAATAAAAGTATGGTAACGGAGGTGCTTTATGAAGGAATTTACCTTTTTAAAAACAAATAAGAAAACACCAAGGTTAGGATTTGGTGCATGGCAATTAGGCAATACTGAATTTTGGGGTTATATGGCTTATGATGATGGAGTAGGACTTGTCAAAAAAGCTATAAACTCAGGTATTCGCTTTTTTGATACAGCCCCTGGATATGCAGCAGGCATGAGTGAAACAATTATCGGTGATGCAATATCTGGTAAAGAAGATCAAATCATTGTTAATACAAAGCTTGGGCATATGGCTGATGGAAGTACTGATTTTAGTGTTTCATCACTAGAAGAGCAAATTTATGAATCTTTAGAAAGACTAAAGGTTAAATCACTAGATAGCGTTTTATTACATAATCCAGATATGAGCATATTAAAACACGAAACAGATCATTTTGAAGAGTTAGATCGTCTTAAAGAAGAAGGTTTAATTAAGGCCTATGGCGTAAGTATTGATACTTATGAAGAGTTAGAAGCTGTGATCGAACATTTAAATGTTGATGTAGTAGAGATACTATTTAATATCTTTTTTCAAGAAGCGAGACCATTGTTCAAAAAAGCTAAAGAAAAAGGAATAACGCTTATTACAAAAGTTCCACTTGATTCAGGTTGGTTAACTGGCAAATATAATGAAAATTCCGAGTTTGAAGGCATCCGTTCGAGATGGGATATTGAAACGATTGAAAGAAGAGCTAAACTCGTTCAAGAAATCAAAAATATCACTAAAGATGACAATGTTACGAAATATGCGATTGCATTTATCATGAGCTTTGATGAAATTGATTTAGTGATTCCTGGTATTAAAAATATCGAACATTTAGAAAATCACATTGAATATCAATCATATAAGCTACCAGAAAAATTTAAACAAGCTTTTATAGATTTATACGACAACCACATTAAGAACGATCCACTTCCATGGTAATGATAAAGAGTCTTTCAAGTTTCTTGATTGACTCTTCATATTTTTAAAGAAAGGTATATAAACAAGGTGAATGACATATTATGGGAACTATAATTAATGCAGCTGCAATTATACTAGCGACCTTTCTAGGCATCATTTTTAAAAAGGGATTATCTGAAAAAATACAAAAAGCAATTATGTTCACGTTAGGATTAGGCTTGATTGCATTATCTATTGGGTGGTTTGTCAAAGATTTTATAGTCTTTGATGGAACGTCTTTTTCAACACGAATGGATTTGCTCATCATATTATCTTTAGTGATTGGTGTGATCATAGGTGAGTGGATTGATATCGATCAAAGACTTACTGATCTGGCATACAAAGTCGAAAAAAAATACAAGCTACCACCGCTTGCTAAAGGTTTCATTACAGCAACCTTAATCTTTTGTGTGGGCGCTATGGCAATTACAGGCGCAATTCAAGATGGATTAGGTCTAGGCATGACAACACTACTAATTAAATCAACATTAGACTTTATTACCGCAATGGTATTGGCTTCTTTCTTAGGTATTGGGGTTGCCTTTTCAGCAATCAGTGTTCTTGTCTATCAAGGATCAATCACGCTTTTAGCAAGATATTTAAGCAGTTATGCAACACCAGATATAATCAGTGCATTATCTATGATTGGAAGTATTATATTGATTGCTATTGGATTTAACTTTATGGAAATTAAAAAAATAAAAGTAGCCAACTTGCTACCTGCATTACTTATTCCAATCATATATGAAATTATAATCAATATATTTTAGGAGGGTTTATGCCTATATGTAAGATCTGCGGATCAAAACAAATAAAAACATATAAACATCCAAGGTTTGATATGATTTTTCATGAGTGTGAATCTTGTGAAGTGATTTATAAAGATGAAACCAATAGAATAACACTTAAAGAAGAGAAGCATGTTTATGAACAACATGAAAACTCTATTGAAGACCAAGGATACGTGAACTTTCTTACAAATTTTGTAGATAGTGCATTGATTCCACACATAAAAAAAGGTCATTTGTTAGATTTTGGTAGTGGACCTGAACCTGTTTTAAAGGAAATTTTGAATAAAAGATATCATTTTGATGTGGATATATATGATTACTTTTATGCAAAGGATGAATCAGTATTTAATCATGTCTATGACGGCATCATTTCTTCTGAAGTTTTTGAACATCTATGGCAACCTAGACAGACACTAAATCAATTGAAAAGTGTTTTAAAAAAAGATGGTATACTAGCCATTATGACGCTTTTTCACCCGAAAGAAAAAGATGAATTTTTTGATTGGTTTTACATTAGAGACCCAAGCCATGTCACATTCTACACTCCAAAAACATTTGAAGTGATGGCAGATAAAGTTGGGTTTAAAGTCATTGAAACAAATAATTATAGATATATTACATTAAAAAACAGCTGACAAAATCAGCTGTTTTTACTTTCTCTAATCAGTGGCATACTCATACATCTTGGACCGCCACGACCTCTAGATAACTCACTAGATGGAATTTCGATGGTCTTAACGCCCTCTTCTTGTAAGAGTTTATTTGTGATTGCGTTTCTTTCATAAACAATCACAACACCAGGCGCTATTGCAAGTGCGTTGGCACCATCATTCCATTGTTCTCTATCTGATGCGATTTTATCATCTCCACCACATGGGATGACTGTAATTTTAGTTTTTAAATGATATGAGAATAGACGTTTTATTGAGTAATTTTTAGGGATGATTCTAAGTGTTTTTGGACGACTTCCTCTATAGATTTCATATACATTTAAGTTGCCTAAAAAATCATGATGAATCAAGAACTTATCCTTGTCAACTTGAGTTAAAACTGTATCTAAATGCATGAAACTTCTTTTTTTAGGTAAGTCAATTGCTAAAACAACTTCTGCATCAGTTTTTGCGAAAATGTGTTTCGCAAAATTTTCTACGCCATCTGGTTCTGATCTTTCAGATATACCTACCGCAATCACTTGATCACTTAGAACTAAAATGTCTCCACCTTCAATCGAATAATCTTCAGATCTATCGTAAACTTTAGGTGTATCTTTATAGATTGGATGATATTTGAAAATATATTCACCATATATGGTTTCTCGTGCTCTTGTGTTCTTATACATCTTATTAAGTGAGACATGGTCATAGACAAATGCAAATGGATCCCTTGTAAAATAAAGATTCGGCATTGGATCTGTGATAAATGGATAATCTCTAATGTAGTCTTTCAAAGTTTGCTTTCTGTAAGTCTGAAAATCGGTTTTGACAATACCTGACATCGTTGTTAAAATCATTTCTTTTGTTGGCATGTTGCTCAAGTAATCATAAACTTTTTGTTTTGATTTATGATGATTAAGATTCGATTCTTTTAAAAATTGGTCGATAAATTGTTTTTTAATAGCTGGTGTGTAAAGACTTTCTTCAACTAAATCAGCTAAATAAACAACTTCCACGCCATTTTCTTTCAAAACTTTAGCTAAATAATCATGCTCCTCTTGAGCTTTAATAAGCCAAGGGATATCATCAAATAACAACTCATTTAACCACTTTGGTGTTAAGTTCTCTAGTTCCCTGCCAGGACGATGTAAAAGTACTTTTTTTAGGGGTGCGACTTCAGAATAAACACTAATTTTTTTCATGTTAACCTCCGTATTCAAAATTATTATAACATAAAAATTTCATCTCAAAATGATATCATGTATAATAAAGGAAAACAATAGATAGATGTGGTGATTAAAATGAGAAAATTGGCATTAGTAACAGGTGCAACTTCGGGTATAGGCAAAAGTTTAGTTTTAACACTTTTAAAGGCTAATATTGACGTGATAGGGTTAGGTCGAAGTGATGAGAAAATTGAACAGTTAAAAAAAGAAGTAAATCATTTAGATAACAAGAGTGAACTTATGATTGTTAAAGGTGATTTAAGCAATCATGAAGGCATTATAAATATCTCAAATCAGGTCATACATCTTTTGGAAGAAAAAAACATAAGACTTGATTATATGTGCCATGTTGCAGGAAGAGTTACTTCAGGATATCATATCAGTAAAGACAATCACGAGTTAACCTTTCAAGTAAATCATTTGGCTGTTGTAGATTTAACTTACCAATTACTTGATTATATGAATCAAAATACAAAATCAAGAATACTTGTGGTTAGTTCACAGTCACATTATAGAGCTAACATTAATTTTAATAATCTAGAGACCAAAACACTTTATTCAATTTTAAGGTCATATAAAAGATCTAAACTATATAATGTATTATTTGTAAAAGGATTTGCTAGTAAGTATAAAGATATACCAATATATGCCATTGATCCAGGTTTAGTGAAAACTGATATTGGAACTAAAAACACATCGAAATTAGCTAGTTTCATATGGACATGGCGAGCAAAAAAAGGTATTGATCCTGAAGTTGCCGCTAGACATATGTTAAATGTTATAACAGAACCCAACTTTGATAATCAATCCGGAAGTTACGTCAGACATGGTGTGATTGTAACATCAAATCCAATCACATATAAAGAAGAAGTGATTGAGAGATTGTGGAATGAGACATTACATATGCTTGAAATCAAAGATTTTTTTGCAGATAATTTATAATTACAAGTGCAACACTAAATAAAAATCAAAAAAGTTCATAGATTCCTTTATAATGTAAGTGACCAAACAAACACAAAAGGAGAAACTATGAACTACATACATCTTACCATAGAAGAAAGAACATGTATATATCAGTTATGGTTATCAGGCGTGAGTATTAGACAGATTAGTAAAGCAGTAAAGAGGAGTCCTAGTACGATATCTAGAGAGTTAAAGAGAAATTCATGTGGATATCGTTACAAATACTTACCTCATGTCGCACAAAAAAAATACAACAAACGTCGAATCAATAGCCATAGAAAGGTAAAAATATCACCAATCATCAAAGAGTATATTGAAAGCAAATTGAATCAACAATGGTCTCCAGAACAAATAGCTATGAGAGATAAAGGACAACCTGAAAAAATCCCCTGTTTTTCAACTATTTATAGATGGATCCATAAGAAATATCTTATCAAAGGAAATATGACAAAATTAAGACGTAAAGGCAAGTTTAAACGACCTGCAGAAACAAGAGGACGATTCAATATTGGTAAACCGATAAAAAAACGGCCTAAAGAAGTTTATAAAAGACAATCCATAGGTCACTGGGAAGCTGATACAGTTGAATCAGGAAGATTTAATCATCAGCGCAAAAGTAAATACTGTTTTGTCACATTAGTTGAACGTAAATCAAGACTGTATCTTGTTAAACTGTTGCCCGATAGGACAAGTGAGAATGTCACGGCTGCGATGATTGAATTATTATCACAGTTTCCATCGGAACTTGTAAAAACAATAACATGTGACCGTGGAAAAGAATTTTCTAGATATCAAGAGATTGAAGAGAAGTTAAATTGTCAGATGTATTTCGCTGATCCTTATTGTGCATGGCAAAAAGGAACTAATGAAAATACAAATGGTTTATTAAGAGAATATTATCCAAAAGGAATGGATTTGTCACAAACTGATCATCATGAAGTTAATGAAGTATTAAATCGTTTGAATAATAGACCAAGAAAATGTATCAACTTTAAAACTCCATTAGAAGTAATCAATGAGCACTATGATGCGTTGCACTTGAATTGACAAATTATCTGCAAAAAAAAAGTTAGGGATATCTCCTAACTCATGAGTTTATAAAGTTTTATGTGTGCCATCACAATAAGGCTGATTTTTAGAGTGCTTACAACCACATAAATAGTATGTGCCATCTTTTTCTACAGTAAATGTTTTAGGTGTATGACTACTTCCTTTATGACTTTGAAGGTCACAAAAAGGTTGATGTTCACTTTTTCCACAAGTGCAAAATAAGTACTTTTTACCAGCTTCAAGTTCAACGACATAAGGTTTTTTTTGAGCAATTATTGATTTATCCATATAATAAAACTCCTTTTTCTTTATTATATATTAGATTTATAAATAAGACAAATAAGTGTTCAAACTGAGGAGATAAATTATGAAGAAATTATTAAAAATAACAATCATAACACTGTCTATGCTAATCATTTTCTTTTTAGGGATTATCATTAGATTAGTTTTAGTAAGAACGATTGATATCAACAAACAAGAAAAACACATGGAAATGATAAGAGAGTTGTATGAATCAGGGCAGCATGATGATCTCGATGAGAGTAATTTTGTGAACTTTGATCTTGATAATCCATCTGTAAAATTAGACGATATTCGAATGCTTGCATCACATAATAGTTACAAAAAAGTAGGTCCAGCAATCGGTAGATTTTTCGTTGGTTTAGGTGACTCATTTGCTGAAGCAAGAGCTTTGAATTATGGTTATCAGTCTATAACTGACCAACTTAACCTCGGGATTAGAAGTTTTGAGTTTGATTTAAGATTTAGAAACGGCGTTTTTGAGTTAACACATGTACCACTTGTAGATCAAAGTAGTCAAGCAGTAAATTTTGAACTTGTTTTAGAAGAGATTAAGCTCTTTTCCGAACATCAAACACATTTGCCGATTATCATTTTAGTTGAAGTCAAAGATGATTGGATGATGCTTGATCCATTTTTAGATGCTTTTGACCAAAATGCTTTAACCCTTTTAGATGAACTTATCAGCACTAAACTTCAAACTTATGTATATAAACCATCTCATTTGATTGATGAAACTGAAGTTTTAAGTGATGTCATCATGAATGATGGATGGCCAGTGATTAGTGATCTTTTGAATCAAACGATTTTCGTTTTACATCCAGGAAATTATACTGCGCCCTACTATGAGATGGATAAAACCTTACAAAAACAGTCCATGTTTATAGGAAGTTATTATACTGAGATATTACCAAGTTATGCATCCTTTTTTGTACAAAATGATGTGGATGTAGAAAAAATAAAAACACTAGTTGATCAGCACTTCATGGTGAGAACTAGAATAGATTCTAATCTACATTTTAGTCAATCAAGATTTTTAGATGCTATGGAAAGTGGTGCACAAATATTGACTACTGATTTTTCAATAGGTAGAAGTGACTTAAGTATAGAGGATGTTATTTACTTAGAAAATAGCAAAACCATCATTATAAAAGAGGATTAAAAATATTGGGCTTGATTAATCACTTGATTCGTGTATAATAGTAATACACTCTAAAAATAAAGGGAGGAATCTCCGTGAGTTTTCAAAAGACAGAAGAAGAGCTTCGCGAAGCCCAAAAGAACTATCAGATTGTTGTTGATACACTAGAAAAACGTGGTGTCAAACTAGAAGATATTGCAGAAATCACCTATGACTTACAAAAAAAATATATTCCAAATTTAACTTTGGAGTATTGTTTAGAACATGTAAAAAAAGTTGTAAAGAAAAGAGAGGTTCAACATGCAGTTATTACAGGTGTAGAACTTGATGTTTTAGCTGAAAAAGGCTTGTTATCTGAACCACTTTCAACAATATTATTAAATGACTACGGTTTATATGGTATTGATGAAATCATGGCATTGTCTATCGTTAATGTATATGGATCCATTGGATTTACAAATTTTGGATATGTAGATAAAGCAAAACCGGGAATTATCGGTGTTTTGGATAAGGAAGGAAAAAAACCAAATCGATGCAATACATTTTTAGATGACATCGTTGGGGCTATGGCTGCAGCAGCAGCAAGCTCAATTGCACATAGATTTTCAAAATAAAGGCGCATGCCTTTTTTTCTTATACTTTCAAGAAATTGAGTTTTCATATATAATAGTTATATAAGACTTCATTTATGTAGAGGGATTTATGAATAATCATGATGGTTTTCAAGAAATTGTATTAAGTATTGCAACTGAACTGATTAATATCAACATCAATGAGTTTCATGAGAAAATCGAAAATGCGCTTGCTATGGTGGGCGATTTTCTTGATGTAGATCGTGTTTATGTATTTAGTTATGATCACGATAAACGTGTCATGAGCAATACATTTGAGTGGTGCAATAAAAACGTGTCAAAAGAAATAGAGAATTTGCAAAACATCAGTATGGACATTTTTGATCAAGTATGGGTCAATCATCACTTAGAAGGAAATCCTGTGATTTACGAGGATGTTATTGCACTAAAACAAGGTCATTTAATATATGATATATTAGAGCCTCAAGGTGTAAAATCAGTAACAACACTTCCATTAATGAATGCGGATCAATGTTTAGGATTTGTTGGCTTTGATGATGTTAGAAATAAAAGGCAATGGAATGATAAAGAAATGAACTTGCTCAAAGTTCTTTCCGAGGTTATTACCAATGCGATATTAAAACAGGAACAGCAAAAAGTATTAATAGAACTCAAACAGAAAGCTGATGAGGCTAGTTTAGAAAAAAATCAGTTTTTAGCCAAAATTAGTCATGAGTTTAGAACACCATTACATGGAATTTCTAATGCATTGTATTTACTTGAGTCGACTGAACTTTCGACAGAGCAAAAAGAATATCATGATATTGCATCTTACTCAACAAAAGCTTTGATGTCGATGATTAATGATTTATTAGATATATCAAAAATAGAGAGTGGTCAGGTTGATATTTTTGAAGATATATTTGACCTAGAGAATGAACTGACAAATATGATGTTGACCATATTTTCAAAAGCATATGAAAAGGGATTAGATGTTGATTTTGATTTTGATTACTCGATCAAGCATCATTATATTGCTGACTATTCAAAAATCAGACAAATTATTTTAAATTTATTAAGTAATGCGATTAAATACACACATCAAGGATATATCAAAATGAGTGTTAAATGCATAGAAAAAGGTGATGTATTCGACCTTGTTAGATTTACTATAGAAGACACAGGTATTGGTATTCATGACCATCATATCGATAAGATATTTGATAAGTTTTATCAGATTGATTCGGGAGATTCAAGAAAATATGAAGGTACAGGCCTTGGTTTATCCATTGTAAAGCAGTTGATTGAAAAACTTGGTTCCTCTATAGATTTAGAAAGCACACCAAATAAGGGAAGTAAGTTTTCATTCAATCTATCTCTAAAAAAACAGGGATTTGTTGATTTTAAAGAAGTTCATGGACTTAAAGTATTACTTACCGATCAAGATCTTGTGATGAAACACTTTGAAACGATGTTCCTTTCTATGGGTATGTATGTCAGTTATTTTGAAGAAAATGAACTTCAGAAGTACGATTTTATTGTATTTAATCAGGAAAAGTCTTTAGAACTCATAGATTTTTATAAAAATAACTATGCGAAATCATCTACATTATTTATTAAAGTTGGAAGTTTTGATCGTATACATCACATGCAAATTCAATTATATTTCCAAAAGATCATATCAAGAAAAACTGTATATCAAAAGATAGTCGGGCAATTATTTGAAAGAAAACAAGAACGATTTGATAAATATAACGAGGCATTATCTGGATATGCTTTGGTCGTAGATGACAATCGCTTAAATCGAATTGCACTTGAAAACATATTGAAAAAACAAGGAGTCCATTCAAAACTTGTTGATAGTGGACAAAAGGCTATTGAGGCAGCAAAAAATGAGCGATTTGATATTATCCTTATGGACATTCAGATGCCAGAGATGAGTGGTATTGAAGCATCAAAAAACATTAGAAGCTTAGGTCCGCAATATGGTTATATTCCTATCATTGGGGTAACAGCAAACGCATTTTTAAATGATTATGATTTGATGAAAGAGGCACAAATGAATGACGTGCTATTTAAACCAATTCATATGGAAGCATTAGAACGGATTTTGAGAAAACATCTTTCTGTCCAAAAACAAATCTTTGTGCCAGCTTCTTTTTTAGTTTTTGACCAAAAAGATTATATGTATAGGTTTGATGATAGTTTTGATATTGCTAAATCTGTAATAGAAGCCTTCTTAGGAGAGTATAAAAAAGATATGCATGCGATTAGAGAAGCTATAGAATCAAAAAATCGTATTGAGATTAAAGAGAAACTACATTATTTTAAAGGTTCTTGTTCATATTTATCAGGTAAACGAGCAACATGGTTATTGACAAATATGATGGAAATGAATGAGAAAAAAGATCAATCATCTTTAGAAAAAGCATACGAAGTATTATCATACGAAATCATAAAGCTTGTAGATGTTTTAAAAGTGTTTTTAGAAAAACTAGTATAAGATAGGTGAAAATATGAAAAAAGAAAACTTAAAGAAAAAACTAACACCATTACAATATCATGTGACTCAAGAGCAAGGGACTGAAAGACCATTTGAAAATGAGTTTTGGAATCATCACGAAGAGGGGATCTATGTTGATATCGTATCTGGAGAACCTTTGTTTTCAAGTCTTGATAAATTTGATAGTAGTTGTGGGTGGCCAAGTTTCGCTAAACCATTAACATCAGTCAATACCAAGCTAGATAAAAGCTTTGGGATGATGAGAACTGAAGTTAGATCAAAAGATGCAGATAGTCATTTGGGACATCTATTTACAGATGGTCCTATTGAGCTAGGGGGATATAGATATTGCATCAATTCAGCAGCATTAAGGTTTATCCCAAAAAAAGACCTAGAAAAAGAAGGGTATGGAGAGTATAAAAAGCTTTTCGAAAAGTGATTTGATGAAACCTTATGACATTGATAAAGAGTTAAGAATATTAAGGCCTTTACGGTATAAAAAATATTCTTCGTTTAGAAGAGTTATTTTTAATATGATTTTTAATATGAGCTTATATTTTACGAAACCTACAAAAGGTATGAATAAAAAAACTTATGTCATTAAGGGCTATCAAAATAAGAAAATAAAAGTATTTGTCTTAAAACATAAAGATGAAACAAAAAATGAAAAAGGATTGCTATATCTTCATGGTGGTGGATTTCAAATTGAGGGAACTTTGGTTCATTTGAGAATGGTTTCTGATATGATTGATGACTCCAATCATTTAGCTGTTTTTGTTAAATATAGATTAGCGCCAAAATACCCATTTCCAATAGGATTAGAAGACTGTTATTCAGCTTATTTATGGATGATTGAGAATAAAGATATGCTCGGTATAGATATCAATCAAATATCTATTGCTGGCGATAGCGCGGGTGGAAATTTATCAGTTGGTGTTGCGCTTTTAGTTAGGGATCGACTAAAAAGATCTTTTGAGAGTATGTTGTTGTTTTATCCGGTCATTGACCATAGACAAATCTCACCATCAATGAAGATGTTTGATGATACACCGATGTGGAACTCTATTTTAAATAAAAACATGTGGGAAATATATTTAAAAAATGGTGATTATGGTATGCTTACTTATACATCATTTTTAATTGCTGATTTAAAAGGACTACCAACAACATATATAGAAACTGCGGAATATGATTGTTTAAGAGATGAAGGCATCTGGTTTGCAGAAAAGCTTAAATCATTAGGTATTAAAGTTGTAGAGAGACATATGAAAAATGCAGTACATGGATATGATGCCGTTTTCTTTAGTCAATTCATTAGAAAACGCATCGACGAACGCACATTATTTTTATTAGGGAGATTAGATGATGAAAAAAATTGACATAAGTTCTTGGAAGAGAAAAGATGTTTTTGAGTTTTATAAAGATATGGAGCTTCCAAGGTACCAAATTACAGTTGAACTGGATGTAAAAAAATTCTATGATTATGTAAAAGCAAATAAACGATCATTTTACTTTTCATTTATGTGGATATTACTAGATGAATTAAATAAAATTGAAAATTTTAGATATCGATTTGTAGATGGAGCACCTTCTCTTTTTGATTTAGTTTCACCCTCTTTTACAGATAAAATAGAAGATGGTGATACATTTAAAATAGTGAATGCTGATTTCATAAATGATATTGATGCATTTCAAGAAAAAGCCATTCAAAAATCAAAAAGTCAAGGCAATAAATTTATTGATTTAGAGGAAGAAGTCAGACAGGATTTAATTTATATAACTACGTTTCCTTGGGCTAAGTTTACTCAAACGAGTCATCCTTCAAACATAGATTCTAAAGATGCTGTTCCTCGAATAGGATGGGGAAAATTTGAGAAACAAGGTGAAAAAATGATGATGCCTTTATCCATAGAAGTTCATCATGCGTTTGTTGATGGTTTTCATGTAGGTAAACTGATCAACCAATTAGAAAAACGACTAGAAGAGTACTAATTTTAGTACTCTTTTTTTGGTAAATTATGTTATTTAGAAACATTCTTAAATTTTCTCATGTATTCTTATTATAACTATGTTATAATACAAATGTAAGCGCTTTTAACAAATGGAAGGGAGATTTAAAATGAGCGATTTCAAACACTTTGACTACATGGCCAAACATAGATATGAGCAGGTAGTCTATTTTTATGACAAGACGACAGGATTGAAAGGAATTACATGTATTCATAACACCACATTAGGGCCAGCCCTTGGTGGAACTAGACTGTGGAACTATGAATCAGAAGAAGCTGCAGTGTTAGATTGTTTAAGATTATCAAGAGGTATGACTTATAAAGCTGCTGCTGCTGGGCTCAACTTAGGTGGGGGAAAAACAGTATTAATTGGGGAAGCAGACAAAGTTAAATCTGAAGCATACTTTAGAGCTTTAGGACGCTATGTTCAATCTTTAAATGGCAGATATATTACTGCTGAAGATGTGAATACATCAACTAAAGATATGGATTTTGTTGCTATGGAAACAGATTATGTTGTTGGACTAGAAGGTAAGAGTGGAAATCCTTCGCCAATGACAGCGCTTGGAGCATTCCATGGTATTAGAGCATCACTTATGCATCAATTTGGCGATGAGGATATTTCAAAATACACGTTTGCAGTTCAAGGCGCAGGGCAAACGGGTTATTATTTAATCAAACATTTAGTAAAGAACAATGCGAAAAAAGTTTATTTTTCTGAGATCAATGAAAAACATATCGCAAGACTTAAAAAAGAAAATCCAGATGTAGAGTTTGTTAAACCTGAAGATTTTTATAAATTAGATGTAGATGTATTGGTTCCATGTGCTTTAGGTGGATCTTTAAACTCAGACACGATTCCGCAAATCAAAGCGAAAATTATTGCTGGTACAGCTAATAACGTATTATTAGATGAAGATATTCATGGAGATATGATCAAAGAAAAAGGTATTTTATATGCTCCTGATTTTGTGATTAATGCTGGTGGTTTAATTAATGTTTATCATGAGTTATTAGATTACAATGTGGGACGTGCTACTAGAGATATTGAAAAGATTTATGATCGCTTATTAGACATTTATCATATCGCTGAAAGCGAAAATATCAATACACATATTGCAGCAAAAGTATTCGCGAAGAAGAGAATAGAAACAATTAATCGTTTACATGACAATTATATTAAAAGATAGGATGTGATCAAGTGAAAAAAGGAAATTTAACATTTGACAATGAAGCTTGTAAGGGATGTGAGCTTTGTACGCATGTATGCCCAGTAGATATCCTTAATCTTGACAAAAATAGAATGAATTCTAAGGGATATCATTTGATAAGTGTCACAGATATGGATAAATGCATTGGGTGTGCAAATTGTGCAATCATATGTCCTGATTCAGTTATAAAAGTAGAGGTGGCAGACAGATGAGTAAAGTATTGATGAAAGGTAATGAAGCGATAGCAAAAGCAGCGATTAAAGCAGGATTAGATTGTTATTTTGGCTATCCAATTACACCTCAAAATGAAGTGCCAGAGTATTTATCAAAATTATTACCTGAAGCTGGTAAGGTGTTTGTTCAAGCTGAAAGTGAAGTTGCAGCAATTAATATGGTTTATGGTGCTGCTGGTTCTGGAAAAAGAGTAATGACATCATCATCTTCAGTAGGTATTGCCTTAAAACAAGAAGGTATTAGTTATATTGCAGGTGCTGAACTACCATGTGTTATTGGTTCAGTCATGAGAGGTGGTCCTGGATTAGGAACCATACAACCTTCTCAAGGTGACTATTATCAAGCAACGCGTGGTGGAGGCAATGGGGATTATCACGTGATTGTATTAGCTCCAGAATCTGTTCAAGAAACAGTTGACTTGGTTAAAGAATCTTTTGATATCGCAGATGCATATAGAAATCCAGTCATGATTTTAGCTGATGGACTTATTGGTCAAATGATGGAAACAGTTGATTTAGATATTCCAGTCAAAAAAAGAGAACTACCAAAGAAATCATGGGCAGCTATAGGAACTAAACACCATGAAGGTAGAAATGTTATAAATAGTTTATTCTTAGATCCAAATGAACTGGAACAACATAATTTAAAACTGCAAAAGAAATATAAAGAAATAGAAAAAAACGAAACAAAATATGAAATGATTAATATGGATAATAATCCAGATTATGTCATTGTAGCTTATGGAACAACAGCAAGAATCTGTCGTTCTTCTATTGAAATCTTAGCAGAAAACGGTGTGAATGTAGGCATGATTAGACCGATTTCTCTATGGCCTTATCCTAAGAAAGCATTTAGTGAAATACCTAAGAGTGTTAAAGGTTTAATGGTTGTAGAAATGTCATTAGGACAAATGTTAGATGACGTTTTAATTTCAGATAGAGGTAGACATAAAGTAGCATTTTATGGAAGACCTGGTGGTATTGTTCCAGAACCAGAAGAAATTGTTGAAGCTATCATGACTTTTGATGAAAGAGTGGTGGAATAGATGATTAAATATGAAAGAAGTCTGGGACTTACAGATAATCGAACACATTATTGTCCAGGGTGTACACATGGTATACTTCATAAATTGGTAGCGGAAGTATTAGATGAACTAGGTGTTTTAGATCACACAGTGGGTATTGCATCTGTTGGATGTTCAGTGTTTAGTTATGAATATATCAATTGTGACATGCAACAAGCAGCTCATGGTAGAGCTTGTGCGGTTGCAACTGGTGTAAAACGTTCATTGCCTGAAAACATTGTATTTACTTATCAGGGCGATGGAGATTTAGCATCGATTGGTATTGCTGAAACAATTCATGCAGCAAATCGTGGAGAAAACATCACTGTTATTTATGCGAACAACACCACTTATGGTATGACTGGTGGTCAAATGGCCCCTACAACATTAGTTGGACAAAAAACAACAACATCTCAAGATGGTAGAGTTCAAGCATTACATGGTGGTCCGATTAAGATGTCAGAGATTTTGGGACAAGTAGACGGTGCTGCTTATGTAGAACGTGTCATGCTAACTGATGTTCCAAACATAAGAAAAGCTAAAAAAGCGATTAAAAAAGCTTTCCAATATCAAATTGATGGTAAAGGGTTTTCGATGATTGAAGTTTTATCGACTTGTCCGGTAAATTGGAAAATGAAGCCATTTGACGCAATGAATCGTGTCAAAGAAGAAATGGTTCCTATCTTCCCACTTGGAGTATTTAAGGATGTGATGAGTCATGATTAGAAGAATTAGAATAGCTGGCTTTGGTGGCCAAGGTGTCATGCTTACAGGACAACTCATTGCCTATGCAGCAAACCTACAAGGATTATATAGTGTTTGGGTACCTACATATGGACCAGAAACTAGAGGAGGTACTGCAAACTGTGCAGTGACGATTAGTGATAAACCGATTTACTCACCAATATTTAAAAAAGCTGATGATTTAATGGTGTTTAATCTACCATCGCTTCATAAATTTCAAGATTTAGTTACAGACGAAGGAAACATTTTCTATAATGCTTCATTGATTGAAGAAAAAGTTAAGCAGAAATGTCATATCTATGGTATACCAATGAATGAGATTGCAAATGAACTTAATAAACCTCAGGTTGCTAATATGGTTATGCTAGGTGCTTACTTAAAAGTAAACAATATCTTTAAAGAAGAAGTGATTGTAGAAAGTTTAAAACATTTCTTAACAGGTGAAAAAGAAGCTTTATTGCCAGTAAATCAAAAAGCGATAGCTGTAGGTTATGAATACGTATAAATCAATATAAATTCAAAAAAAGAACTCATTTCTTCATGAAAATTGAGTTCTTTTTTTTGTTTATTTAGGTATGTAATTTGAGATTTCTAGAAAGATATTGCTAAATTCTGATTCCTTTCGATAGAATACTGCTGGACTTCCAAATGGTACTTGAATCATATGTGTTCCTTGACTAAACTCTATACCGCTAAATAGATGAATCCATGTTCCTTCAGGCATATGTATCGATATTTTGCGTTTACCTTTCGATAAGACTGGAAAGACTATGAGATCTTTACCTAACATAAAAGCTTTGTCTGTAAAATAATCAAAATGAAACATAAGAGGTCTAATCATAGGGTATCCACTAGCTTGATATTCATTTTCCACTGCTAAGAAATAAGGCTTTAACATGTAATGTATATTTGTAAAAAACGATGTAAGTCTTAATACTTGATCGTCATGGTCAAATTGAACATTTTTCCAAGGTTTATTACCTTCATGAGATCTCATGATAGGAGTAAATGTGTTCATTTCTAACCAACGTATATAAAGTTCTTTAGAACGTTTAATAAAAGGTACTGTCGTATAGCCTCCGATATCAGAGTGAGAAAATCCTATACCTGAAAATGATAATGACAACATCGCTCTTAAAGCAGAAGCCATGCCAAAGTCATCCGTAAAGTCAACATGTTGATCTCCATTCCAAATGCATGTTGTATAACGACTATTATCTTTATAACCTGCTCTATTAAAGAATAATGCTGATGATAATAGGTTTGACTCTTCTAGAACTTCTCTATTAAGTTTTGCCCAAAGATCTGGCCAGTGATTATGAAGCTCTTCGGCAGTCCCAGAATGAAGTTTACATTTTACAGGTAAATATTCCCCGAAATCAGCCATCCAACCCATAATACCTAAGTCAATATAGTTTGTTTTAATGATGTTTTTAAACCATGTATAAGCATCTTTATGTGTTAAATCAACAATACCAAACAAAAATGAGGTTGCTTTTGTTAAAAACGGAGTTCCATCAGCGTTTTTAACTAAGTAATCAAGCGCTAATGCTTCCTTATACATATCACCATTTGCATTTAAATAAGGGTTTATATAAGCAAGAAAATGAATACCTTTTTTATGCCATTTGCTGATTTGATCTTTCAAATTTGGATATAGCAAATGATCTACTTCCCAGTTCCAATAAACTTGTTTACCGAAAAAAGTATATAACTCACCACACCAATCTTGGGACCAAACCCCGTTGATTTTCGCATCATAGTCTATTAATTTATTGAGTTTTCGATTAATGATTTCAGTCCCACCTTGAATTGAAAAAATCATGCCATCATAAATCCAATCGGGCAATTTTGGTAATTTACCTATGTGATGACTTAATGCGCCGGATAGTTCAAGAAGTGACGGTTTTTTTACGAAATCAATCTGATTTACTTTTGAATACAAAGATATCTGGTGTTCATCATTTTTTGAAAAATCAAATATTGCATAGCCATATGTATCAACATGACAAAAATAGTTTTGTGAAGAGACAAAAGTTGGTGCTACAAAATATGTTTTATAGTCCTTAAAAGGCCATCTTTTAGGCTTTAATTTAAACATACGTCTAATAATTTTATGATATATCTGCTTTCTCGTAATATGTTCTTCAACCCAGTTTCTCACGATATTTCCTTTTAGATTCAAATCTGTGAAATGTTCACCCATACCAAATATGCGCTCTTCCAAATGAGAGTTTATGTTAAGTCTAAAGGGTTGATTCAAATTGATAAATTTTAAACTAAGTTGTCCTTCTTGGTTTGAGATAACTTCGATTTTAAAGTCATTCAAATCGATAATATTATCTTTAATTTTAAATGATTTAACAGGTTCAAAATGTGTCTCATCTTGAAAATCAAACTCACCATTTGTCATTTCGATATTTAAGGCTTTTTCTCCGATAAATAAGCAAGGTTTATCTAGACTGTGCCTTAAAAGAAGCAAATCATCTATATAAATTTCAAAACCATCTTTGATACGATTAATCATGATTTACGCCTTCTTTTTTCCATAAGCTTTGATAGTCTTGGCCTGTAATGCTTTCAATGATTTGTTTATGATCTGAAGCTACATCTGTTTTTGAACCGCCAGCTTTTAATCTAGAAATCTCAGACATAAGTATTTCATGATTATTTGGTGATATTTTATATCTAAAAGAAGATATAATACCTAGAGTTAATAGAACAACTGGTCCAAGTAGGAACATTAAGCGAATACCAAGCAAAGTTTCAGGTGTTTGTGTTTGGACAACGTCGTTTAATGGTTCTTGATAATTCACTGCTTCAAGTCCCACACCAACTAAAAACAATGCGACTGCTTGAGCTATCTTTCTCATAAAAGTCATCATACCTGCATAGATACCTTCACGTCTTTTTGTAGTAATCATTTCATCTGCATCTACTACAAAAGCTAGCATGTTGTAAGGTGTCATAACACAACCACTTAATCCCAAACCAACAAAAGCACCGACGATTAATAATGCCCAAATAGGTATATTTTGATTAATCATGAAAAGTGCAAATACTGCAATCATCCAAATAGTTGCGTGTATTCTATAGGTTTTGGCATTTCCAAATTTGTTGACTAATTTCATTACGATAAATAAAGACAACATTTGAATAATAACGACAACACCTAATAAAACTTGATAGTTTTTGTATTGATTCAAATAATCTCTAATGAAATAGATTAATAAAGCATTAAAAATATCCATTGAGACATAAGCTGCTATATACATAGATGTATGAATACGTAATGACTTGTTTTTTAGTGTGGATCCAAAGTCTTTTGATATTTTTTTAGCTACCTTAGGTAAAGGTAGTTTTTCAGTTACTTCAAAAATGTGTTTTTTCTCAAATGTTCCAAGGAAAACAAAAATCCAAGGAATAGAAAAAATTAAACCAAATATAGTAGCCATGACCATATAACCTAAACTCGGATTCGAATCAAAGAAGTTTATAATGGTAAGTGGTAATACAGCACCCAATAACATACCACCTTGTGAGAATAACATTCTTATGGTAATCAGTTTTGATCGTTCTTGATATTGATTCGTCATCTCTGAAGGCATAGAGTTATAAGGCACCATGACTAATGTAAATACAGTATTAAATAATAGATAAACGAGTAAGTAATAAATAAATTTGGCTACATCGCTAGATAATCCAAAAGAAGACCATAATAAAAACCACGACAAAAAGATTGGGATGATCCCTATTAAAAAGTATATTCTTCTTCGACCATATTTGCTTTTTGTATTGTCAGAAATGTAACCCATGGTTGGATCAGTAACTGCATCCCATACTTTACCGATTAAGATGATTGTACCAGCAAGTGCTGGTGTGATTTTTGCAACATCTGTTAAAAATACTAAAAATAACGCACCTATAATGAAAAAAGCTCCGCCACCATATAAATCCCCAACAGCATACGAAAAAATATTTTTCATTGTTAAATTTTGTTTCTTTTCCATGTGTTTCTCCCTCTCGTAAAAGCGCTTTCTTTATAAAAATGATACCATAACATTTTCAATTATAAAATATATATTCACAAATATATTACTTTTCTTTTCGCTTTTTTAAAGATAAGGCATTTATTGTTTATAAAGTGTAAATATATTTTTATATTCAAAACTAAAATGCTATAATAAAATTAATAAAAAATCATATTAAGGGAGACTTTATGAAACTAGATTATAAAAAGACGTTTTATGTGGGCTTAGCGTTTTTCATTATTACGATATTTTGGCAAACTTATGATAATATTATCGCTAAGATTATGATTGACAAGTTCGGTTTAAATCAAACGACTTCGGGGCTCGTCATGGCACTTGATAATATACTAGCATTATTTATGCTTCCAATATTTGGTGCTATTTCAGATAGATCGAATCATAAGAAAGGTAGAAGAACTCCTTTTGTGATTATAGGGACTGTTGTAGCTGCATTTGCATTTATGAGTTTATCGTTTATGGATAATATTCAAACAGCAAGAATTGAGCAAACAGAAATCATTGGATTATACGAAAATTATAAAGATAACGATGATCGAAAACTTGAGACTTTTTGGGCAACTCTTCTAGATGAGATGGATGAAGAACGACAAGCAAAAGAAGATGCAGGCGTTATTACTGCAAATGCCTATAATAGATTTAAGACAAATACGTATGATAAAATCAATCAAATTCTAATTGAAAACCCTGGTGAAGAATTAACAGTAGGGGATCTAGCATTTTTAAATGACTATTATCAAACCTATTTATCAACACTTGCATGGGAAGAAACAGTTCAAAGTCCATTTAATTTTATCGTATTTGTTAGTGTTCTATTGATTGCACTTATTGCAATGTCTGTATTTAGATCACCTGCTGTAAGCTTAATGCCAGATGTAACGATTAAGCCACTTAGAAGTAAAGCAAATGCGATTATTAATCTGATGGGTGCAGCCGCAGGGACAACATCGTTAGTTTTACTTACTGTATTAGGACTAGATGGTAGATCGTATGTTCATTATACGTTAGCGTTTGTTATCGTTGGCGTTATTATGTTATTTGTTTTATTGATTTTCTTATGGAAAGTCAAAGAACCAAAACTTGTACAAGAGAAAATAGAAGAAGAGTTAAGATTGAATCTTATTGAAGATGAAGATGAGACTCATGACATGAAACAACTGCCTAAAGATAAACAACGTTCACTCATTTTGATTTTAGCCTCAGTGTTCCTGTGGTTTATGGGATATAACGCGATTATATCAAAAGTATCAGATTATGTACCTCATGTCCTTCAAATCCCATCATTTACTTTACCTTTATTGGTTGCAAATGTCACAGCAATTATAGCTTTTATTCCTATTGGTATAATTTCAACAAAGATTGGACGTAAAAAATCAATTTTAATTGGTATTGTATTACTAACTATATGTTTTGGGGCAGCTTCCTTTGTTAATGAAGAAACAGGATGGATTATGTATATTGTATTTGGTCTAACTGGTATTGGATGGGCAACCATCAATGTTAACTCATATCCAATGGTCGTAGAACTTGCTAAAGGTTCTAACGTTGGTAAGTATACGGGTTACTATTATGCATTTTCTATGGCAGCTCAAATATTAACACCGATCTTATCTGGTGTTTTCATGGATTATGTATTTAGAACTAGACTTGTCTTATTCCCATATGCAACAATATTTGTCGCAGCAAGTTTCATCACAATGTTCTTAACTAAACATGGTGATGCAGCATTTATTCAAAAGAAGAGTTTACTAGAAAACTTCGATGTAGATATGGATTAAAAAAATGAGGTGCCAAAATTACTTTGGCACCTTTTTATTAGGTTTAAAATATTCGAAAACAACATTATCATAATGAGATTTAACAAAATCAAAATCTTTTTGTGATCGAGCGGCATAACTAATGATAGTTATGCCTTTTTTCTTTAATTTATCTAAATATTTATTTGGCATATCATAGATACCATAACTAATGAAATCTGGCTTTGTAAAGAGATTGAAAGCCATGCGTTTCATCAAAATTTTAAACAGTTTTGGCATTTTTTGATCAGATCTAAAAAACTCAGATATTTGTCCTCTAATGACATCTTTGTGGTGTTTCTTTAAATAATAAACAACTTTTGGATGAAAACTAAATACAGCATATTTACCAGTGTAGTTTTCCATAATCTTCATGAAGTTCACACATAACTTTTTTACGTTTCCATGAGGTTTTAACTCTATTAAAACTGGCACTTTGCCATCAATAAAATCAAGTGTGTCTTTTAAAGTAGGAATAAACTCACTATTTTTTAATTTAAAATGCTTAAGTTCTTGATATGTGATTTCATCAAGTGTTTGATCAATTCCAAATAATCGACTCAAATTGTAGTCATGAAAAACGACAACTTCACCATCTTTGAGTAGGTTAATATCAAACTCAATACTATACCCTTGTTCTATTGCAAGTTTAAATGACTCTAGAGAATTCTCAGGAACAGTTTGATCTAGTGTATGTAATCCTCTATGAGCGATTAAGTTTTCTTTAAGCCAAGTTAGATCTTTCATCATGCACCTCTATAGTATTAAGTATGTAGCAATGCCTAAAAGTGCTGATAACAGAATAATCTGAACAGGACTTGATTTTTTTCGTAAAAATCCAAATAAAAACACAACGACTAAAATGATTAAGTTTTTATAATTAAATCCAGAAAAGTTGAAAATAACTTGTGATAAGTTGACATTTGGAAATATACCACGAATAAACAAACCGATGGATACAGTTAAAATAAGTCCTATAACAGCAGGCTTTAAGCCCTTAAAGGCCTCATTAACAATTCTTGAATTCAAAAATTTACTACCTAAAGAAGCAATAAGAAGAATAATGATGAAGCTTGGAAGTGCGACACCAATGGTTGCTGCTACAGCACCTAAAACACCTAACTCATGAGTCCCAATAAAAGTTGCCATATTGATTGCAATCGGTCCTGGTGTCGATTCTGCGATACCGATGAAATCATAAAGTAATGTTTCTGGAATATAACCACCACCAACAATTTCTTGTTCGATGAGTGGAATCATCGCGTAACCACCACCAAAAGTGAAGAGGCCAATTTTAAAAAACATCCAAAATAGGTTCAAAAATTCTAAAATCATACTGTTTTCGCTCCCTTCAAACTCTCAACATATCCAAAGATGATTGCTAAAAGAGCGCTTGCTAATAAAATATAAATCACACTAATTTCGGTGAACATGGATACAATAATGGATGCAACCAAGATGGCTACTGAAAACAATGTAAAGTGGATTTTTTTCGATAGTTTTAAAGCTGCTTTAAAAATCAATACTGCTACACCAGCTTGAATGCCATAAAACGCATATGCTACAATTGGATTTTCCTTAAACTCAATGATAAATAAAGAAATGATTGAAATAATGATAAAAGAAGGGAGGATAACCCCCAATGTTGCGAGTAAACTACCTTTGAATTTTGCAATCTTATAGCCTATGAAAGTTGCCGAGTTAATCGCAAATACACCTGGTGTTGACTCAGAAATAACCAATATTTTTAATACATCTTCATCATCGACCCAATTTTTATTATGAACCACTTCGCGACGCATGATTGGCATCATCGCCAATCCACCACCAAAAGTAAGCGCACCTATCTTAAAAAAGGTCCAGAAGAGTTCCCATAAGGTATGTTGTTTTTTCATTATGTCCACCTCTTTTACTTTAGTTATTATAACATATTTTATCTATGATAAACATAATCTATGTTATAATACTTTTGCAAAGGATGGTATGCGGCATGAAATTTATAAAAATATTTTTTTTAGTCACATTATTACTTGTATTTCAAGGGTGTGAACAAGTATCAAATCCACAATTAGGTATGCCCAAAATAAATGGACTCAGCAATGTTGAATATACGATTGGTGATGTAATCCCAAACTATTTGGAAGGTGTTACAGCAGAAGACTATTTGGGTACACCTATTTTAGACATTACTGTGGATGATCAAGAAGTTAATTACAATCTAGAAGGCACATATAATGTATATTATAAAGTAGAAGATACATATGGCAGTAAAATTACTGCAAGTATCAAAGTTTTTGTCAGTGAACCAACACAGATCATTGACTATAATCCGCCATATTTCGAAGGTATAAAATCATTTAATTATTATATTGGTCAAGAGGTTATTGACTATCAAGCAGAAATTAAAGCTTATGATACCCTCGATGGTGATATAACCGCTGATATTATTTTTGATGGTGAAGTAGATTTTGAACAACCAGGTGTTTATGAAATCACTGCTACTGTCTATGATTCTTCTGGAAACAAAAGAATAGAGCGATTTAGCGTCTTTGTTTATGATAATGAGGCACCTGTTATTTCTGGATATAACCGTATATATCATTACATTGGCAGTGGAGCACCAGACTATATGAAACTCATTAGTGCGCATGACAATGAAGATGGCGATATTACACATGTTATCACGATAAATGATGAAATGGTTGATCTTAATACAGTAGGCTCTTATCCGCTTTATTATAAAGTGATTGATTCATATGGTCATGTGATTGAACAAGTGGTTGCTGTTCAAGTTGATTATAACGATCAATCAGTTGATATAGATGATTTAAATGTATTTTATATCAATGATACACATGGATCAATTTTGGAAAACAATGAAGAAATGGGTTTAGCTAAAATTGGAAATGTGATTTTAGATGAATACGATAAAAATCCTTATGAAACACTATTTTTAAGTGGTGGTGATTTACTTCAAGGAAATATTTTATCTAATTTTTATTATGGTGCATCGATGATTGAGATGTTTAATTATATGAATTTAGATGTCTTTGTTGTAGGCAATCATGAGTTTGATTGGGGTTTGGATACAGTTGTCGAGTATTTTGATCCTAGTACTTTAGGCACAAAAGCAGAATATCCATTACTTGCTGCAAATCTCTTTTATAAAGATACAGAAACAAGACCTGATTTTATAGATGCATATGCAATTATTGAAAAAGGAGATTTAAAAATAGGTGTGATTGGAACGATTGGTGCAGGACTAGAATCATCGATTGCTAAAAGTAGGGTAGAAGATTATGAGTTTCAAAATCCTACCTACTGGACTGAGTACTATACCGATGTTTTAATCGATGAGTATCAAGTTGATGCTGTGTTTGCAATTAATCATGGTAATGATAACTACTATAATATGACAGTAAGTACCAATGGAAATATTAATGGTATATTTAACGGCCATTCGCATTCCAATGTTACATCTGATGTAAATGGTGTACCACTCATTCAAGCATCGTCGAATGCTAGAGTTTTAGGATTTTTATCATATAGTGTTGATGAAACGAATAAACTTTCATTAGATCATATTGATAATTTAGTTGCAAATGATGATATAAGACTACAAACTCCACATCCGGGACTTGATGCACTCATTCAAACGTATGTTAATCAAATTGAACCACTACTAAACGAAGCAATTTTATACTCATCTCAAAGTTATGATCGAACGATTCTAACTGAGTTTATGGCTGAAGTCATGAGAAAAGCAGCTGACGCGGATGTTGGTGTTCACAATAGTGGCGGTACTAGAGATTCACTAGTTCAAGGACAAGCGATTACTGTTGCTACAACTTATAAAATTTTCCCATTTGATAATCAAATCATATCTGTTTATATTAAAGGTAGTGAAGTCATTAGTTTGTTTAATAATTCAAGTCTTAAATACAGTTTAAGATCCGGTCTCAATGAAAACGACATTGACCCAAATAGTTATTATTGGGTATCTACTAATGATTATGTTTTTGGAAATTATGATGAATTTCAAGTTTATGAAGATATTTATTTCCCAGGAATTGTTGATCGTATCGCTTTTGAAGATGAACTTAGAGAGCGTGCAGAAACAACAACTGAGTTTGTTATAGATTAATAAATTAATAAAGGCGAATCGCTTTTATTTTTTTGCATATCATTGCAAACGGTTTCATAAAAAATATTATGTTATAATATGAGTAGATTATTATGGAGGATTATGCACTATGGTACCATCATTTGAAAAAAGAGTTAGAGCCTTTGCCATTGACACATCTGCGGTGTCCTTATTTATTATATTATCCTTGTTTTTAGGAGAGTATTATAAACCCTTACCTTATATAGTTTCAGGTGTCGCTTTTTTAGGTTTTTACTTTATACCTTATTTATCTAAGAAAACACATGGCCAAACACTCGGTAAAAAAGTTCAAAGAATCCAAATTGTAAAGATAGATGACTCAAAAGCAGAACTATGGAGATTGTTTTTAAGAGATGTCTTTAAACTAGGGGCAAGCATTTTAACATTTGGTATTTACTTAATCGTTGCTTTCTTTGTGATGTCGGATAAAACCAGCAGAACCATCCATGATTATATATTTAAAACAAAAGTCATTGATTTAGAAAAGCCAACAGGGAAATTTGAGGCATTTAACAAAACAGAGTCGATGAGAAAAAGAGGTTTCTAATGAAGAAAATAATTATTTTTATGATACTGATTTCGATGAGCTTTGGACTCATTGCTTGTCAAGATGAACCAATAGATCCAATCGATCCGGTTGATCCATATGATTTTGAAGAAATCAACCCATTACAAGATGTATATTATCAAATCTTTGTAAGAAGTTTTGCAGATAGTGATGGAGATGGTATTGGCGATTTAAATGGTATTACACAAAACCTTGATTATTTAGAAGAATTAGGGATAACAGCTTTATGGCTATTACCAGTTCATCCATCTCCTTCTTACCATGGATACGATGTTACTGATTATTATGATATCAATAGTGACTATGGAACTATGGAAGACTTTGAAAACTTACTAACTGCTGCAAACGAAAAAGATATTAAAATTGTTATGGATTTAGTGATTAATCATACTTCTGATCAACATCCTTGGTTTAAAGACGCAATCAGTAGCACATCAAGTCCATATAGAGATTACTACGTCTTTAATAATGGTACTCCATATTCATATTTTGTTGGCGGTATGATGGATTTAAATTTTGAAAACCCTGAGGTCATTGACGAAATTTATAATATTGTAGATTTCTACTTAGCAAAAGGTGTTCATGGGTTTAGATTAGATGCTGCAATGCATTTTCTCGAAGGCATTAATGCTGATTGGGAAAACACTTTGTTCTTATTAAATCTTAAAGCACATATGGAAAGAGACTACCCAAATAGTTATATACTTCCAGAAGTATTTGTTCCTCAATATAGTCTAATATCTGATTATTATATTGGGTCCGATTCATTATTCAACTTTTATTTTAGAGGGGAAGTCCTTGATAAAATAGGTATGCAAAATAGCAGGTTTAATTTTGTCGACAATTTAAATCGTGCCTATAACACATTTAGAGAAGTGGATCCGGAATTTATTGATGCACCTATTTTAGGTAACCATGATGTTGATAGAATTGCTTCTTCACAAGGATTTATCAATCAACCTGAAAAGCTTGCTTTGGCAGCTAGAGTCTTAATGACTCTACCAGGGAATCCGTTTATTTATTATGGGGATGAACTCGGGATGAAAGGATATAGATACGAAGGTATGAACATACCAGGTTATGGCGTTGTATATGATGAATATCGTAGACAACCATTTATGTGGGGTTCTCCAACATATGAAACTTATTGGCTACCAAGTGATGGATCAAATGATCATACAGCAGATTTAGAGACTCAAAAAACTGATCAAACTTCACTTTATAACACATACAAAACAATGATTGAACTTAGAAAAGAAAATCCGGCTTTAATGTATGGGAATTATTTTGAACCATATGTCAATAATGTATTACAAATTCAAGGATATGTAAGATATTATGAATACGAAGACTTTAAGCAAGCAGTTCTAGTGTTACATAATATGACACCTGATGCTTTTGAAGTTAGTGTTGAATACTTAGAGTTTATTTATGGAGATAGCCTTAACATTGATGGATATGGCACAATCATTTTAGAAATAGACCCTGACTTGATTGAGGATTATATCTAATGTTTATTGTCAAATATTTCAAGTATGCAGTTGACTATCCCAATTTTTTTGAACATGCTAAAGAAAAAGGATGGAAAGTATTTATATTTTTTATCTTACTGAGTTTAATCAGTCTATTTCCTATGAATCTACTTATAGTACAAGAAGATGGTTGGAAACTTGATTTTATTGAACAAAGTTTTATATCTGAAACACCAGATTGGCAACTACCTGATGAATGTAATATCATTGCAAATGAGTTTATTTGTGAAACTGAAACTGTATATAATTATGAACATCGAGGCGTCAAATACGTATTTAACATTCAAACCGAAACATACGATGAAAGTGACGAAAAATCAATTTTATTTATGAAAGATAGGGTTGTTTATACAAACGGTGAAGGTGCATATATGATTGGCTATGATTACAAGGGGTTTGACGACAGTTTAAGTTTTAGAAGCTTAAACTTAGCCACCGGAGAAGATCGTGAAAGCATGTATGAAACTTTTGGTGAATCTATAGAAACAAGCTTTGGGAATTACATTATTTTATATACATTGTTGGTTAATATTGGAACAAGTATTGGATTATATGCATTTTTCGTACTCGTGATGAGTCTTGTGATACAGTTGTTTAGATTCGGATACTCAAGCTTTTTGACTTTTGGACAAACAATGAAGATGGTCGTTTTTGCAATGGGCCTACCAAGTATAATCAGTTTTATTGTAGGATTTGTTGAACCAACGTTTGCACCAGTTGTTTTTCAATTTGGTATTGGAATCATCCTTATGGTAGTTATGTTAAAATATGGTAAAAAAACATTTAAATAGTTGAAAAAAGAGCATTTATAAATATTAGTGCTCTTTTTTTTCGATTTTATTTCGAATCGGAAAACGCTATCATAACGATTTTCAAAGCAAATTGCTTGACTTTATAAAAATTATGTTATAATTGAGTCGTAAATTACGACTCGTTAAGGAGACATAAAAATGAATAAAGAAACTCATTTCTGTAAAGAAAAAATGGAACTTTTTTATACACGTTTAGAGGAACACAAATCTAAACCAGGTCCGTTAATGCCAGCACTTCATGATGCTCAACATATTTTTGGATATATTCCTTTAAGCATTCAGAAGATAATTAGTAAAGAACTTGGAGAAAGTGTAGCGAAAATCAACGGTGTTGTATCATTTTACAGCAATTTTTCTGTTACACCTAAAGGTGAACATGAAATCAGTGTTTGTTTAGGTACAGCATGCTATGTCAGAGGATCTAAAAACGTCTTAGAAACATTTGAGCAAGAACTAGGCATAAAAGATGGTCAAACAACTAAGGATGGTAAAGTCACATTGTCTTCTTCAAGATGTATTGGGGCATGTGGGTTAGCACCTGTTTTTTCTGTAGATCAAGCAATTCATGGTAGTGGTACAGTAAGTAAGGTTAAAGATATCATGAAAGAAATGAAAGAAGATCATCATGAAGTTAACTGAAATTATAAATAAGTATGAGTGTCATGTTTATCATGAAGAAGCCTTTATGGATAAGGATATTGAATTTGCGTTTTGCTCAGATTTGATGAGTGATGCTCTTGTGATTATGAACTCAGTTAAGGATGATCGAATTCTAGATCATTCTATCTTGATTACAGGACTTGCTACACAACAATCTATAAGAACTGCTGAAATGCTTGACGTGAATGTTGTCTTACTTGTCAGAGGGAAAATACCTTCAGATAAAGTCATTCAACTTGCACTGGAGTCTAATATCATTTTGATTTCAACAAGTTATACCATGTTTAATATTAGTGGTATGATGTATCAAGATGGCATTAGAGGTATTAAATACGATATACAATGGTAGAAAAAGAATACCAAATCATAGCTAAAAACTATGAGTTAGCAGGTAGAGCTTCATCAGACATTAAAAAATGGCTGAAGCAATTAAATATTGATAGATCTTTACTTAAAAGGATTTGTGGATCATGCTATGAGGCAGAGATTAATGTTGTAATTCATTCGGTAGGTGGATACATGACTTTTACGCATTATGAAGAGAGTCACTTTGAAGTCAATGTGTATGATGATGGTCCTGGTATATTGGATATTGATCTTGCCATGACTGAAGGATACAGTACTGCAACCGAACATGATCACATGAATGGTTTTGGTGCCGGAATGGGACTATCTAATATGAAAAGATTGTCAGATATTATGGAAATTAATTCAAGTCCTGAAGGTACACATATTCGTATGATTTTTATCGTTGGTGATAAGTATGTATAAAGTTAAAGATATGCTTAGTTCTAATTATGAACTTATTACAAATAGGGAGACAATGAACAATGAGTTTCAAGGTGTTTATGCAACTGATTTATTAAGTTCCGCAATAAAACATATGAAACATAAAGAAGCTTTGATCACTTTAATTACTTCACAAACAACCATTTCATTAGCTGTTATGCTTGATGTTGAGTTGGTGATTATCGTCGATAACCAAGATGTTGAACAAAAATTTATTGATAGAGCAAACACAGAAAACATCGCACTTGTAAAAACAGCATATATGACACATGAAGTGATCATTGATTTATTCCAAAGAGGATTTATATGAAATATGCATATGATCTACATATTCATAGTGTATTATCTCCTTGTGCTGATGTGCTGATGACACCGCATAATATATTTAATATGGCAAAAATCAAAGGACTAGACATCATAGCTGTTACGGATCACAACTCCTGCAAACAACTTGAAATATGCGATGAAATATCAAAAAGTTATGACATGCTTTTTATTCCTGGCATTGAAGTAACTGTTAAAGAGAACTTTGATGTTCTATGTTATTTCAAAACAGTAAATGATGCATTAAGTTTTGATGAAAAACTAGAGCCATATAAAGTAAAAGAAACATACGATGTTGATTTATTTGGCAATCAAGAAATTACTAATATTTATGACGAAATCATCGATACTTATCCATATTTATTAACAAATCCAATGGATATATCTATTTTTGAGTTAATTAAAATACTGAAAACATACGATCACTTATTGGTTTTTGCTCATATTGATCGAAAATTTCGATCAGGTATAAAGTATCTAGATCAAGTTAATGTAGATGCTGTCGAATACAAGTTTAAAAAACCAGATGATCATAAACAGATATATATGTTTAATTCAGATGCGCATCAAATTATTGACCTGTTAGAAAAAACAGATCAAAATACGATCGAAATTGAAAAACTAGATATAGATCATTTTTTTAGGTACTTTAATCATGACTAATTTATCAGATTATATTTATGACCTTTGTCAAAACTCAATCCATGCAAAAGCAAATACCATTATCTTAACCCTCTCTCTTTCTAATGTTTTAACGATTATCATTCAAGATGATGGTATAGGCATGGATCAAGAAGCATTAGATAAAGTCACAAACTTCAATTATACAACGAATAAAAACCGTAGTGTTGGTTTGGGATTATCAATGATCTATGATTTAGTTAATCAAACAGAAGGATCATTTGAGCTCAAATCAAAAAAAGATCATGGAACAACTTTAAGATTAACATTTAATCATCAGCATATTGATTTTCCAAAATTTGGGAATTTTGGAAGTATCATTTCAGATTTATATATGTATGAAGACTTGACAAACATTAGATTATATATAAAAAATGGACAATTCTACATGTTTGATTTAAAGCAAATTTTATCCAAAGAGAAAACTGTCGGTATAAAAAAATATATCGAAGAAAATATTAATCAAAAACTAAGAAATATAGGGGTAGACATATGAAAACTCTAGACGAACTAAAAAAATTAAGAGATGAATCACTAAAAAAGATGACAATGAGAGATGTCAAAGACGGATTTAGAATTCAAGTTGGTATGGGCACATGCGGCATCGCAAGTGGCGCAAGACCAGTCATGAATGCTTTTTTAGAGCAAGTTGAATTTCACGATTTAAAAAATGTTACAGTAACTCAAGTAGGATGTATGGGTGAATGTGCTTATGAGCCCATGGCAGAACTCATAGATGAATCTGGTCAATCATATATCTACTGTAGTTTAACCATACCAATGGTTAGAGAAATCGTTGATAAACATATCATGAATCACCAACCAGTGACAAGATATTTATTATCGAATAGAAAGGGTGTATGACATGTTAGAACGTACTCAAGTCCTCATTTGTGGAGGCACTGGATGCATGAGTTCACAATCAAAAGAAATCAAGAAAGCTTTTGAAGAAGAACTGACCTTACTTGGAATTAAAGAAGAAGTTGGTCTGGTTTTAACAGGCTGTTTCGGTCTTTGTGAAAGAGGACCGGTTATTGTTGTTTATCCAGATGAAACATTTTACGCGCATGTTAAAGTCAGCGATGTAAAAGCCATTTGTGAAGAACATTTGTTAAAGGGTAGAGTTATTGATCGCTTACTCGTGAAAAACCCTTTGGATAAAGGTAAGATTAAGCAAATGAGTGAACTTAAGTTTTACTCTAAACAAAAACGAATTGCACTTAGAAATTGTGGACAAATCAATCCGCTAGATATCAAAGAATATATCGCAAGAGATGGTTACTTAGCGTTGGGGAATATTCTTTCAGAAATGACTCCAGAAGATGTCATTAAAGAAGTTACTGATTCAGGTTTAAAAGGCCGTGGGGGCGGAGGCTTTTTAACTGGAAAAAAATGGATGTTTGCAGCACAATCAGAAAATGATACTAAATTTGTGATTTGTAACGCTGACGAAGGTGATCCAGGTGCTTTTATGGATCGTGCTATTTTAGAAGGTGACCCTCATTCTGTAATCGAAGCAATGGCCATTTGTGGTTATGCAATTGGATCAAATCAAGGATATATCTATGTTAGAGCTGAATATCCAGTTGCAGTAGAAAGATTGAAACATGCAATAGAAGAAGCTAGGTCCTACAATCTATTAGGAGATAATATATTTGATTCAGGTTTTAGCTTCGATATAGATATTCGCTTAGGCGCTGGTGCATTTGTTTGTGGTGAAGAAACTGCACTCATTAAGTCAATTGAAGGCTATCGTGGGATGCCAGTATTAAAACCTCCATTCCCAGCAATCAAAGGATTATGGGGATATCCAACAAACGTTAATAACGTTGAAACATTTGCCAATATTCCAGTGATTTTCTTAAAAGGAGCCGATTATTTTAAATCCATCGGAACTAAAAACTCATCAGGCACAAAAGTGTTTGCTTTAGGTGGGAAAATTAATAATACAGGTCTTGTTGAAGTTCCTATGGGAACGACACTTCGTGAAGTCGTTTATGAAATCGGTGGAGGTATACCAAATAAACGTAAATTTAAAGCTATTCAAACAGGTGGTCCATCTGGTGGATGTATTACAGAAAAAGATTTAGATACACCGATTGACTTTGAAAACTTAACCAAATTAGGGTCTATGATGGGCTCTGGTGGGATGATTATCATGGATGAAGATAACTGTATGGTAGACGTTGCTAGATTTTATTTAGATTTTACAGTTGATGAATCATGCGGTAAGTGTACACCTTGTCGTGAAGGTACAAAACTGATGTTAGACATCTTAAATAGAATTTGTGATGGAAATGGAACCCTAGATGATATTGATGAACTTGAAAGACTTGGTGAAATGATCCAAAAAACATCATTATGTGGGCTAGGTCAGACTGCACCAAATCCGGTACTATCAACTTTAAAGCATTTCAGAGAAGAATATATTGCACACGTTGTTGATAAATCATGTCCTGCTGGTGTTTGTAGAAATCTAACGAATTATGTGATCGACGATAGTTGTATTGGTTGTACAAAATGTGCTAAGAACTGTCCGGTCAATGCAATTTCTGGATGGCCAAGACAAGTTCATACAATAGATCCAGAGCTATGTATTCAATGTGGAGCTTGCAAGAAAGCATGTCCAGTAGGTGCTATATCTAGTCAACCCTTAGAAAGAGGTATCATATAATGGATAAAAAAGTTAAAATAAATATTAATGGTATCGATCTTTTAGCAGATCAGGGAGATACAATCTTAAAAGCAGCAGAAAAAAATGATATATTTATTCCGCGTTTATGCTTTCTAAAAGACGTCCATGAAGAAGGCAATTGCCGTATTTGTTCTGTAAAAGTTGAAGGACAAAAAAACTTGAAACCTTCATGCAAAACGATAGTTGAAGAAGGCATGAAGATTATTACTGATGACCAAGAGATTTATGACAATGTGACTTTAAATCTTGAACTTTTAACGCATAGACACCAGTTTGAATGTTTTAAGTGCTCTAGAGAAAATAATTGTGAATTTTTAGATTTACTTAGAAAGTACTCAATCGATAACGAATATACAAATGCTTATGGTCCATGTGATTTAGATTTTTATCATTATCAAGATGATTCAAAAGTGATGGTTATTGACAGTAGCAAATGTATTTTATGTGGACGATGCGTATCTGCATGTGAAAAATATAGTGGATTGTCAGTGCTTAGTTTTAATGAACGTGGTAATAAGACATATGTTGGTCCAGCACTATTTCACGATATTGCCGATAGCGGCTGTATCTATTGTGGTAAATGTATTGGGGCATGTCCAACTGGAGCGATCAAAGGATATGATTATATTAAGCAGATGGAAAGAGATTTAAGAGATCCAAACAAAAAAATCGTCGTCCAAGTTGCTCCAGCAGTTAGAGCTGCTCTTGGAGAAGAATTTGGTTATCCAATTGGTACAAATGTTGAAGGTAAAATGTTTTCTGCACTTAAAAAACTAGGTGTTGATGAAATCATGGATACAAACTTTACAGCTGATTTAACCATTATGGAAGAGGGTACTGAACTCATTCATAGATTAGAAACAGGTGGAAAGTTTCCAATGTTTACTTCATGTTCACCTGGATGGATTAATTTATTAGAATTGTACTATCCAGAGTTTATCCCTAATCTATCTTCATGTAAATCACCTCAACAAATGGCAGGTGCTTTGATTAAGACATATTATGCTGAAAAAATGGAAGTAGATCCTAAACATATAGTGTCTGTTTCTATCATGCCTTGTATTGCAAAAAAAGCAGAAGCAAACAGAGAAGAAATGGGTAGAGATGGATATAGAGATGTTGATTATGTACTAACAACAAGAGAGTTTGCTAGATTGATTCGAAGAAGAGGTATTGATTTTCAAAATCTTGAAGATAGTAAACCCTATGGTATGCTTGCATCATATACAGGCGCTGGAACCATATTCGGAGCTACAGGTGGTGTAATGGAAGCTGCTCTTAGAACGGTGAGCGAAATTTTAGAAAACAAATCTACACCAGTTGAGTTCAAACAAGTCAGAGGAAATGCCGATATCAAAGAAGCAACATATAGAATTGCAGATATGGATTTAAATGTTGCTGTTGTTCATGGTGGAGTTGCAATTCTAGAATTCTTAGAAATGATAAAGCAAAATCCAAACAAATATCATTTTGTTGAATTTATGGGCTGTACAGGTGGATGTATCAATGGAGGTGGACAGCCTATTGTTAAAGCCATCGATCAAGAAAAATATGATGTCAGAGCCTTAAGAGCTGGTGTTTTATATGATATTGATGAGAAACATACGTTAAGAAAATCTCATCAAAATGAGTTCGTCTTAAAACTATATGAAGAATTTTTAGAAAAACCTTATTCTAAGAAAGCTCATGAACTACTACATACAAACTATCAAAAGAGAGAAGCTTACAGTGATGTTGAATAAATGTTTGATGATGATCTTTATAGGCATGACAACTATTATGCTATCATCATGTAAACATGAAGACATACAGATGATTGTTCCGGCAGGTTTGCCGCAACTTGCTCAATTATACATGCAAGCAAGTGATGACTATGACATCACAATCGTAGAAGGTGCTGATCCACTTGTTGCCGCATTTGGATCAGCATCTTACGATGTCATTATTGCACCAACAAACTTAGGTGCTAAACTTTACGATTCAAAACCAGATTATCAACTCGTAGCGAGTATTACTTGGGGTAGTTACTATTTAGTTAGCAAGACAAGCATTGATGAGATGGATCAACTTGATATTGTTGCCTTTGGAAAAAATCAAATACCAGATGCGATCATGCAATATGTATTAGAGGGTTTAGAATTTGATTTTGAAATTAGTTATTTAGATAGTTTAAGTTCAGTTGTTAGTGAATTTGTTTTAGACGGAAGTAAAGTTTATTTAATGAGCGAACCTCAATTGAGTGTTGTTGCATCAAGTAACACATCACTTGATATATTTGATCTTCAAGCTGCTTATGAAACACTAACTGGGTATGAAGATTTTCCACAAGCAAGTGTGTTTGTGCATCATACTTTAAGTGATCAAGCTGTTGAAGATATAAAAGCGGATTTTGAAAATTCTATTCGTTTGCTTAATGAAGATCAAGAAGCATCTGCTCAATTAGCCATAGAGCTTGGTGTAAGTATAGATAAAGAGGTTATTATTGCTTCCATACCAAGATCTAACATTGAGTTTAAAGATAGTTTAGATGCAAAAGGTGACATTATCTTTTTCTTAGGATTACTCAAAGGGTTTAATCCGAATTTTGTTGGAGAAGACTTACCTGATGACAATTTTTATAGATAGAAGGATACTATGAAAAAAGGACTTATAAAAACATCATCAATTATGTTTATATTTTTGATATGGTTGATTATATATGAGGTTGTTAGTCATCCTCTTTTAGTGCCATCATTTTCACAAGTGCTTCAGGCCTGGATTGAAATGTTGAGTCACAAGATATATATCACAAGTTTTGCGTCCTCTTTTTTCAGACTATTTGTTAGCATCTTTTTTTCTAGTCTATTTGGAATATGTTTAGGTATCTTGGCTGCTAGGTTTTCAAATGTTGAAACATGGATCAAGCCATATGTGACTATATTGAAAACAGTTCCTATCATATCAATTATTATTATTTTATACATTCTCTTTGGTTATGTATACGCACCCTACATCATTGTCTTTTTAATGGTTTTTCCGCTTTTTTATCAAGCAACATATCAAGGTATCTTAGGTATTGATCAAAGTTATCTTGATGTTTTTCATTTAGAAACCGATGAACTAGGATTAAGTGTTAAACATGTATATCTACCTTTTATAAGAGATCATGTCATTTTAGCTTTGTATCAGTCGTTTGGTTTAGGGTTCAAAGTACTTGTTACATCAGAGTTTATCACTCAAACGACTACGTCAATTGGTAATCTATTATACCAAGCGAAAACAAATTTAAGATATGATCTTGTTTTTTCGATAACCATCGTCATGATATTGATAACAGTTGCTTTTGAAGTTATTTTAAAGTATTATAAGCATAAACACGATATCTAATCAAAAAGGGTGGTATATGTGAAAATCACTGACTATTTCAAACCAAAAACAATGGTTTACACAGGAGAACATGTAGAACAACAAACAAAAATTAATCGGTTTGTTTATCACAAAGATCGATTTGACAAGTTTGATGATTTGAAGATTGATCAGGATCAACAGTATATACAAGTCATAGGACTTAACGATATTAAAGTCATGGAAAACATTAAAGAAATGTTTTCCATTGATGCATTTATTATGGAAGATATACTTAATGTACATCAAAGAAATAAGATTGAATATGGAGATGACTATATTTTTGCGAGTTTTTCATTTTTTCATACAGACGAAAAAACATTAAGAAAAAGATACATGAGTATATATGCTAGTAAAAATGTTGTCTTTTCTTTTCATGAAAAAGAGCCTAATTTCTTGGCTCCACTAGAAGTGCTTATCAAAGAATATCACGAATTAAAAACCAATCAATCAGATTTTATGTTTTATCAGATACTTGATTTAATCACAGATGATCACTTAGATATCTTAGATGATTTAGAAGATCAAATGAATGAATTTGAAGAGCAAATTATTGAGGCAAAGCAAATTGATGAAGAAGCTTTTTATGTTCTAAGAAAAAGAGTGATTCAACTTAAAAATATGACAAGCCCTATATATGATCAACTCAGTGGTTTACTTACAAAGCAACATCCAATGATGAACAGTCATGTCAAATCTTATTATCATGATTTGATTGACCATATGAGTAGACTTGATCAAAAGTTAAATCATTTGAAGGATATGATGAGAACATTACTCGATTTGAATATGAATCATCAATCAACACGAATGAATAAGATTATGTCAACCTTAACGATATTTTCAGCAATTTTTATACCATTATCATTTTTAACAGGATTTTTTGGGATGAATTTTGTACATTTTGGCGTTTTAGCATATGAACATGCGGTCATCATATTTATTTCTGTTTGTCTGCTTGTCGCAGGTATGATGGTATATATCTTTAAAAAACATAAATGGTTTTAATAAAAGAAAAGGGAACTTCAACCGAAGTTCCCTCATTTATTTAATTAAGCTTATTCATCGATTGTTAATTGATTGATGTTCAATGCTAATCCAGGATTTTCCATCGATCGATTGATATCAAATACAATTGAACCATAACTGATATCTTCATTATCAAAGCTTGCTTGTGAATTATAGAAGTAAATCATCATCGTATAAGCAGAAGCACCAATGCTTTCAAAGTTTTCTTCGTAAAGTTGACTAGAAACATTATAAGCAATTTCTTCAAGTTGTGATAATTCTTTGAAATCTTCAGTAACAATCACATGAGCAATGATCTCATCTGATGTCATACTTTGATCAATGATTGTAACTTCGATATCGATAGGTTTGTTATCTCTACATGCGGCTAAAGTCACCAAAGTTGCGATTAAAACAAATATTGTTAATAATTTTCTCATTTTATTCACCACTTCCTTCATTGAGTGTTACATTGTAGTATTGTCCACCTACATATAAAGTGTAGAAATATAATTGATACCCGGTATAAGGACTTTGAACAGCAATTGTAATAGTATATCTACCAGGAACATCTACATCATGATAATTAGAATAATAAATATCTACACTGTCATTTAAAACCTCGACATTTGAGGCAGGATCAAAACTTGCACCCTTTTCAATAGTCACTGATGTTTCTTTAATTTCGATTGCATCACCTAGTTCCTCAACTAAAATCATAGTTGTATTTGCAGGTACATATACAGCATTCGATATCGTTTCAATACCATTGATGTTAGCCTCAATTGAATTTGTTAATACATTGTAAGTTTTACCAGCATCTAATGTAACACCAGTAATTCCATATCGAGGATTACCTGAATGAATAACGATGACATCTGGAGCATTTGTACCACCAGTAATTCTATATGCTAAACCTTGCATACCAGCATCAGTATCTAAGAACTCTAAGTTTGCAAGTATATCTGCAGCACTATTCATTCTAAAGTGAGGTAGTGCTTTTCTTATATTAATAAGTGTTTGATAATACTCAAATACTCGATAGTATTCAACTTTTCGATCCCATCTGATTTGATTGACACTATCAGGTGATTCATAAGAGTTGTGATCATATCCACCAGCACCGTCTGGTTTTGATCGCATGATTTCAACCCCTGCATGCAAGAAAGGAATACCTTGAGATGTTAAGATGATTGCGTTTGCTTGGATTTGCAGTTCATCGATTAAGCTTCTTGAAACATTTGTTAACCTAAATTTATCATATAGAGTGTTGTTATCATGTGCGGATACGTAGTTAATTGTTTGATTTGGATTTAAATGCCAAGGATCAAATTGATTGATACCTGGGTAATCAATACCACCTACAATACCGTATTTGATGCCATCATAATTATATGCTGATACGTTTCCTTGTACCCATCCAGCTTCACCTGACTGAAATACGGATCCTTTGACAGCATCTCTAGTTATATCATTGAATGCACCAACATTATTCATGTTTCTTATATTAGTCTTACCAGCATCAATGCTTTGTGGAAGTGGTGTTGATCCACCATTCCATGGCTCACCATAAACAACAATCGTTGGATCAATTTCTTCTAACATAGCTTGAATTTCATTCATCGTTTCATAATCATGAAGTGCCATTAAGTCAAATCTAAATCCTGATAAGTTATACTCTGTTGCCCAAAATTCAACCGAATCAACCATGAATTTTCTCATCATTGCACGTTCTGAAGCTGTTTCATTACCAGTTCCTGAACCATTAGAGAAACCACCTTCTTCAGTTAGTCTATGGTAATAACCAGGAACGATTTTATGAAAATTCGATGTTGCTGATTCACCTGTGTGATTATAAACAACATCCATGATGACTCTCATATCTTTTTCATGAAGTGCCATAACAACTTGTTTAAATTCGTTGATTCGAGTTGCTCCATCAAATGGGTTTGTAGCATATGATCCTTCTAATGTGTTGAAATGATAAGGCATATAACCCCAATTAAAAACGTTTTGATAATTTGGGTTATTTGCGACTTCAACTTCATCAACGTAACCAAAATCAAAGATTGGAAGAAGTTGAACAGCATTTACCCCAAGCTCTTCCATATGATCCAACCCAGTTTTAACAGTTAATCCATCATCTGTATAAGTCGTACCAGATTCAGTTAACCCCATGAACTTTCCGCGATAAGATTCTGTGCCATTCCATGAGCTATGAGAGGTTAAATCTCTAACATGAAGTTCATAAACAATATAATCTGTTAAGTTTTGAATATTATTAGGACGATCATCGTATGTCCAGCCTTCAGGATTAACTTCATTGAAATCTACGATCATACCTCTTTGGCCGTTTGCGCCAGTTGAATAAGCATATGGGTCAGTAACTTCAAAAGTTTGTCCATTGTTATTTACTGTAAATGTATAGTATTTAAAATCATAATCACCAGTAAGTTTAATTTCCCAAGCTCCATTTTCGATTTTATACATCGGCTCAGACTCAAATGGTGTAAGTTCAGCGTTTGGTTCACCTGAGTCATTGTAGTTTGGATGACCTTGATGATATAAGTTTAATGTAACTGATTGACTCAAAGGTGCCCATAATCTAAAGATTGTATATTCATCTTCAAAACTAACACCTAATGTGCCTTCATAAGTATATAGATTTTCAAAAGCCTCTGTATCATAAATGTTTTGAAGAGAAACGATTTGTTCGCTCTCATTATCTGCGAATTTTGCAACTACAGAGTAAGTTTTTGAAATATCAATATTAGGAACAGTAATTGTCGTCGTTGTTGTTGTCGTTGTTGTTGATAAAACAAGAATATCATTTTCAAACACATCAATACCTAAAGTAGGTACAGTTGTTGTTTTTATGACAATTTGTTCGTTTGCATTAAACGCAGCTGTCAATATTTTATCTCGATAATCAGGGATATTATTATCCAAATCTGCTTGAGATGTACCAATTCTAATATCGCCCTCAACAAAATAAGCATGAGCGACTCCATTAACGACCTCAATAGTGTTTAAATCGATAAAACGATCTCCACCCGGTTCGCGATAGCCATCCCAGCTTCCTTTTCTAATGATAATACCTAACTCAGTAGCATCAGTATAATCATTTGCTAAATCTACTTCATAATAAACACCATAGTCACCAGTGTTTTGTGGATCAAAGTCATGTTCGATTCCACCACTTGATACAGGTTTACTTTCCCACATCCAAAAATCATATCCAGTGTAATTTTGATCATATCTATAATAATGTACAACAAGAGTTGTTGGTAGTTCTGCAGCAACAGAAGTTATACCTATTGTAAAAATTGAAAATATGACGAGTAGCATTGTAATTATTTTTTTCATCTTTATGCCTCCTTATATTTTAAATATAACATGTAACATGAGTAAAATGTTTATATAATGATAGCGATTACAAAAGGAAAACGGTTGCACAATTGCGTCAAGTCTAAAGCGTTTACATTATTTCATTTATTGTGATAAAATCAAAGTGTTCAAGAATTGATTAGAATTCTTAATAAAAAATTAGGAGGAAGAAGAATAAAATGAAAAAAATATTTTTGGCATTCGTTCTTATCTTTTCCGTATTTGCACTATTTGGAGTAGATTCATTAGCTGCAGGTACTGGTAACTTAGTTGTACATTTCCAGTCTTGGGATGGCGACTATGAAGGATTAGGATCACATGCTTGGGGTGACACTGCTGCTGGTAGACTTTATGATGGCACTGATAGTTTTGGTGTTTATTATGAATTTAACGAAATCGCAGTTGGAACCGAAGTAGGGTTTATTGCTGTTTACTGGAAAGATGGCGGTCCAGATTGGTCGGCTAAATTAACTGAAGATGTTAATATTGCTGCAGATACAATTATTGAAGGTGAAACTGTTCATGTATATGTATTCGAAGGTGCCAAAACAGGTAAAACTGATGGCGTGATCACTGATCCACAATATTTTGTTGCATCTAACGACCATTACAATATGCTTTTAACTTATTATGATCCATCTGGAAGCTATGAAGAAAACTTAGGTGTTCATGCTTGGAATGGTTGGGTTAATGATGCTGAGAAGTATGGTACTGACTTTGGTGTTTGGGCAACTCCTGCGTTAGTATTTAGTACTGCTGGTAAAACTGCAAGCGGAAATGAAGTTAAAGCTGCTATGCTTCAATCGACAGCTCCTGATGCTGGATTATTAGTATATGCTGGTGATGATGCAACTAAGAAAACTGGCGATGTTACATTAACTAGTGCATTATCAGATACACCTGCTTTAGGTGACACTGGCGTAGCTTATGTATTGAGTAAAGGTGATGCATATACAGCTGGAGATAATGTTTATTATAATGATCCTGCTACATTTGCTTTAGAAGCATTCTCATTTACTTTAATGGCTTATGATGCTGAAGATAAAGAAGGTACTTATGCTGTTGATCCAACGACGATCATCGTTAAGACAAGTGCATTAGTAACTAACCCTTATCCATTGGCAGCAAACGATGCTGAAAAAGAAGCTGCAATTGCAACTGTTGAAAGTTGGTTTACTGTACGTGAAATCACAGGTACAGAAACATATGGCGATCCATTAAGTATTGAACGAGTTGACTTTGCGGTTAATAATGCTACGATTAATTCATTTGTTATTATTTTAGCTGAAGAGTTAGATAACACTAAAGATTATGAAGTATTCTTCAACTTAAATTTACCAGAAGAAACATTAGCTGTTGCTAAAGATGTTGCTGTAACTTTAAATCTTACAGTACCGGCAAATACACCTGTTGATGCAGTGATGAGTGTTGCTGGATCATTTAATGGATGGACTCCTGGTACAGTTGATTATGTTGCAACTCAAGTTGGTGATACTTTAGAATATACGCTAATGTTTAATGTAAGTGTTACTGAACCATATACTACATTTGAATACAAATGGACTCGTGGTGAATGGGCAAATGAAGAATTTATTGCAAACAATCGTAAATTAGTAGTACCTAATAATGTTGATTCAATTTCATTTGATGATGAAGTATTAGCTTGGGCTGATATCGATGCTCCAGCTGAAAAATATGCTGAGCCAACAAGAGAAGCAAAAGAAAATCTTAAAGCTTCTATCGTATTAGATTTAGATAGAGAAGCTCCTGTTATCGTATTTATTTCTCCATCAAGTGTTGTTGGAGTTGATCCACAAGATAGAATCATTGAAGTTGCTTGGGGACAACCGTTTAATCAAAACTTATTCCCAAGATTTAGAGCTACTGATGACCGTGATGGTGACTTAACACCATTCATATTCGTTCCAAAAGGTGATTACTCAGTATTAGATACTAGAACTGAAGGCGATTATGAAATTATGTTACGTGTTGTTGATGAATGGGGTAATGTTACAGAAGAAACATTCATCTTCAGAGTAGTTAAAGGGTAAGGGAGGCTATATCATGAAAAAAATTCTATTAATTTTATTTGTTTTATTAGGGGGCTTAACTCTTGCTGCATGTAATAATGACGATCCAGATGATCCAGTAGATCCAACAGATCCTGAGAATAATGGTGAGTTAATCGATTTTGCTGACAGATTCACTCAAAAATCTAAAATCCGTGTATGGATTGATGATGAAAATGGTGAATATATGGAAGCAGTAATTGCTGAGTTTAACAAATTATATCCAAATATCGTTGTTGAACATGAACATATGGGTAGCGTTGACGCTCGTGAATTATTAAAGACATTTGGTCCTTCAGGAAATGGTGCTGACGTATTCCAATTCCCACATGACCACTTAGCACAAGCTGTTTTAGAAGATTTGGTTTATCCACTTCCAGAAGCAACTCGTACTGCACTTGAAGCACGTTCAGCAGAACTAGGTCTTCAAATTGCGACTTTAACTTATGACGAATCAGCAAACTCATTTGATCCATCAAGTCCAAATGCTGTTGAAAGATTATATGCAGTACCAATGTCATTAGAATCAATTGGTTTATATTACAACACTGATTTAATTGATACACCTGCTACTACATTTGAAGAGATCTTTGCTGCAGCTGACATTTGGAATGCTGCACCATCAGCTGGTGATGCAACAAGAACTAATGCTGAAGCTGGTTTATATTATTTAGGAACATCAA
>SWCA01007906.1_pt1 | contig 49950 bp, 51 predicted proteins | sample 4692961 | NCBI WGS metagenome assembly SWCA01 (sample SAMN10267275, study PRJNA491770) | bioreactor metagenome | isolation source: DHS bioreactor inoculated with | place: Japan: off Shimokita Peninsula | reverse complement strand
CAGATTGCAGATTGCGGACTGAGGGTTGCGGATTGCAGATTTACCCTCGGTGAGCTCCGCTTCAGATTGCGGATTGAGGGTTGAATACTTAACCACAGATTACAGGTCACTAATCACAGATTACCGATCACCGATCACAGATCAACAGATTTCGCCTGAGACTGGAAGGTAAAAATCAAAAAGAGGCCGGAATTACCCAGCCTCTCTTTTGTGTCAGACCAAAAATATAATGTGATCTGCGGGATACCCAAATGAACTACGCTTGAGGTTCAACCACAAACAATACATCGTTTTTGGCAACGGCATCACCTGACTTAAAGTTGATTTCGCTGATTACGCCATCAACCGGTGCTTTAAAGTTGTTCATCATCTTCATGGCTTCAATTACCACCACTGTTTCTCCGGCTTTAACTACATCGCCATTCTTTTTGCGGTATTCAACCAACATACCGGGGATGGGAGCCAGCAAAGCACCTGAAGAAACTTCTTTCTTTTTGGTGGCAGGCTCTTTTCTTATCTTCCTGGAGCGGGCACCACCATTGCCGGCAATTTTAATATCAGGTATAGAAACATTAAATTTCTCACCGTCAACGAATACCTCCATCTCACGCCTACCGGTTTCCTCACCATCCCTTTTAGCGGTGAGTTCGCCTGATAGTGCCTTTGCAACCAGTTCATCTTCTCTCTTAACATCTTCCATTGTTTTGGGTTTAACATCGGCAGGTACTTCTTCCAGTCCGTATTTCCATTTCAGGAAGCGTTTCCCGGTAACGGGATAAAGGGCGTAAATCAGTTCATCATCCAGGTCTTTGGCCAGGCCTTTCACCTCTTGGCGAACCTGGGGCATTTCGGGTTCCAAAACGCTTCCCGGTCTTACGGTGATGTGCTGCTCACCGCGAGGATAGTTTTTCAGGGCTTTGGCACGAAGTTCTTCATTGATGGGCAGGGGAGTTTTGCCGTATAGACCATAACAAAGGTCTTTCACCTGTTCTGTAATGTTGGCATATTCGCCTTCATAGGTGTCAAATAAAACATTATTTACGGTTTGTACACCCACAATCTGGCTGGTAGGGGTAACCAAAGGAACCTGTCCGAGATCTTTCCTTACCTTGGGTAACATGCGGAAAACTTCGTCTAGTTTATCCAATGCGCCCATGCCTTTAAGCTGGTTCACCAGGTTGCTGAGCATGCCACCGGGTGTCTGGTGCAAAATAACATCCGTATCAATAATAGAATATTTGGGATTATTGGCCAGATGCTTATACTTGGGTATGATGGTCTCCATAATGGCATTGATTTCGGAGAGTTTATTGATATCAAATCCGGTATCGCGATTGGTGCCGAGCAATGAAATTACGAGCGGCTCCACCGCAGGGTGTGAAGTACGGTAAGCGTATGGGGCCATACAGGTATCTACAATGTCTACACCGGCTTCAATGGCCTTAAAAATGGCCAGATCACCCATTCCCGAAGTAAAGTGGGTATGCAGATTGATGGGAATATCCGTAATTTTCTTAAGTTCCACTATCAGGTTGTAGATGTCATAGGGCGCAATCAGGCCGGCCATATCCTTAATACAAATAGAATCTACACCGAAATCGATTAACTCTTTGGCTTTGTTCAGGTAATAATCAATGTTGTAGGTCTCGCCGCCCATACGTGGTTCGGTAAGGGTGTAGCAAATGGTTCCCTGGAAGTGCTTTTTATTTTGCTTTACGATTTTGGCCGCAGTTTCAAAGTTGCGGTAATCATTTAGCGCATCAAAGCATCGGAAAATATCCATGCCATTATCGCAGGCACGCTGCACAAAATTTTCTACTACGTCATCAGCATAATTTCGGTAGCCCACAACGTTTTGGCCGCGCAACAACATGAAAAAAGGCGTTTTAGGCATATGTTTTTTCAGCATGCGTAGCCTTTCCCATGGGTCCTCATTCAGGTAACGGTGCATGGTATCGAAGGTGGCTCCGCCCCAGGTTTCTATGGCATGAAAACCCACCTCATCCAGCAGTTTGGCTACCGGAATCATATCTTCGGTACGGCCACGGGTAGCAAACAAAGATTGATGACCGTCGCGCAAACTCAAATCCTGGATTTTTACCGGATTGGAGGCTGCCGGCCGATTGACATCGTAGTTGACTGGGGTCATTTCAAGTACCCCATGTTTATCGAATGTTCTCATTATTGTGTTTCTTTTGTTTTGGTTATTATTTATTTTGGAATCCAAAGACCTTTGCCTTTACGTTGAATAAATTCACGTTTTGACATAGCCATTTTCGCTCCCATTCTGCCCCATGCAGGAGCTTTTTCAGAGGTCTTTTCATTCTGGTTTTCCTGTACGAAATAACTTACTGCAATGGCAGCAGCTTTCATTTTCTTTTCATGTGGAGTCATAGCACAAATTTTTTATTGAGGGATGTTACCATGTTTTTTAGGAGGAAGTGTTTCGCTTTTTGAAGCGAGCACTTCCAGGGCATCAATCAGTCGCACACGCGTTTCACTCGGCAGGATAACATCATCCACATAGCCGCGTTGTGCAGCCATATAAGGTACGCTGAATGTTTCTTCGTATTGTGCGATCTTTTCTTTGGTTTTGGCTTCTTTGTCTTCGGCCTCTTTTATCTCTTTACGGTAGCCCGAAAGCACCTCTACTGCGCCTTTAGCGCCCATTACTGCAATTTCGGCAGTAGGCCAGGCAAACACCATATCGGCACCCAGATGCTGTGAACTCATGGCTACATATGAGCCACCATAATTCTTGCGCACCACCACAGTAAATTTAGGTATGGTTGCTTCGGAATAGCTCCAAAGCAGTTTGGCACCATGACGGATAATGCCACCCCATTCCTGGTTCACTCCGGGTAAATAACCGGGTACATCAACAAAAGTGATGATGGGAATATTAAAAGCATCACAGGTGCGGATAAAACGGCTGATTTTATCAGAAGCATCTATATCGAGACAGCCTGCGGAAACCATGGGTTGATTGCCGATGATACCGACAGAACGGTTATTCAAACGGGCGAAACCTACAATGCAGTTCTCAGCAAAATGTTCGTGAACTTCAAAAAATTCCCCATTGTCAACTACCTCTTTAACCACCTCTTTCATGTCATAAGGTGATCTGGGGTCATCGGGAACGATGGTATCCAGCATAGGACATAAGCGCCCGGGATCGTCATCCATCTCAACTTTGGGGGTTATTTCCATATTGTTATCAGGTAGGTATTCTAACAATTCCCGAATGCTTTCGATGGTTTCTTCATCGTTTTCGCAGGCAAAGTGTGCATTTCCGCTTTTGGTATTGTGTACCATGGCTCCACCCAATTCCTCGAAACTCGTTTCTTCACCGGTTACAGTTTTTATCACGTAAGGACTGGTGATGAACATATGGCTGGTTTTCTTTACCATGAACACAAAGTCGGTGAGCGCAGGCGAATAAACGGCTCCGCCCGCGCAGGGTCCCATAATGGCCGAAATCTGGGGAATTACGCCCGAAGCGCGTGCATTCCTGAAAAATACGTCTCCATAGCCTTTCAGGGCATCCACACCTTCTTCCACCCGGGCGCCACCCGAATCGTTTAATCCAACCACCGGGGCACCCGATTTGAGCGCCAGGTCCATTATTTTACAAATTTTAGCAGCATGCATTTCACCCAGTGAACCACCAATGGAGGTAAAATCCTGGGAAAAAGCAAATACCGGACGACCATTTATCAAACCATGACCGGTAATCACACCGTCGGCAGCTATATCTATTTTCTCCATCCCAAAATTGGTGGAGCGATGGGATACAAAAGTATCCAGTTCGCGGAAAGTGCCTTCATCGAAAAGCAGGTCGATCCGCTCGCGGGCCGTCAACTTACCTTTATCGTGTTGTTTGTCTACCCGGTCTTTGCCGCCCATTTCAAGCACTTGTGCTCTTTTTGCCTTCAATAAGGCCAATTTTTCAGCAACAGTCATTTCTATTTGTTTGTTTTTATTGGTTTAAATCAAATTTTTCCATTCATTCAATGTCTTTTACATTGCAGGTTGCTCTGTTACTACCCCCGCCTGGGTGTTGAAGAGTTTTCGGGCCACTTCAGGTGAACTGATGCCGGCAGGGCCGGCCAGACAACCACCCTCACAAGCCATTACCTCAATCATATTCCATTCATGCTTGCCCGTAGCAATCCGACGTAATGATGCAATATTTTTCTTGTGTAGCCCGCTAATTACCAACGGGCTTAAGGAAGGACCTTTGTAATAGGCAGCTACTGAGTCCAAAACGCCATTACTCATGGCAAACCGCCTTTCGGGAAGCGCCTCCTCTTCAGTAATTGCCTCAAAAGTTTGTAAGTCAACTTTCATGGCAATCATCATGGCTCCCAACTCTTCAAAAGTCATAACATAATCTATGCCAGGATATCTTCGTGCCTCAGCCTGTTTGGCCACACAAGGGCCAATGAACACTATGGTAGCTTCAGGATATTTTTGTGTTACCATTTCGGCTGAATATCGCATGGGCGAGGGAGTATGTGAAACATATGGCTTAAGTGCCGGCAATTGCTTTTCCGTTAATTCAACATAAGCCGGACAGCAGGAGGTAGTCAAAAATTGCTGACCCTGTTCTAGTATTTCTTCCAGTTCTCTTGCTTCTTCTTTTGCGGTTAACACCGCCCCTTCTGCCACTTCAAATACATCGGTAAATCCCAGGTTTTTAACTGCGGTAGCCACCTGTGCATAGGAAGCCTTAAACTGACCGCAAATGGCGGGAGCAAGCATGGCAATCACCTGTCGTCCGGGTTTTGAAATGTCATGTAATACGTTAATAATCTGCGACCTGTACATTACAGCCCCAAAAGGACAGGCCACCATGCATCGCCCACAATGTATACATTTATCGTAGTCAATTTCTTCCACACCTTCGGCATTGCGGTATATGGCTTTTACCGGACAGGATTCCTCGCAGGGAATGGGCACATATATTATGGCATGATAGGGACAGGCATCCTTACACAGCCCACAGCCCACACATTTCAAGGGGTCTATTTTTGCCTGACCATGCTCCATGGTAATGGCATTTTTTGGACAGATCACCATGCAATGACTGGCCAGACAGCCCCTGCAAAGGTTGGATACTACATAATTACTCTTCACGCACGATGTGCAGGCTTCGTCAACTACGGTAAGCACTCCTTTTTCTGGTTCAGTATGACTTAATGCCCGAAGTGCATAGCTATACAAGCTTTCCAGTTCGTCGGTTTCATCCGAAACATTAAACCCCAATAACGCCATAACGCGGTATTTAATGATTGCGCGGGATTTATGTATGCAACAACGGTTTCCTCCGGCCTGGGTTCCATTTCGGGGAGCCATTTCCAGTGCAATACGATCTATATCTTCAAGCCGGTTCTCCAGATACAGCCTACACAGGCGGGTGATGATTTCGCGGCGGATCAGCGTGGCATTATTGGTTTGTGCCATGATCAACCTCCTTCCTGATAAATTCAATAACCTTATTGAGGTTGGCCCCGGCGATCAATTTTTGATTAACCATTACAAATGGTGGTCGGCCCTGTTCCTGGGTGTTACAATATCCCGGGCAGTTCATCCCTTTAATGGCAACCTTATCTTTCAGGTCGTCGGGTAGCTTGTCGCCCATCATTTCAAAGGCTGCGCCACCCATTACAAAACAAAGGGTGCCATAACAAATGCTCACTTCTACCATCTTGTTCATCGTTCAGTTTTTTTAGTTTTTAGATAAAATCGAGGGCAACCTCTTTTAAATATTTGTCTTCGAGCAATCGTTTTATTTTTTTTACCACATTCCGCCTGATTTCCAGCTCTACAGGCAATGTTGGATCCTGATGGGCTTCATTGATGCGGGTACCGGCCAGTAAAAAAATCTGGTCGTTGTTCAACAGCAGGTTGAGCAGGGCTGATGCGGCATCTTTTCCCTTTACAGGGAGCTGGATTCCGGCTTCGAGCATGGCCGAAACCCTTCCCAGGGTAAGAACACCCTCGGTAACCAGGTCGATGCCTGGCATGGTTGAAATGGGCGGAATGTCCTTGGAGAAAGATTCCAGACTTACCGATATAGGCCTGCCGAGTTCACGGGAAACTATTTCAGCCGTGGTGCCACCCGAGAGTACCTTTTGTCCGCCAAAAGATTCAATGGTCATGGCCAGTCGGTGGTCATCTTCAGGATGATACGGAGGGCCGGAGCAAAGCAGCAACTTTCGGGGATGCCTGAAATAAATTACAATACACGAAATGTCGTCTTTGGCAGTATAGATGTCGTTGGCCTGCGCACGCTGCACAATTTTACCTGCCAGTTCGGGTGCCGAAATGAATTCATCATCTTCCAGAACACTGCCAACCCATTTCCCCACTTCAGGTACATCCCATCCGAAAGGGAAAGGTACCGTGCCAATGCCTGACTGACTCACACCGTCAGAAATCAATATTACCCTGTCGCCCAGCCTTGCCGGGAAAGAACTGTAAGTAAGTTCCCTGGCAATGTCTTCCTTGGAAGCAAGTGATTTCCGGCTGATGTCTGTTTTAATCATCTTACCCTCTCTGAGGATGATGGGTTCGGGATTGTCGAAATTTACAATATGGGTTTCCCCATCGGCGTCAATGTCCACAATGGTAAAAGTAGCATAGCTGATTTTACGTGCCTGATCCACCGGAAGGGTTTCGAGTATGGTTTTGGCCGTTTGCTCGGGAGGGAAATGCTCTATGGTGAAATTCAGGCCCATGGTTGCCGTTAAAGTGGCCAGCACATTGGCTTTTACGCCACTGCCCAGCCCATCGCTAAGCACAGTGATGATGCGGTTCTCTTCCTTAATCTTTCTGGAAAGAAACACATCTCCACAGACCATTTCGTGATCCTTGCTCTGCTGAATGGCACCTATTTCAATATAGAATTCATCCTTCTTCATCCATCAGGGCGATTACGGGGTTATTGATTACTGTATTGAGCATGGCTTCGGTACGTGCAGCATTTTCACCAAGCAGAAAAGCCACCTTTTGTACGGTCGACATGTTTTCATGCACCACTTGTTTTATTCTGCGCATCACATCTTCCTGCATCAAACCGGGATGATGTAAATCCTGGATGATGCCACAAATAATGCGGTGACGCTGAATGGTAAATACCGAAAGGTTAAATAACCGCCCATTTTCCTCTATGTTCCTGTCAATAAGGTCGTTGCCAGAAGATAATACATTGGAAAAGACTTTATGAAAGGCCACCATTTTATTCATATCAGCACCCTGCAATCCCGGCTTGGCATCCCAGAGCAGCGATGCATCATTGCCAATCAGTTCGGCAAAAAGGCGGTTACTCTCAATAATCTGCATGCGGTCATCCACAAGCACCACACCATAAGGCATGCGTTGCAGCAGCACGCTGGCTTTGTCGGCAGCCACACGTCGCATATAAGAAACACACATTTGCCTTTCGGCCATACCGTTGAGCATGGCGATGGCAAAATCACGACAACTGTTGTATCCACAACCTCCGCAGTTCAGTTCATCTTCTTTGCAGGTTTTTCCGGCAGTTTTCAGGGCTTCGGCAATGTCTTCTTCTGACCAGTATTTAACCGGACGGTCCTGCTTGATAAAACAATACCGGGTATGGATGTCGGGCAGATTGTTCGACCAGTCCATTGATGGAGCAGCCAGTTGAGGAGCATTTCGGTATTGATCAACTTTTAGGTTTTTTACTATAGTTCCCGACTTTGATGATGTGCCGGGCCCGTTAATACAGCCTCCTTCACATACCAGCAACTCAATAAATATTTTAGCACTGTTGGCAACTTCATCCAGACCGTTCAGGGCATTTTTGATGTTGGCAATACCACTGATATGCATAAAATTGACTGATGAAGTATTGGTAGCATTTTTAATTGTGCCAACCATTCCACCGTCAATAGGATAGAGTGCACCATCGGAAGCTTGGGCAGGAATGAAAGTATCATTTTCAGCCGGGCACATTAATTCGGGTATAAAGCTTTCTTCCTCAAACCAACGCCTGAGATCATTGAAAGTAAGGGAAGCATCGATTAACGATGGAAAATCATCAGATTCGGTTTTCTTGGCCACACAGGGGCCAATAAAAACAACCCGTATATCCTGTCCATACCATTGTCTGAGCATAGAAGCGTGGGCCATCAGCGGCGATTGAATACCTACCAGACATTTAGTCAGTTCGGGTTGGTACTTGCGGATATAGTCTACTGCCGATGGACAGGCGGTACTGATGTATATGCCTGGCCCGGCTTCATTTAAAAACTGGGCTGTATTTGTCGTTACTACCTCTGCGCCAAGGGCAGTTTCTGAAATGCCTGCAAATCCAAGTTTTTTTAAGGCAGCAACCATGGCAGGAGCTGAATAATCGGGAAATTCAGAAATAAATGATGGCGCAAGAGAAACATACACCGGGGTGTTTCTGCGCAGCAGTCGTTTAACTTTCGATAAATCGTCGCGCACCTTCTTGGCTCCCGAAGGACAGATAAGGGTGCAGCGTCCACAAAAAATACACAGCTCCCGAATGATGGAAGCCCGGTTTGCCTCAATTTTAATTGCTTTCACCGGACATTCGCGGATGCATTTGTAGCAATCCTGGCAATTGTTCACTTCAGTGTAAACCGGTTGCATGCTGTCCATGGATGTAGTTGTTTTTAGTGATTAATAGTTCGGTGAAGCAGAAGTAAAATTTTACCAGATGCAAATGCACTACGCAGATTACACCTGAGCGCCCGAAAAGGCAGTTTTTAAAATGTTTATGACATTGGCCGGATGTACTTCCTGATAAACGTGTTCATTGATGATCAATACTGGTCCTTTATTGCACAAACCGGTACATAGCTGACCCTTAAAACCAACCTCGGCTTCAATTTTGCGCTCACTGAGCCAGGCCTTTATTAATTCCAGGTTCACTCTGTTTCCCCTGGAAAAACATGAACTGCCCATACAAATGATAATCTGGTTTTTTTGGTTCATCTTGTTGAGTTTTTTAAAATGGTACTAAGACTAATCGATCATTACCGTTTATTCAATTGTTCAATCAGGTGAAGGTATCCTTGTTTCAGGTCCTGGCCGATACGGGTATTTTCAACGATAATGCCCGGCGCCACCTCTATTTCATCTGAGGTGAAATTCCAGATGGCTTTTATTCCGGCTCCGCAGAAAATATTGGCTATGTGCTGGGCTTCTCCCGGAGGTGTTGCAATTAAGCCTACACAAATGTGCATGCGTTCAGCCAGCGAAATAATTTTGTCAGGTGACATAACCCGCACCGACCCAATCGTATTGCCAATTTTGGTATGGTCGTTATCGAAAGCGGCCACTATCTTCAAATCAGTTTGCCCCAGGTTTTCTTTAAGCAACAATGAAGTGCCAAGTTTTCCCGCTCCAACCAAAAATGCTTCGGTGTCATTGCGGTAACCCAGCATTTCCTCAAGTTGTGAAGCTAATTTGCTGATGTTATAAACATATTGCCCGGCCAGACTTAGTCCAAATTCCTGCAAATCTGCTTCCACCAATTCGCGTGACAGACCAAGTTCTTCGGTTATGGTGTTGAGCGAAATATCGGTGCGCCCCCTGAGTTTTAAGAGTTTTAATAAAGAAATGTACCTTTCCATCCGCTTAAACTCCTCGAGAGAGACGGTTAAATTATCAGGGCTCATTTTATTGGGATTTTAAGATTTAGTTTCAATTTGTAAAGTTCACACTAAAGCAATCATGCCTGCTTCATGGCAAATGCTTTATCTGATTCATTGGTCAGATTTAAAATTTTTGAATCTTCATTGTCAGATGATACCGCTTGCTGTGCTGATACATGTAAATTCATGCGCAATGCACTGAGGGCCTGTTCAAAATCGAGTGAAAGAGCAGGAAATTCCGGACCTTCGGTAGCCACATTTTTCATTTTGCCATCAGCACTTATTTTAAAAGGGCCATGCTGTAAATCATTTTCTAATAGTTGCGGGGTTAAGTTGGCAGTTACGGGAATTCCATAGCCATTGGCGGTAATTGTAACCGCTTTCATCATAGGTAGCGGTCCGGCAGCAATAATCAGATCATAAGGTTTTTCTTCCTTATTGAGCAGCATTTCGAGTAATTGTGCCTCAGGTCCATGGAATCCCAAACTGCCATCCTGTGTGGCATAATATATATTGTCGCAAACCCTTTCGAGTTCACTGGAAAAAAGCATTTCATCTTTCATAGTAGCTGAAACGAGTATGTCGGCCCTGCAACCAATGTCTGCCAGCCATTTCATCTGCGAAAGCGCTATGGCTGCTCCAATACCGTCAGCAACGAATAAAAGTCTGGAGTTAATCAGTTCCCTGTCGTGACATAAGGTAAGCTCCGATGGTTGTCCAAGGGGGCCGTTTAGTTCATGTAAAATGGATATTTCGCCAATGTTTGCCAGTTGCCGGGTATGCGTATCCGTTACTTCTACCAGCAGGGTAATGCTTCCTTTAGCCACACTCCATCCGCAAACAGGAAGCATAAGTAGCGGGCATTTTGAGGTTGCCTTAACACTTACATATTGTCCCGGAAGAATGGCTGCGGCGATGCGGGGAGTAAAAACTTCAAGAGTAGTTACGGTTGAAGTGAGTTTTTTTCGTTGGATGATTGTAAACATGGCAGTATTTTTTTAGAATTTGTTTTTAGATAACCGGCGGGGGCCTTGCGGCCCGCCACCGGATTATCAAACACACACATCATTGAGATCAGTTAAAAATTAACCGGATTGCCATAATAGGCCGATGAATAAAGCTTTTTAAAGTCGTCAGCACCTGTTTCACGGGGATTACATCCCGTACAGGCATCCAGTACAGCGTTTTCCGACATACGGTCAACGTTTTGGGTGAACAGGTCTTCTGTAATCCCATAATCTTTCAGGGTCATTGGTATATTGAGATTTTCACTCATTTCTGCACAGAAATCGCGGTAAGCATCTACCAGTTCATCTGTGGTGTTGCCTTTAAGGCCAAGGCTTTGTGCAATTTCTGCATAGCGATCTCCGCATACTTTCCGGTTGTAATCAATTACGAAAGGCATGTAAATGGCATTCAAACATCCATGAGGAATATGGAACACTGCGCCCGATTTGTGAGCCATGCTATGAACGATGCCCAGTAATGCATTGGAAAAAGCCATTCCGGCTAAACATTGTGCGATGTGCATCTTATCGCGGGCTTCTTTGTCGCCATGATATGAATTCAGCAGGTGTTCCTTAATCATCTGAATGGCTTTGATGGCCAAAGGATCAGAAAATTCAGAGCGGTTAACAGCCACATAGGCTTCGGTGGCATGAGCCAGAGCATCCATTCCTGTGTAAGCGGTGAGTTCGGCAGGCATGGTATAAGCCAGTTCCGGATCCACGATGGCGATGTCAGGAGTAATCTCAAAATCAGCCAAAGGGTATTTTATTTGTGTTTTATAATCGCAAATTACCGAAAATGCAGTAACTTCGGTAGCAGTTCCGCTGGTTGAAGGAATAGCAATAAAACGTGCCTTGTTGCGAAGGGTAGGAATGTTGAATGGTTTGGCAATCTCCTCGAAGCTTGCTTCGGGATGCTCGTAAAATACCCACATGGCCTTTGCAGCATCAATGGGTGAGCCGCCACCGATAGAAACAATCCAGTCGGGCTGAAACTGATGCATGGCTTCGGCACCGCGCATCACGGTTTCTACGGATGGATCGGGCTCAACACCTTCAAATACCAGGGTTTCAATACCGGCTTCATGAAGATAACCTTCAACTTTGGCCAGAAAGCCAAATCGTTTCATGGATTGGCCACCAATTACGATGATGGCTTTTTTGCCTTTTATATTTTTTAGTTCAGCAAGAGAATCTTTTCCAAAATAAAGATCGCGGGGAAGTGTGAATCGTGCCATGATTTAGTAATTTTTAGTTTGTTTGTTGACACCCCTTAATCAATATACGTGCCATAGTATGCAACATGTTGATAATCAAAGTTATATAAATGTTAATTGTTTAACACTGCTGTTAATAAATTAACAAGTGTCATTAATGTGAGCATTGCAGATGTAATTAATCAGGACAGTGTAATTAATCAGGACAGGAGTAGATGGGTGGATGTATACCTTAAACAGGCAGTTTGAGTAAGTCATTTATTGCATCCAGCCAGAATCTGGTCGTTTTACACAAAATATGAGGTTATTTCTTATTTTTATTATCCCGGATTTCATGTTTCATTATCTTTACACATCTTATCTAACCCATTTGCCATGAAAAGCTATTTATTGTATTTTATGATGCTTATAATTGCTCCAGGTTTGCGCGCTCAGCATCTTACAGGGACACAAGCTGCACACCTTGCTTCCGCCTTTTATCAGCAACGGTTGATGATTCATGCTGAAACCGCATCTTATCCAATAGTAAATCATTTGGTTGAAGTAGAGGCTGAGGGTAGGGTGGTGGCTTTTGCTGTCACCTTCCGGCAGGGAGGTTTTGTACTGGTTTCGGCCTCTGATGCCACACTTCCGGTGCTCGGATATAGTCTGAAAGGTGCATTTAATGCTGAGCGGATGCCTGATGCCTTGATGACCTGGTTAAAATACTATGGCCGGCAACTTGATTATGCCAATAACCATGCGATAGAGCCATGGATTGAAACTCAACGGGAACTTTTAATCAATTCTCAACGAACACCAGGGGAGTGGCGATATATAGAGCCCCTGTTGCGCACGCAGTGGGATCAGGGTAAGCCTTATAATGCACAATGTCCGCCACATCCTGATGGGCCTGGCGGAAGATGCTATGCGGGCTGTGTGGCCACTGCGGTGGGACAACTCATGTTTTATCACCGCTGGCCCGAAAGTGGAAATGGTAGTTATGCCTATACACATCCGGAATTCGGCATCATCTCTGCTGACTTTGGCAATGCTTCTTATGAGTGGAATAAAATGGAAACTGCACTTCAATATAAAAATGCTGAGATAGCTGAATTGCTTTTTCATTTGGGTGTCTCTTTTGATATGGATTATGGCCCCAACGGCTCGGGCATGTGGAATCATAGTGCTGCCAGTTCCATGCGCAACTTTTTTAAGTACGGCGCTGAAACCCAATATGTTTTTCGGGATGAAACCCAACTGGACTGGGATAGTATTCTAATAGCCAATCTTGATGTACGCAAACCTTTATATTATGCTGGTTGGGATGCAGTGGGTTCAGAAAATGGGCATGCTTTTGTATGTGATGGTTATGATCCGGATGGATTTTACCATTTTAACTGGGGCTGGAGCGGACAAAACGACGGTTATTTTCTGCTGACAGCTCTAAATCCTGGTGGAAGTAACTTTAATTTTGCCCAGGAATTGATCCGGGATATTTATCCGGATACCACTTTATATGTTTATCCGGAATTTTGTCAGGAACCGGATACGCTCTCCGGGCTAAGAGGAACCTTCAGCGATGGAAGCAACATGGTTAACTATCAATCCAATGCTGATTGCTTTTGGCTGCTGAATCCGGATCCTTTAATCTATGACAGTGTGACGCAATTGCGTTTGAGCTTCCCTGTGTTCGATATGCATCCTACCGATGATATCGTCATATATCAGGGTGCCGATACTACTGCTCCCGAAATATTTTCCTATAATGGAAGCAATTTTCCTGAATTAGTCACTGTGGATGGCAGGAATGCCCTCGTCAGATTTACTTCTGATGCATCTGAAACAGCCAACGGATTCCTGATATCTTACGATGCTATTCTGCCTGTTTACTGTTCAGGAACCTCAGTGTATACTAACCTGAACGGGACTTTTGATGATGGCAGTGGAAATAAAAACTACGTGAGCAACACATTTTGCAAGTATAAAATTAATCCATCTGTACCAGAGCCACTTATATTGGAATTTGATGAGTTCAATACAGAAGCCGGAAAAGACATATTGAATGTATATGACCTGGGAACCCAGCAATTACTTGCTTCTCTCTCAGGAGATAGTGTGCCCGGACCGCTATACATTCACAGTGGCAGGGCCATGCTGGTATTTGCTACTGATGATGATGTTGTGGCTTCTGGATGGAAAATACGCTGGAAACCTCAGGGAACCATTGATGCCAACCCAGGCAGTATAGAAAGTCCATTTGTTGGACCAAATCCAGCGGGAGACTGGTTAACTGTTAAATTTAAACAGGGCGCTGATTTTAGCTTATATACTTTAACCGGCAAATGTCTGATTAGTCATTCTCTGAAAAGTTCTTCCGGAGCAGGAAATCAGATAAACCTTGCAAAACTTGAACCGGGTTTATATATCGTAACGTTGCAGTCAGCCGAAAAAAGATATGTATATAAAGTGGTGAAACTATAACTTTTTTTCAGGAACAAACAATTCGAGCCCTTGTCCCTGTTCCAGGCATTGCATAATACGCTTTTTAAATTTCCAGCACGTCATTTGTCTGGCATCCAGCTTCCTGGCAATCTCATAGGTGGAAACTTCCGGTTTGTGGCAAACCATCCAGGCCATTTCAAAAGCCTCGGGCAGGGGAATGCGGCAATGGTGAAATACTGTTTGTGCCGTAGCTGATTCATCTGCCTTACAACGCGTACATCGACGGGAATAGGGCGATTTACCGGAACAATAATTTGTATTTCCACATTTACGGCAGGTAAATCCACTGGCCCACTTTATATCAGCAATCCATTGAAGACAGGAATCCGTGTCAGAGAACCTTGCTTTGAATTGTTTATGGTTAAGACGTTTAAAAAAAGTTGAAAAATTCATTTTATGAAATACTTGTATTCTGTTTTATTTTATATTAAGCTGATTACCAGCATTAAATTTATGGCACGGGAATTGATGTAGGAGGTTTTCGTGTGCAAAGATAAAAAAAATAGTGATAAATATGCGATTTATCGAACAGACTTTATATCTTTGCCACCGCAAAACAATTCATTTTCAAAAATCAATTAAAATAACATCTGATGAATATTCGAATTTTATCGGTAATCCTCGCTGCAGGAATCATGATAATCGGTTGTAGTTCTTCCAATGGCAATGATCAGACGTCTGAGGGTAAAACACCTACGGCAAATACTTCTTCCGACACTGAAAAAGGGAAAGTAATTCAAATGAACAAAGCCATGTTTATTGAAAAGGTCTTCAATTATGAAGAAAATCCAAATACCTGGGTTTACAAAGGCGACAAACCCTGTATCATTGATTTTTATGCTGACTGGTGCGGTCCTTGTAAGAAAATAGCTCCGATTATGGTTGAGCTTGCCGATGAATACCAGGATGATATTGTAATATATAAGGTTGATACTGATAAGGAGAAAGAGTTGGCTCAGGTTTTCGGCATACGCAGTATTCCCAGCATTTTGTTCTGTCCTGTGGAAGGTCAGCCACAAATGACGATGGGTGCCTTACCCAAAGCTGAATTTGATAAAATGGTGCAAACCATATTGTTGAATAACAGCACTGAGACCTCAAAATAATATTTTTTTAATCACTCTATAAATTTGTTTGAAATGGAACATTTGACCTTAGAAAGCTTTAAAGAAAAAGTTTTCGACTTTGATAAAAGCCAGGAATGGAAGTTTGAAGGCAAGTTACCTTGCATCATTGATTTTTATGCCGACTGGTGTGGCCCATGTAAAATGGTAGCCCCAATTCTCGAAGAACTTTCAAAAGAATACGAAGGTAAAGTAAACATCTATAAGGTAGATACTGAAGCAGAACAGGAACTTGCCGGTGCCTTTGGTATACGCAGTATTCCAAGCATTTTGTTTTGCCCTGTGGATGGACAACCGCAAATGGCTCAGGGAGCCTTGCCTAAAAATGCTTTTGTTCAGGCCATTGATGATGTTTTACTGAATCCTCAAAAGACAGCATAAAAAAACACTTCAAGATTTTTAAAACCTTGTTATTCCATGTAAGTGGAAAAACAAGGTTTTTTTTGCCCAGGATTGTTACTGAGCGATGAATTTCCCAAATCAGCTTTTGAATAATGGCTGTAAACCAGAATATTAAGGCGGACTCTGACCTCCAAAAGTAGGCATTCATCAGAAGATTTCCCTTTTTTTTAATGCAATAATTCATGGTTTATGATACGGCTCAAACAATAACGCGTGGTTTAAATAAATTTGGTCTGAATGATTTAATGGCAATTAAATTCGGACAATATCTGCATCGTTTACCATGAAAAAGGAATATTTTTGCTGACTTATGGAACTTTCTCCCGTCGTTTTGCCTTTTGCCTGCCTGCCCAATGTGGAATATATGTCATGGATGATTCATTCAGCCGGTTTAAACATCGAAGTACATGAAACCTTCCCAAGGCAGACCTGCAGAAACCGTTATGCCATACTCACTGCAGAAGGTCCTTTTATGTTGACCATTCCTGTGAAACGTCCGGGTGGAAACCACACGCCTTTTAAAGAAGTATTGCTTGATGATCCTGCCAAATGGGTTAACAATCATTGGAGGGCAATTGAATCTGCATACAACAAATCACCCTTTTTTCTCTATTACCGGGATGTTTTTGAGAAGATATTCCGTAAGCCGCCTGACACCCTGTTTGAGCTTAACTTTCAATTTTTGAATACGTTGAATCAATGTTTCGACATTAAACCGTCTTTTCAGTTTACCACGAAATTCATACGTCACTACCCACCGCCTGTAATTGATATGCGTGATTTGATTATGCCAAAGCAAGACTCTGCACAACAATTCCCCCGACAAGATTACCCGCCGTACATACAGGCTTTTTCTCATAAACTTGCTTTTGCACCAAATCTAAGTTCCCTTGATTTGCTTTTTAACCTTGGCCCCGAATCAGTCGATTACCTGACCCGTATTTATCATGGTAATATCGCGTAATTTTCCAGCTAACACTGTTGATGGATTGAATCTGAGCCTCCATGCAATAGGTTTTTTCCGACGCCGGACATTACACTGAGTTTATTGGAATGGCCAAAAGAACTGTTAGCAGTGTGTATTTAAAACAGGCACAAAGAATCACTGTGATTAAATTTATAAAAATCATTTAATTGAGAATCCTGGTTTAAAGAACCGGTTCCACATAATGATCAACAACTCTATGTGCAGACCCTTGTGCATTTATGATACTGGCAGGAATCAATGTGCAATACAGTAAACTTTCTGAGGAGTTCTATCTACATATTTATACCATGTTGAATTTGTAATACTTTGAATATAATTGTCTTATAATTGGATTTTTTATCTGGCATACCATATGTGTCAGGTATTATAGTTTTAAATATATTATTAACCTTAATAATCAAGATTATGCCCTGGACAAAAAAGGACTATCCTGATGCCATGAAAAATCTGGATAAGGAAGTAAGAGACAAAGCCATTGAGATAGCCAATGCATTGGTAAAGGAAGAAAAGATGGAAGAAGGGAGGGCGATTCCCATTGCCATCAGTCAGGCCAAAGAATCGGCGGATAATAAATGATTTTCTCACCACAGTCAATGAGTGGACCAAAGCCGGCCTGCCAGGCTGGCAGTAATGGCTCGACTTAAAGTCTCCTTTTATCATTAGCGGGAGGCAAGGTTACGCCCTGATTATGCTATGCTATTAAGCCCCGCCCTGATTTCCACGCCCTGGTTAAGCTTCCGGATAAGCTATTCGTACGTGATAGATACTCATCAGTTTCTTTTTGAGTATCTTTTTTATTTTGGTAATGTCCTTAAGGGTAAGTTCGGCATTAATAAACTGCTGTTTCTCAATTTGCCGGTCAATGATAGATTCCACCAGCGTGTCGATGGATTCTATGGTATGATGTCCCAGGCTTCGGGAAGCAGCTTCAACTGAGTCGGCCATCATCAGTACGCTGGTTTCCTTTGAATAGGGGAGAGGTCCCGGATAACGGAAATCCTTGTCATCAGCCTCTTTTTCAGGAAATTCAATGCGCTGCCTGTTGTAAAAGTATTCGGCTACCCTGGTGCCGTGATGCGTCCGGATAAAGTCGATGAGTATTTCGGGCAGTTTGTATTTTTTTGCCATCTCTATCCCTTTTGTAACATGGCCAATAATGATGCGGGCACTTTCTTCATAGCCCAACTCATCATGGGGGTTAATTCCGGTAGTTTGATTTTCAATAAAATACATCGGCATATCCATTTTGCCAATATCATGATATAAAGCTCCTGCACGGATAAGCAAGGTATTGCCACCAATTTCATATATAGCTGATTCGGCAATGTTAGCTACCTGCATGGAATGCTGGAATGTACCCGGAGCATGAAGTGACAGTTTTCGCAATAGCGGACTGTTGGTGTCGGATAATTCCATAAGGGTAACATCTGTTACCTGGCCAAAAAGTTTTTCAAATAAAAATATCAATGGATAGGAAAACAAGGTAAACATGGCGCTGCCTCCATAGAGCAGGAATCTTTCAGGTTGAATGTTGACCAGACTGCCATCCTGAATGAGCAGCATACCCAGGTAAACCACTGCGTAGGTAATGAAAATAGACAGTGCGGTGAGGAAGAATTGTGAACGTTTGCGCAATTCTGCTACACTAATGATGGCAATAATACCTGCTATAAGTTGTTGAAAAAGGAACTCAAAACCATTGGGTACCATGAAACCGGTAAGTATCAGGGTAACTACATGCACAAAAAACGCCAGGCGGGTATCGAAAAATACCCTGATTACGATGGGGACCAGTACGAATGGCAACAATGGAAGCAGAGCCGGATTTACGCGAATGGTATAAGCTGCGCTGGATACCATCACCAGTATTACCAGTAGCAGCATGATCAGTTTCTTGTTTTCAGCAAAAATATCGCGTCTGAAGGAAACCATGAAAAGAATAAATGCGATCATGGTGATGGCTATCAACATTGACTGCCCTGTGAGTACGTAGTTGTATTTAAATGATTCTCCCAGCCGGCTTTCATAGTCGGCCCTTAACGATTCGAGCACCCTGAAGCTTTCGGAATTGACGATTTCACCTCGTGAAATTACTTTTTCACCAGCCTGCACCATGCCGCGCATTACGGGTATGTCACTTATCAGTGCTTCTTCGGCGCGACGGGTGTTTTGGGCATCAAATACAATGTTTTGCCTTAAAGCATTCATCAGCAGATCACTCAATAATGTCGATTGCTCCAGCTGAAGTGTGTTGAGTTTTTCAGAAATATACTTTCCCGCTCCGGCAATGGTATACATTTGCGAAAGAGGGATACGGAAGGCCGTATTTCCATCTACCACAAAGATCTCAAAATCAGGTGGTTTGTTTTCAGTCTCATTGGTTAAACCAATGATGCCCCGGCTAAAAAGAGTATCCAGAATCTGCAGGCCCGCATTTAAATGAGCCTGTCGCGTTGCATTTTCGCCCGACGAAACCCCAAACCGGGCATCCCAGGCATTGTTAAAGGCTATCTCAAAATTGTGACTTTGTTGTGTTTTTATACCATTCAGCCTGCTAAAATAAGGTCTGGAATCCTTTAAGGCCAGCGCCTTTTCCTGATTCAGCTCTTCCTCAGTCTTTAAAATACCAAAATCCACCGGTGAAATCAGGTCATCGTGTTGCCAGGCTTTCCCACGTTGATATTCATACCGAAACTTACCCTCACGAGGGAAAATGGCAATCAGCAGAACAATTACACCTGCGAATAGCAATCCTTTGCCTGCAACATCATAATGATTGCGCAACCAGTTTAGGAATTTATTCATATGTTGGATAAATTATGCGAAGTAAATACCATACAAAGTAACTATCAATTCAGTAAAATTCAAAAAATGATTTTTGCTTTCCGGATTACCGATCGGAATAAAATCCAATTATTGATTTTATCTTTTTGATTATCAATGCCAATGAATGAAAAACAGTCTTGAAGTTAGAAAGTTTTCAACAATTCACACAAAACTGTTGATTACTTCTTAAAAGAGCCACCAAATAATTCAATATATTTGCGTCAAATCTGTATTAGGCATGACAGGCGGTATATGTTTCCTTTCTTTGGTGGCCCTCAGGTCAAAACCGGCTGAGACCGCTGAAATGGTCAATCAATTGTTGTTTGGCGATATGTGCGAATTGATTGAGCAACAGGGGACATGGCTTTATGTCCGTACACTTCATGACAATTATACTGGCTGGTGTCATCAAAAGCAGCTCACACTTTTAAGTAACGAAACGCTGGAAGTGCTCATGCAAAGCAGTTATGAACTGGTGATTTCACCGGTGGCCATTATAGGGGCTCCCGGCAAACCTCCATTACTATTAACTATGGGAAGCAAATTGTATGCCCTCTCATCTGGCGGCTATGCGGGGCCCGAGGGTACCTATGCGCTTACTGAAGGGCTTTCTGTTTCACCGAAACCCTTCAATGCATCTGAAATGATTGATCTGGCTGTTGACTGGTTAAAAGCGCCTTACCTGTGGGGTGGGCGTTCACCATTTGGGGTGGATTGTTCAGGTCTTATTCAGCTTTTATTTGGTTTGTTTGGGATTGCGCTCCCGCGGGATGCCCGTGAACAGGCTCTGCAGGGGCAGCTGGTGAGTCTTGTTGAAGAGTCCAGAGCAGGTGATGTAGCCTTTTTCGACAATGAAGAAGGCAATATTGTTCATGCTGGTCTCATCACCGGTACAGGCAGCATTATTCATGCATCGGGAGAAGTGAGGATGGACCCGCTGGATCATCATGGAATATTTGACCGCGGAGTGGGAAAGTATTCCCATAAACTGCGATTGATTCGTCGCTATGCTTTTGCAACGGGTGACTGATCTTGGTGGCATTGCCAATTACTTTGAATAAGAAATTTTTAATACCTGTTAAAACGTTTAATTTTGCCGAAAATAAAAACACACTAAAATCAATTATTCATTTATTTATTAACCAAAACAAGCAATCAATGAAACAAACAAACCAATGGATGCGAGCTGCAGGCAGGTTTGCCCTGCTCATTACAGCCGCAATTTTCATTACTTCGCTGGCAACTGCCCAGGTTACCACCTCGGGCATGAACGGTAAAGTAACCGGTAGTAATGGCGAAAGCCTTCCCGGAGCAACCATCATTGCGGTGCATACGCCATCTGGGTCGCAATATGGTACCACAACTGATATCAATGGCTTGTACCGCATCGTTAACATGCGGATAGGCGGACCTTACACCGTAACTGTTACCTATGTTGGTTACCAGCCCACGGTGGCTGATGACATTTATCTTAATCTGGGTCAGACCTATGGATACAACATAAAACTCAGTGAGAGTGCATCTCAGATTACGGGCGTTGAAATTGTCAGCAGCAGGAATGAACTGATAGATGGTAACCGCACCGGGGCATCTACCAACATCAGTACTGATCAGATTACCGCCATGCCGACCATTTCTCGTAGTATCAATGACTATACCCGTCTTACGCCACAAACCGGTTCTGGAAACAGTTTTGCCGGTCGCGACGGCCGTTACAACAACATCACCATTGATGGAGCCAACTTCAACAACAATTTTGGACTTAGCAGCAAGAACCTCCCGGGAGGCGATGCTCAACCGATTAGTCTGGATGCCATTGAGGAAATCTCAGTAAATATTGCTCCTTATGATATTCGCCAGTCGAATTTCACTGGTGCCAATATCAATGCGGTAACCCGAAGCGGAAACAACACTTATACCGGATCAGCGTATGTTTTTTATCGTGATAAAGCTTTTAACGGTGTGAATGTTGACGATGTAGAACTTACCCTCGATAAAACCCAGACTACGACTTACGGTGCCCGTTTTGGCGGACCCATCATCAAAGACAAACTCTTTTTCTTCGCGAATGCCGAATGGGAAAATTCCTCTTTCCCGGGTATTCCCTGGCGTGCCAGTGATCCCGAAAATGGAGTTAATCCGGATGCAAACAATTATATTTCCCGCACCACCGTTGGTGATATGGAAACCATGCGCAATTATCTGATGGAAACTTACGGATATGATCCGGGAAGTTATTCAAACTTCGGCAATTTCGAAAGTAAAAATTATAAATTGCTTGGTCGCCTCGATTACAATCTGCACAAAAATCACAAGCTTACCGTGCGGTATAACTATGTTGAATCAAATAACGATCAACAGGTGAATGCTACCAGCGCACCACGTCCCCGTTCCAATCAGGGGCGTATCGGAGCCACTTCCATGTCGTTTGATAAAGCCAATTATGGTTTCCAGAATACCGTAGGTTCAATCACGGGTGAGGTAAACAGTATATTTGGCAAACAGGTTTCCAATAAATTCCTGGTTACTTATACCAAAATTGTGGATACCCGCACCAGCGACAGTGATATTTTTCCTTTTGTTGACATTTATAAGGATGGCGATCCCTACATGAGTTTCGGTTATGAGCTCTTTACTTTTGACAATGAAGTAAAAAACAACAACTTCTCTATTACCGACAATGTATCTTACTTTATTGGTAAACATACACTTACGGCAGGGGTTTCATTTGAACACATGTACTTTGGAAACAGTTACAAACGTTACGGAACCAGTTATTACCGTTATGCCAGCATGAATGACTTCATGACCAACGGGACGCCAACTGCATATGGTATTACTTATCCCTATGAAGGAGCCGGTGATGGATATGCCGAGTTGAATTTTGGTTGGGGAAGTGTCTATCTTCAGGATGAATTTCAGATTGCCGACAACTTTAAACTAACCGGAGGTATTCGTCTGGAAATGCCTTTCTATAATGCTGATGATCTGTTACCCAATCCAAGCATCACCGAGCTTACTTTTAAGGACCTTGATGGAAATGATATAAAACTGGATGCCGGAACCTGGCCTGATGCCACACCGGTGGTGTCGCCACGTCTTGGCTTTAACTGGGATGTGATGAACGACCGTAAAATTCAGGTTCGCGGAGGAACTGGCTTATTTACTGGCCGCCTGCCGTTTGTATGGTTTACCAACCAACCTACAAACAGTGGAACACTTCAGAATACCGAGGAAGTTACCAATCCCGATCAATTGGTTAATCTGCCTTTTAACCCTGATCCTTTTGCACATGTTAACCAGTTCCCTTCCAAGCCGGGAAATACCCCTCCGGGTAATCTCGCCGTGGTAGACAAGGATTTCGTGATGCCACAGATCTGGAGAAGCAATCTGGCTGCCGATTTCAAGCTGCCATTCTATGATCTGGTATTTACCCTTGAATATTTGTATTCGAAAGATGTAAATGCCATCATACAATACAATGCCAACCAGAGAATGCCCAGTGGAACCTTCGCAGGAGCTGATACCAGGAATTTCTTTGATACAGCTTATATCAATAAAGGTATTCAATCGGCCATGGTGCTGACCAATGCAAGTGAAGGGTACTCCCATTCATTTACTGCCATGATCAACAAGCCCATGACGCAAGGATTATTTGGTATGTTTGCATATACATACAACCTTACCAAAGACCTGACCGCTAATCCAGGTTCAGCTGCTAACTCAGCATGGCAGAGCAATCCGAGCATTAACGATCAAAACAATCTGGAGCTTAGTTATTCCCAGTTTGCTGTTCCTCATCGTCTGGTGGGCGCATTGTCATATAATTTCGGGAATAATTTCATCCTGGATGGTGCGCTTAGACATACTACAATTTCATTGTTCTATTCGGGAAGCAATCAGGGTCGATTAACTTATGTCTATTCAAATGACATGAATGGTGACCAGAATTCAGCTGATATTATGTACATTCCTGCCAATGATGACGAGATTATATTTAAGGACATCACCAGCGGAGGAGATGTAATATTTACCGCTGCACAGCAGAGAGAGGCTTTCTGGAATTATGTTAATCAGGATGATTATCTGAAAGAACACAAAGGCGAATATGCCGAACGCTACGGCGTATTGATGCCCTGGTATCACCGCTTTGATTTCAGGCTGCTTCAGGATCTGGTATCACACGACTACAGAGGACATAAGCATACCCTGCAATTTAGCCTCGATATCCTGAATATTGGTAACCTGCTCAACTCAAGCTGGGGTGTGTTAAAAACCCAGACGCTGGGTCGTTATGATATTACCTTACTCAGATACACGGGTAAAAATGCTGAAGGTGTTCCTACCTATCAGCTTAATCGTGTGAATAACGAACTACCTACCCAAACCTATAATAATGTACTTTCAACAGCTAGTACATGGGGTGCCCAGGTTGGATTGCGCTATTCATTCTAATTTGTACTTTAACAGCACTATATGCTTCAAGAAAAAAGCCCCGTTATCGGGGCTTTTTTTATCTTTACCTCAAAATTTGAACTATGGTTATTTTTCGCACATGTTTTGTAAAACCATTCTTACTGCTTTTGCTGTTCCTGACAACAGGCAGTATATTTGCACAATGTGATGATGATCAGATTGTTGTAGTGCTTTCGCTGGATGGCTTTCGCTGGGATTATTCGCAGAAAACTGCAACGCCCACGCTTAACCTTGTGGCAAAAGAGGGAGTGAGCACCGAATCCCTGATACCATGCTTTCCAAGTAAGACCTTTCCCAACCATTACACCATCGCTACGGGCTTGTATCCTGCGCATCACGGTTTGGTAAACAACTCGTTTTATGATCCTGCTTTGGGTGAATCTTACGCGATTTTAAATAAAGAAGCCCGCTTTAATGCCGATTTCTATAAGGGCGAGCCTATTTGGATAACAGCACAAAAACAGGGATTGCTCACAGCTTCGTATAATTGGGTGGGCTCAGAAGTGCCCATTCAGGATATGTGCCCTGATTACTGGAAGGATTACGATGGAGGAATTTCTTTAATACAGCGTATTGATACCATCATTAACTGGCTTGAAATGCCTGAAAACCTTAGGCCACGGCTAATCATGGCCTATTATCACGAACCCGATGGGGTTGGCCATACCTATGGGCCGGATGATGCCCGTACGTTGAACAGGGTACATGAACTTGATAGTCTTACCGGGATTTTGTATAACCGCATTAAGGCACTACCCAATGCAAATTGTATTAACTTTATTGTTCTTTCCGACCATGGTATGGGAAATATTGATTCGGAGCGGAATATTGTGCTGAATGATCTTATTCCGGAAAGCTGGAATGTTCGCATTGAAGGAGGAAATCCCATGTACAACATCTATGTAAAATCACCGGTGGTTGATTCAGTTTATCAGCGGTTGAAAGTGGTGCCCCACATGCAGGTGTGGAAGGCAGGGGAAGTGCCCGCGCACCTCAATTACACTGGCAACCCGCGCATTGGCGACATCGTGATAGTGGCTGATTCGGCCTGGAGTATAACGCGTTTTCCGCCAAAGAAAGCATTTACAGGTGGGGCACACGGCTATGATCCCCGCAACAAAGAGATGCACACCATATTTTATGCAGCAGGGCCGGCCTTTAAACAGGGTTATGTGCAACCATCATTTCAGAATATTCATATCTACCCTTTACTGGCGTATTTGCTGGGAATTGTACCGGTTAAGACAGATGGTGACCTGGAGCAGGTGGAAGGAATGTTGAGGAGGGATAATTAAGTTTAAAATTTTCTATCAGAATTTTTGCACACATCTCTTTATTTTATTCTGAAACAGGATTTTTATGGATTTTGCTTGATCCTGGCCTCAATTATTCATATATTTGTGTAATGGGAAAAGCTAAAAGACCGAAATCCGTGACAGAAGTTGTGAATAACTTGACAGTAATTTTGACGGACTTATAGAAACTAATGGTTAAATTTGCAGTATAACTCAGACCGATGAAAACAAAAGAACCATTATTTGAATATATAAGCCCAGGTATAGATTATCAAATCAAAGAAGGCGACAGCTTGACAGTTCTTCAAAAAATTGAAGATGGTAAGTTTGACTTAATTTTAACTTCTCCTCCTTACAATATTGGAAAGTCTTATGAGACAAAGACAAGCATCGAAAAATATTTAGCCACGCAAGAAGTAATAATCAAAGAACTCGTTCGGACACTTTCGGACAAAGGAAATCTTTGTTGGCAAGTTGGCAACTATGTAGACAAAGGGGAAATTTTCCCTTTAGATATTTATTACTATGAGATTTTCAAAAAGTTCGGGCTGAAACTTCGCAACCGAATTATTTGGCATTTCGGACATGGACTTCATGCTTCAAACCGTTTTAGTGGCCGCTATGAAACTTTGTTGTGGTTTAGTAAAACTGATAACTATATTTTTAATCTTGATGATGTTAGAGTTCCATCAAAATATCCTGGAAGATTACATTTTAAAGGTCCCAAAAAGGGATTGCCTTCGGGCAATCCGCTGGGGAAAAACCCAAGCGACATTTGGGAAATTATTCAACAAGACTGGGAAAGCGGAATGTGGAATATCCCAAATGTTAAATCTAATCATCCGGAAAAAACCAGTCACCCTTGCCAGTTTCCAATAGAACTTGTTGAACGTTGTGTTCTTGCATTGACTGAAGAAAACAGTTGGGTTCTCGATCCATTTTCAGGTGTCGGATCAACGGTACTTGGAGCAATTAAAAACAACCGAAATGCAATGGGAATAGAAAAGGAAGAAGAATATTGTAAAATTGCAGCTTGATAAATTATGCCTAATCAATTCAAGATTAATTTCCTTAATAATTTAGAGAGACGTTACGGTAAGTTAAAAAAGCTTCCTAATAGTTTATCGCTTTATGAAATCGGTAATGGATTATGTAGAATTTATATTCGCTATTCGAAAGTACATGGTAGGAACCAATCATTTTATGGTATTCGCAAGGATGACCTGATCCAACTTGATGGTTTTAATTCTGTAATTTGTTTCTTGTGGGATACACAAAATGAACCTTTATTTATTCCTTATTCAGAATTTGAAGAAGTTTTTTCTGTTTTGGAACCAGCTTCTGATGGCCAGATTAAGGCTCAAATATATCATGAGAAAGATGGAACAGAATTATATATTGCTAATTCAGGTAGATTTAACGTTGAAGGGTTTATGGGATGGAACTATTTTGATTTACTTATAGATAGAAGTAAAATTGTGACCTTTCCAGATTTCAGTCATTCACAGATGCAGACACTCATCGGTTCAATTGGAATTCATCGAGGATATGATATTTGGATTCCAAATAATGATAGGATTAAATTGGATTGGGAAATAGCAGAAAAGTTTTCATGCAAAAATGATTTACCTGAAAGATATTTCAAAGTTTTTAACGTAATTAAGCAAATAGATGTATTATGGCTTAGAAGAGGATCAAGTGATTTATCAGCAATGTTTGAAGTTGAACATTCTACTTCAATCTATTCTGGTCTGTTAAGATTTAATGATCTTCATCTTGTTGAGCCAAAATTGAAGCCTAAATTTAGTATCGTATCAAATGATATTCGGAGAGCTTTGTTTTTGAGACAAATTAATAGACCAACATTCAGAATGAGTGGGTTGTCAGATTTATGTAGTTTTCTTGAATACAAAGATGTATTTGGATGGTTTAATAGAACTCTTAAAACATAGTATTATGGAGAAAATTTGGATTTTAATTCATGTTCACAGAGGATTAATTCAAGAACCTGAAATATTTTTTGATGAAAAATCAGCAGAAATCAGGAAGCAAATAATAATGAAAGATTTTAATCCTGATTATGATGAGATCGGAATTTATGTAAAAGAGGTTTAAAAAAGCACAAAAATATTCACATTTGAACGGCGAAGAATATCTTATAGTTCATCACAATAAGCTGTATAAAGAAATCAAACAAGTCATTGCAAGCATTGATGCAGAATCTCTTAGGACAAAAATTAGTAAGGAGAAAAGAAAAATCGGCAATTCCTTGTTATCGCCCATCGATTTAAATAAAGCCTTTAATACTGCTTTTTATCAAAACAAATGGGAAGAAAGTAAAACATTTGAAATCTTTACATACATTTATTCTGTCTGACAGTTGAGAAACAATTTGATCCCGCACTTGCCATAGCGTCAGCCGACTAATCTATGACAACGATAAAAGGTATGTGTCATGGAACTGTAAGTGAGAAAGTGAGTATATGAATATCATTAAACCTACCGTTAGCTATACTTTTTTAGCAGAAATGTTTAAACATGGTACGGAGGGAGTTTGCCTTGCTGACAATGATATGCTGTTCAACCGGTATGATTTTTTATCAACCTTTCCAGCTTATCCTGATTTTGCTAAAAAAGAAACCGAATCCGAAGCACCGCTTGAGGACGTGCCCGACCATATGATTGAGGAAAACCTGAAGTTCACCTATCCGGTAATTTATCCTTCCCATGGAAATAAATTCCAATCTGCCATCATCCTGCTTCATGGGTTGAATGAGCGGAGCTGGAATAAATATCTTCCCTGGGCTTATAGACTGGCCTTGATGTTGCAGCGACCAGTCATCATGTTCCCTTTATCCTTTCACATGAACCGGGCACCATCCGCATGGAGTAATCCGCGGCTGATGTCGGCCTTGCTGCCAGAAACCCGATTACGCAACCATCGCAACCAATCGTCCACTTTCGTAAATCTTGCTATCAGTCTCAGGCTCAGCCGGAAACCGTTACGATTTATCACCTCAGGCTGTCAAAGTCTGAACGATATCCTGAATCTGGCTGACTATCTGAAATCGGGCAACCATCCCATAATGGAAAAGGATTCCAAAATTGATTACTTCGCCTATTCCATTGGCGCTTTTTTGGTCCAGATAATGATGCTCACCTATGGGGATTCAATATTGCGCGATTCCAGAGCGTTTCTTTTTTGCGGAGGAGCATCCTTTAACAGGATGAATGGTGTTTCAAAACTCATTATGGACGAAGAAGCGTTCATCAGACTAAAATTTTATTATCTCAAAAAAATTGAAAGGGAAATCAAAAATCGAGGTCCAATGGCGGAATACATTTGCACCCAACCCTGGGGTCAGGCATTCAGAGCCATGATTGGCAGTTCAAATTTTTTCCAATGGAGAGAGGACTCATTTAAACGATTGGGAAGTCGCATCTATGCTATTGGAATGGTTAAAGATAAAGTAATTCCAGCTTCATATATGTCTGAACTATTGGCTCCCGAACAAATGGAGATCATTGATTTTCCATATTACTACACCCACGAAAATCCTTTCCCGCTGCAGGCCAATCCGAAGTTGGTAAACGAAGCGTTTGATACTATTATCGGAAAAGCGATCTCCTTTCTGGCCTGATTTAAAGTCAGGAGTTGGTTATAACTTCACCAGCTTCTGCTGATGCCTGCCTGTTTTATTTAAGATAGATACCACATAGATTCCGCAAGTGAGACCTGAAATGTCAATTTCGTTGTTGCCCTCGTTTTGAGTCGAATAAACAACTTTTCCCTGCTGATTTATGATGGAAAGCTGATCAAAACTGACATTCCTCAGGTGAATCCTGTCATTGGAGGGATTTGGGAAAAAGAAATCGCTTTTTGCAGTGGAAACAGGGTTTCCTGTGGGAGGTGAAATACCGGTATCCAGACAGTCATATCGCATTATCATCCCACCCTGACCACAGGCCCAGCCAAGATTTTCATTCACGAAAAAGCTGTGATTAAGAACTGGAAATCCGGTTGATCCGGTGAAAACGTTGTAAAAGTTCAAACCGCCATCATGAGTCACCATTATTACATCACCATTCCTGTTAGCCATTCCTGTGGTAGGACTAAACATTTTAACATAAGTAATGTAATCTGGTTTCGGCAGGTGTGATTGGGTCCATGTTGCTCCGCCATCATGAGTTACAAGAACCGTGTTGTTACTCAGGCTCATCAATCCCGAAAGGTTATTGGCAAAACTTAAACTGAGAATTTTACGGGATGAACCGTAATTCACTTCCTGCCAGGATGCCCCTCCATTGCTTGTTTTTAATAATTTGTATTTTTTTTCGGCCGGAATATAATACACAATATAACCTGTAAGGCTGTCGGTGAACATAAAGTGATCCATGGTTTCAGAAGCTGCATAACCGGTGCTTATGTCCTGCCAGGTATTGCCATCATCCGTTGATTTTACTACAATGCCACTGTAAGCCGTGCAAGCAAATATGTGATCTGGATCCGGAGTGCTGATTTTCAGAAAAAAATTCTGAAAATTTGTCGGGAATTCATGCCAGTTAATTCCTCCATCATAAGTTCTGAAAAGTGTTGGTCTCTGCGCGGTCATCCAACCGTTCATGTCATCAGTAAAGGCAACATCATTGAGGAGATAAACAGTGCCTGAATTGTTGTGGACGGTTGCTTCCTGCCAGGTTTCCCCACCATTTTCGGTATATAAAACAGCTCCTGTGGCAGCAGGATAATCCCGAAAGGTAATGCCATGTATAGAATCGCGAAAATAAATATTTAGTAAGTAATCTGTTGAGCCTGTCATGAGGTTTTGATAGGAATCACCGCCATCGGAAGTTTTTAATAGGTATGGATGGTAACTGCAAAAATAAACTGTATTCTGATTGGGGCATGAAAAGTTATTCAGCATCGGGTCAAAGTTTATATGTTCATATAAATAATGCGCTGTCCATGATTCCCCTCCATCAACAGTCTTATATAAATTCATCCAATTTAATGCAAAACCTTCCAACGCATTAAAAAATTTCATTTTAATGATACCCTGATCCCCATTGCTATTTCCGGCGATTTTTATGTCCCAGGTTAAACCGCCGTCAATGGAATGGTAAAGTCTGCTTTTACCACCCACGTAATTACGGGCCCCTATCCAGATTTCTTCAGCCGAGATAACGGATACATCTGCCACCATTTTGATTTCAGGAGGCAATGCGATATCCTCCCATGTAATGCCTCCATCATTGGTCCGCCTAAAAACAGGGGTTCTGTATATACTTATGGTTTCCCCGGCTATATAACCGGTTAGATGATTGGCAAATTGAACATTATTAAATTTTTCTCCTTCACCGGGGGCCTGGTATAAAAGCTCCCATGAAATCCCCTGGTCTGAAGATTTTGCAAGTGATCCATCATATCCGAAGACAAACATGGTGCTATCATCAAGAAATGAGGTTTTATAATAGCTTGCATTGCCATGCGGAACGGTTGAATGCGACCATGTTTCACCTGCATCGGTGGTGTAACATACCGCCCAGCCTACGGGTACATAGCCCCGGTGGTTGTCAATAAAGTTTATATCCTGAAGTTGTCGCCCTTTAAAAGGAAAGTTGAGTTCCTCCCAGGTTGTGCCGCCATCAAAAGTTCGAAGGACCATTGAATTTTCCCCGCAAATATAACCCGTATCTGCCGATGGAAAACTGATACCAAAGAGGTGTTGAAATGTCGGACTTGGGTTTTGTCTGGTCCAGTTTTGTGCCTGGGTAGTTATTCCTGTAATTATTATCCAAATAAGACAAATTAAGGCCGATTTTTTCATAGTTGACAATTTACATCCTACGTCAAGTGTTAATTGGGAGAATTCCAGTCAAATATAGGGAGTTTGTGTTATTCAAATGAAAATTTATAGATTTTTTCGGTATTTCTTATAAATATAACCTGAATAGATGTGAAATTTTACTCTTTGCGTGATTAACAACATCAGGTTTTAGCCAAATCACATTATTTACCTTCACTGTTTTGCTCAAATTTTGTCTTCTGGAAGTTAGGTTAAAAATATAGCAAGATTGTCTGTAATTTTTCTTGGTACACTGCGTCTCATTATCAGTACGCTTTTTGAACAAATTGAAGTTTCAACCATTTATTCTATCTGTTAAACTCAAACCCAAACCATGAAAACAATTCGTTACTTAATTTTAATTGTACTGATGTTGACTGCTGGAATTCAAATTCAGGCCCAGAATAATGGGCTGCCTCCGCTGATTGATCGTGAAGTTTTCTTCGGAAACCCTGAGATTACCGGGGCAAGACTTTCGCCCGATGGTGCCTATATGTCTTTTATTAAACCTCTGGATGGCGTGCTTAATATCTGGGTAAAAAAAGTGGATGAACCTTTTGAGGCTGCCCGTCCGCTCACTGCTGATAAGCACCGCCCCATCCGCTCTTATTTCTGGTCGCGCGATGGAAAGTACATTTTGTATGTTCAGGATAAAGGGGGGGATGAAAATTTTAATATTTATGCAGTGGCTCCCGCAGATAAACCTGCCGAAGTTGCTGAAGTTCCGCTAAACCGCGATCTGACCAATTTGCAAGGCGTGCGGGTGATGATTTTCTCCGTTCCAAAAACAGAGCCGGACGTATTATACATCGGTTTGAACGATCGTGACCCTGCCTGGCACGACCTCTATAAAATGAAAATTTCTACCGGCGAACGTACCCTGATGCGTCAAAACTCAGCCGAAGACCGCATTACCGGTTGGGTGTTCGATTGGAACGATAAACTGAGAATTGCCAACCGGGCCAATCTCGATGGCAGCAATGAATTGTTGAGGGTTGACAAGGATGCTTTCGTGCCCATATACAAAACCAATATTTTTGAAACAGCCTATCCCGTGGCTTTCGATAAGAACAATGAGAAAATGTATCTGGTTACCAACAAAGGAGATGACGTAGATCTTACCCGCCTGGTGCTTTTTGATCCGGTAAGTCTTAACGAAACGCTTGTGGAATCTGACCCGATGAATAGGGTGGATATTGATAATGTAAGATTCTCCGAAGTTACCCATGAAATCATTTACACTTCTTATGAAGATGAAAAAAATCGAATTTATTTCAAGGACAAAAGTTTTGAAGACGATTATAATCATATAAAGAAGGAACTCAACGAACAGGAGATTTATTTTGGTTCATCCACTGCCGATGAACGTTATTGGATCATTTCAGCCTCGAGCGATGTTAATCCGGGTTCAGCTTACCTGTTTGACCGTTTTACCGATAAGCTTACCTTTCAGTATACGCCGCGGCCTGATATTCCAGTAAAGGACATGGCACCTATGAAGGCCATCACCTATAAATCATCGGATGGCACTGAAATTCCTGCCTATCTTACCCTGCCAAAAGGGGTAGAAGCTAAAAACCTGCCTTTGGTGGTATTTCCCCATGGTGGTCCCTGGGCCCGCAGCAGTTGGGGATTCAATGGTTATGCGCAATTTTTGGCCAATAGGGGATACGCTGTCCTGGATCCGAACTTCCGATCATCCACCGGTTACGGTAAGAATTTTGTAGATGCCGGAAACAACGAATGGGGCCAAAAGATGCAGGATGACCTTACCTGGGGTGTAAAATACCTGGTTGATCAGGGTATTGTTGATCCAAAACGTGTTGGAATTATGGGTGGTTCCTATGGCGGATATGCCACCCTTGCCGGACTGGCATTTACGCCTGAAGTTTATGCATGTGGGGTATCTATTGTTGGCCCCTCCAATCTGTTTACGCTGCTTAACTCTATTCCTCCCTATTGGGAAGCAGGTCGCGTGGTGTTTCATACCCGCATGGGCGACCCGAATACTCCTGAAGGAAAGGAGCAACTGGCCAGACAATCGCCGCTCAACTCTGCTAATAAAATTGTCGCTCCCTTGCTGGTGATACAAGGTGCAAACGATCCACGGGTAAACAAACATGAGTCAGATCAGATTGTGGTTGCTCTGCGTGATCGGGGTTTTCCGGTCGAATACATTGTGGCCCCCGATGAAGGTCATGGTTTTGCCAATCCCATCAATAACCTGGCAATGAATGCTGCCGCTGAAAAGTTTCTGGCCAAACACCTGGGTGGACGCTATCAGGAAAGTATGACCCCTGAAGTAGCTGAACGCTTAAAAGAAATCACCGTAGATCCTAAAACCGTAACTCTGGAAACGCCGGAAAAAAAATAGCCGGCGACTACAGGTTTAATAATTGATAACGCCCGGACATTCCTCCGGGCGTTTTTGTGAGTGTGCCGTGCATGGTTATTAACTTGACGGTGCAAGTCCGTTATGGGGGTTTGTAGTTACCTACCATTAGCTCAAGGCAAGGGTGTCCATCGCGAGGTGGAATCTGAAGGAAGCCGGCGGCAAAGTTCCGACCCGAGGAACGCGAATACAATAAGGCATATGCAGCGTGGATAAGTTTGCTTAACAAAACGAAGTCCAAAAGCTACACGGGCGCTGCGGTGTAAATTGTGCGGGTGCATGGAATGAAAGTTAGTAGCCTTACCGCGGGAGGTCTCACGGACGCTTTGAAACTTACGTATGATAAGCGGTCGAAAAAGGTTTATCGTGAGAAGTCAGCAGAGGTCATAGTAGTTATTTGCAACGAGCCATGAAAATGAAAGAAAAAAAAACATGGAAGTCTCACATAATAGCGAAGGGCTGAACTTTGAGAAGTGATTAGTCAATGAATTTTACCAGATGAAGGGAAGAAAGCAGAAAATATCGAAAGATACCTGTCCGCAAAAGAATAGGGCGGAACCCGAAGGCTATGCGGAAGGGCAGACCTTTATGTGGATAACTGAAAACAACATCACTGATACCGACCCGTCAGCCTATGATATGCTTGAACATATTCTTTCACCTGCCAATTTGAATCGTGCCTATAAACGGGTAAGGAGCAATAAAGGCAGTGGGGGGATTGATAAGATGGAAGTCGAATCTTTAAAGGACTATCTTATTACCCATAAAGATGAACTGATAGCGCATATTCTTGACGGAAAGTTTAAACCAAACCCCGTTCGTCGGATAGAAATACCCAAAGACGACGGGAAGAAACGGAAGCTTGGCATTCCTACGGTGGTGGACCGTGTAGTGCAACAGGCTATCGCACAAATCCTTTCGCCTGTTTACGAGAGGCAGTTTTCACCGTATAGTTATGGTTATAGGCCAAAACGCAACCAACACCAGGCTTTGAACAAATGCAAGGACATTATTACTGACGGATATAAATATGTCGTAGATATGGACTTGGAGAAGTTCTTTGATACAGTAAATCAGAGTAAACTGATAGAAGTGTTGTCGAGGACAATCAAAGATGGGCGGGTTATCTCGCTTATCCACAAATACCTCAAAGCGGGTGTAGTGGTTGGTCATAAGTTTGAAACCACCGAAGCAGGTGTCCCACAAGGAGGGCCATTAAGTCCAATATTGAGCAACATTATGCTCAATGAATTGGACAAAGAGCTCGAAAGCAGAGGGCATCGCTTTGTACGCTATGCCGACGATTTGCTAATCTTTTGCAAAAGTAAAAGAAGTGCAGAAAGAACGCTGGCATCAACTACACGTTTCATTGAAAACAAGCTTTTCCTGAAAGTAAACAAAGAAAAGACAACGGTAGCCTACATCTCAAAGGTTAAGTTCTTGGGATATTCCTTTTACATAGTGAATGGGAAAGCACGTTTACGTATCCATGCCAAAAGTGTTGCAAAGATGAAAGAGCGCATTAGAAAGCTCACATCACGGAGCAACGGCTGGGGAGACGAAAGGCGAAAGTTAGCACTCAAACAATTTATAATTGGCTGGGTGAACTATTACAAGTTGGCAGATATGAAAACTCTGCTACTTCGGGTAGATGAATGGTATCGCAGACGCTTGCGCATGGTAATTTGGAAGCAATGGAAGCGGGTAAGAACGCGCTTGCGCAATCTTATAAAGCTTGGCTTGCCCAAATCCAAAGCGTGGGAATATGCCAATACGAGGAAAAGTTACTGGCATACAGCCAATAGCCCTATCCTTACACGTTCTATTACTAACGACCGTCTAAGCCTCTCTGGTTATGTCTTCTTCTCGTATCGTTACAGTTTGGTTTACGGTGTAAATTGAAGAACCGCCGTGTACCGAACGGTACGCACGGTGGTGTGAGAGGACAGGTAGGGAATTAATCCCTACCTTCCTACTCGATCTTTTTTATCTTTTAGCCTTGCTAAAATTTTAGCAATTCTCCAATCCTTGACTCAAGTCCTGAATAATATCCTCCACATCTTCAATACCTACGGAGAAGCGTACCAGATCGTCGGTAATGCCGGCGGTGAGTTTATTTTCCTTGCTCACGGCTGCGTGGGTCATGGATGCGGGATGCTGGATAAGCGTTTCTACGCCGCCCAGGGACACGGCCAGCAGTGCTAAATGAACATTGTCCATCAGCTTTTTGCCGGCTTCATAACCACCCATCAGGCCAAAACTCATCATGGAGCCAAAACCTGTCATTTGTTTCTTTGCCAGTTCATACTGGGGATGTGACTCGAGTCCGGGATATTTAATCCAGTCAACTTTGGGGTGCGATTCAAGGAAGCGGGCAATTTTCAGGGCATTTTCCTCGGCACGATCAATGCGAATGGAGAGCGTTTTCACACCGCGAATGACCATAAATGCCTGGGTAGGATCCATATTGCAACCCATATAAACCATACAGTGCCTGATTTTTTTGTACAATTCAGCTCCTTTGGTAACAATTACCCCACCCACGATATCAGCATGGCCATTGATGAATTTGGTGATGGAATGCAGGACCACGTCAGCACCCAGATCAAGCGGTTTTTGCAGGTAAGGCGAGCAGAAAGTATTGTCAACCACCAGAATGAGCTTGTGTTCTTTGGCAATCTTTGCGCAGGCTGCAATGTCGGTAATTTCCATGGTTGGATTGGCCGGAGTTTCAATATACAGCACTTTGGTATTGGGTTTAATTGCAGCAATTATTTTGCTGGTATCGGCAGTGTTTACAAAAGTAGCTTCCACGCCAAAACGGGAGAAATCCTGCTCAAGCACACCGCGTGCCGGTCCATAAACAGCACCTGAACTGATGATGTGGCTTCCGGCACCCAACAGCGCCATATAAACACTGGTAATGGCCCCCATACCTGAACTGGTGGCTATGCCATCGTAACCATTTTCCAGTTGGGCAATGTTTTGCTCAAATGCCCGAATGGTTGGGTTGGCTATACGGGTATATATATATCCGTCGCTGGCGCCTGAAAAACAGTCAGCGCCATGCTGCGCACTCTTAAATTTGAAAGTAGATGATTGGTAAATGGGCACCGTAGCGCTGCCGAATTCATCGTCGAATGCGCCGGCATGAATCAGTTTTGTGTTGAAACCTTTGTCTTTGGTATTCATGATTTTGTTGTTTTAATTAGAATTCAATGCCCTTGCGGGCTTCGACTCCCTGATTATAATAGTGTTTAATTTCGGTCATTTCAGTTACCAGATCGGCCATTTCGTAAAGTTGGGGAGGTGCATACCGCCCCGTCATCACAATTTCCATTTCTTGCGGCTTGTTTTTTAACAGAGCCACTACCTCTTCAATATCAAATAAATGGTAGTGCAAAGCTATGCAGATTTCATCTAAAATAAGCAGATCGGTCTTATTTTCAGCAATAATTAGTGAAATTTCGTTCAAACCTTTTCGTGCTGCCTCAATATCATGTTGAGTGGGTTCATTCACAATAAAGCAATCAAGCCCGTATTGTTTTAGCTCAATTTCGGGCAAGCGCTTTATGGCATCAATTTCGGCATAATGCATGCCTTTGACAAACTGAGCGATAAAAACCCGCTTTCCGGCTCCAGCCGCCCTGAGCGCCAGCCCAAATGCAGCGGTGGTTTTGCCTTTGCCATTACCGGTGTAAAGATGTATGTAGCCTTTCATAGTTAGTTTTAAATAGCACACAGAGACGCTGGGACGCAGAGAATCGAAAAATTTATTTTGTTATCCCTTGGTTTCATGTTTTGCCTTTCGGATTAGATGTTAGATGTTAGATGTTAGAAGATAGAAGTTAGAAATTAGAAGATAGAAATTAGAAATTAGTCTCGATCCCGTATGTACAGGATCAGGATTAGAAATTTCCTTTCCCCTTTTTTCTCCCGTCTCCTTGTCTAAACTTCCTTAAGCTCTCCACTCTTATACTTTTCATAAGCTTGCTTTAGTGTCATATCCTGCGCGCCCACGAAAATCTTCATTTTCATATGCGCCAGCGCTTTGGCTGCGGTGTCGCCGGGACCGTTTCCGGTAATCAGCACATCGGGCTTTAGCTCAAAAATGCGCTGTGAGGTGGCTGTCCCGGCTCCATGTGCTTCATTTTTAACAGCACTGTTGTCTATGGCAATGAGTTCCTCGCTATTTTCATCGTGAATTACAATGTATTCTGTTCGGCCAAAACGCGGATCAATCATCGAATCCCAGTTGGTTCCGGCAGCAGTAAATGCTATTTTCATTTTATTTTATTTTATTTTGGTTCGTCAATACTTTTATTTTCTCCCAGCTTTCTTTTATCAAAGCAGTAAGCGTACCCTGCCGGTATTCCACAATGGTTTCACCTTGAGTCATAGCCATGGTAAAGTCTTCATTGTAAGGCAGATCAGCCAAATGAGCTATGTTTTCTTTTTCAAGAAAGAGCTTAATGTCATTGCTCAATCCGGGATTAATATCTGCCTTGTTGATGATACAACCTGCGCGGATATTAAATTTCTTAACCAGTTGATGTACCCGTTTCAGGTCATGTAGCCCCGAGACGGAAGGTTCTGTTACCAGCACCACGAAGTTAGCTCCTGACAGCGAGGATACTACGGGGCAGCCGACTCCCGGTGAACCATCCACCAGGATGTAATCTTTACGCTTTCCCAGTGCAATTGCTTTGGCCTCATCTTTGACTTTAGCCACCAGTTTGCCTGAGTTGTCGGCCCCTGTTTCGAGCCGGGCATGCACCATCTGACTGCCGGTTTTGATATTGGAAATGTACCATTTCCCGGCCAATAATTTTTTATTTATAATGGTTTTGGTCGGACAAACCCTGGCGCAATAGCCACAACCTTCGCAATCGATTGGCGCTACCACATATTCCCCATCAATCACCGAAATGGCATCAAAACGGCATATTTGCCGGCACAAACCGCAGCGTGTACAGTTGCTCTGGTCAATATAGGCCAGTTCGCCACTGTAAAAATCATGCTCATTCCCAAAATCAGGCTGCATCAGCAGATGCATATCGGCAGCATCCACATCGCAATCCGCTAGCACCACATTGGTTCCGCCCAAAACGGCAAAAGATGCGGTAATGGAGGTTTTGCCGGTGCCGCCTTTTCCGGAAATGATTACGATTTCTTTCATGCCGGGCTCCTTTCTGCCGTTGACAGACAATAATCAAGAATATGTCCCAAAGATTCACGGATTTCAGGAAATTCGGGATAAATTAGTTTACCCGCGGAATACAATTCTGCAATTTTACGGCTGTTAGGGATTCTGGCCAATACCGGAATATTTTCTGCCTTGCAATAGCGCAACACTTCATCATTACCTATGCCATCACGATTAACCACCACTCCGAAAGGTTTTTCCAGTTTACGCATGGTTTCCACGGCAAGTGTTAAATCGTGTAAACCAAAAGGCGTAGGTTCTGTAATTAAGATTACAAAATCAGCATCTTTGGTAGCTTCAATCACCGGGCAAGAAGTTCCCGGCGGGGAATCAAAAAGAGCAATACGTACCTCTGCATATTTGCCGGCAACATATTTCTTCGTTTTTGCTATGCTGGCTACCGCCTGCTCTTCGCCAATATTGAGGCGGCTTTCTACAAAGTGAAGTTTATCTACCTGATAATCGCGCAATTTACCGATTACTTTGGGGGTCATTGGCAGGGCATTCACCGGGCAGAGTTCAGCACAGGCATAACAGCTATGACACAGTTCCGGGAACACCAGAATGGTCGGGCCAAGCTGCATAATGGCATGGAAATTACATACCTTTGGGCAAAGTCCGCATAGGGTGCATAAGGATTCATCCCATTGGGGAATCATCTTCAAATTATCCTCTTCATGTACCAGCTTTCCCTCGAAAAACAGACCGGAATTGGGTTCCTCCACATCGAGGTCAACCAGAACAACATCTTCCTGTTCAGCGATATAGGCAGCAAGGTTAACGGAAAGAGTGGTTTTCCCGGTGCCTCCTTTTCCACTGGCAATGGCTATTTTAAAGGGCTGTTGATTAATCATAAGCCAGTCTGATGGTTTCATCAGCCAGGGTTGCCTGTATGGTTTTTTGCATAAAAGTAGATTTCCAGGAACCCAGGTTTTGATGTGTGAGATAATATTTCTGAGGAATAGGGTGGGTGCCGAAAACGACTTCCAAACCATATTTCTCCGGGATAAACTTTGCGAAATGCTTCAAATGATCACACGGGGGATAGCCGACCAATAATCCGGTTGCAAAGTGAACATGGGTTGCTCCATTCTTTTTCATTTCGGCCGGTGCATATTCCACGTTTCCGCCAGGACAGCCTCCGCAGGTGGTGTAACCCACAAGTTCCACTTCTTTGTTTTTATAGATGTCAAAAGCTCCTTCACGCTGATGCAGTGCCCGCAGGCACTTTCCACCGGTGCAGTTATGGTAACGGTTGCAGATGATAATGCCGATTTTGATTTTTTCCATTGTGTTTTTTTTAGGGACGAAGAGAGGCACTGATTACAGATCACAGATTAAAGAACCACGCAATGAGGCAAAGACGCAGAGAAACGCAACAATTGATTGCAGATTGCAGATTGCAGATTGCCTCTCAACAAATCAACAGATTAACAAATGCCGCCAGAGGTGGGCAGGCCTCAAATCCTCAAATCCTCAATCACTAATCACCAATCACCAGTTACTGATTGCAGATTGTAGATTGCCGATCACTGATCACCGATCACAGATCACTGATTACAAATTTAATACTTGTTACTATCCACTCAGCTCAGTGCTTATGTCCATGATCATGTCCATGTCCATGTCCATGCTCTCCATCGTGGTCGCAATAATTGGCATTCAGGGTTAGTTTTCCCGCCAGGAATTGTTTCACCAGATTTTCGGCGGTATCTACCGGTGCACCCACAAAAACGTTTACTCCGGCTTCGTTGAACAAATTAACCGCCATTGGCCCCATACCTCCGGCAATTACATCTGTTGCACCATTTGAAGCTACCCATTTTGGGAAAGTTCCAGGCTGATGTTCGGGCGGATCCATCATGCTAACCTTAGTTATTGCATTGTTCTCCACATCAACATAGGCAAAGGCCTGGCAATGGCCAAAATGTTCGGAGAGAACATTGCCGGCCATAGGAATTGCAATTCTTTTTTTTGTCATTTCAGGGATATTGTTTTGGTAATGTAAAACCCCGGTTCCTACTTCCTTCAAATTAGTGTGTGAACCGGGGTTAGTGTAGTTTATTGCTGTCTTAAAACGGCTTTTTCAACGTCCGCTTTGGCCAGTGGTTTGGTACAGAAGAACCAGTCATAACATTTCATGTTTTCTTTATCTGCCATACGTTCTGCGGCAACACCGCAAGAACCGGCAGTAGGAACAATAACATCATCACCCGGACGCCAGTCGGCGGGAGTGGCAATGGAGAATGCATCCGCTGCCTGCATAGCAATCAGGGCACGGTATAACTCATCAAAATTTCTGCCTAAGCTCAAGGGATAATAAATGATGGCACGTATCATCCCTTTGGGATCAACAAAAAAGACGGCACGTACCGCTTTTGTGTTGCTTTCGCCGGGCATCATCATACCATATTTAGTAGCCACATTCATGCTAATGTCTTCAATCAGCGGGAATTTCACTTCAATGTCTTTCATCCCGTTGTATTCAATCTTTTCCTTTATGGTCCTCAGCCAGGCAATGTGGCTGTATAGTCCATCAACGGAAAGTCCAACCAGTTCGCAGTTGGCATCATTGAATTTCTTTTCCATACTGGCAAAAGTCATAAACTCTGAGGTACATACAGGGGTGAAGTCAGCCGGGTGGCTGAATAAAATCACCCATTTACCACTGTAATCTTCGGGAAAGTTGATGTCTCCCTGAGTAGTAACTGCTTTAAATGAGGGTGCTTTTTCGCCAATGCGCGGCATGGCATAGGTTTCCTGAGTTTGATTTTCCATAGTTTTAATTGTTTAAGGGTTAATAATTGGATTTTAATTGAGTTAAAGTTAAGTCAACTAATTTAGTTTATTTTTCGATACAAAAATCCTTTCCGGAAAGAAATTGCGATAAAGTAGTGGCGTTTATTTTTCCGGCACACTCTTGCTGAATATTGCAGCATTATTTATCCTGGACTATCGGATTGCGGATCCCTGTTTGCCGGTAAAATATTATTTACCACCCTCCCCTGAAGCGGTTCTGACATCCTTGTCCTCTTCCGCCTCCGCCGCCATTTCTGCCCATTCCTCTTCCTAATCCCTTTCCCATACCTCTTCCGGCACCTTGTCGGGGGAAAAAGTCATCGGTTGGATTTTCTATGTTTTCGGGTGTTGTTTGATTTCTGCGCCCTATTCCAAAATTGGTGCAGCGACCCATTTTTCGTCCGGTCATCGGACCTTGTCCCATGGGACCTTGTTGATTGAATCCTGGCATTATAGCCTCCTTTTTTTAATTAAGATTATTGTGCTCCGGCATTTCGCCGTTTTCCCTGACCTTGTCCTCCGCCGGAATTTCGTTTTTTACCCATTCCTTTACCGAGTTTTGTCAGTTTTTCTTCGGCTGAGGTTCCACTGCATGGCCCCAGCTTTCTTCCTGTTTTCTGACCCTTTCCATCGGGGCCTGTTCCATCGAGATTTGGCATTTTATTTTCCTTATTTTGTTAGTAGTTGAATGATGTGGTTGATTGTTTTATGATCTTTGACCACAATCATCTGTATATTCAAACTGTCGAGCAATGGCTTGATCCTTAATCCAAAATCGCCGGATATTATCTTAGATACATTGCGCGAGGTAATTAATTCAACCGCCGCCTGTCCGGCATGATCTTCCATGCCCTGATTTGGATTGGGAATAAACTCAATAGCTCCGTTTTCAGTATCATAAATAACAAACCAGGCACAACGTCCAAAGCTTGAGTCTATTTTTGACTCAAGGCTGTTTCCTGCTGATGCCATTGCTATTTTCATATCTTTTTCTTTTTAAGTCCTCTTTTTCCCGCTGCCCCGGCTCTCATCATATTGTGACCGCATTCAGGACAAATTTGTTCTTTACATGGTTGTCCCGGCTGGTGAGCCTGCTCAGAATGGCACCCGGGACAAATACACATATCCTCCAGGTGGAGGAGCTGATTATCTTCAGGGAAATCAAAATCCACAATCTCCTTACTGCCACACAAAGGACACATTTCATTTGGGATGTTCTTATGTGGGTGGTTAAAATAGCAGCCACAAGCGTTACAATGATGCCATTCGCTATCAAAATAAACTTTACCGCCTTCAATGGTTATTTGCCTTCCTTCCACAAAAGCAACAGCTATTTTTTGTAATGCAGAAGCATATATCCGTGTAAATGTTGGCCGGGAAACGCCCATCATAACCGAAGCCTGATGGTGGTTTAAGCTGTCATAATCGCTCAGCCTCAATGCTTCATACTCTTCAAACAATACAGTTACAGGCTCTGCAGCCGTACCCTCTGAATCTAACCCATAGGGTTTAAAACCTTTGATGGAAGGCGGATTCAATATTCTACGAGGTCTTTTTATTCGCGGCATATTATCAGTGTGTAAGCTAATGTTCGGTGCAAATATAATGAACTAATGTTCACTACACAAGTTTTTCTTTAAGTTTTTATATTTTTTTAACTAACTGTTGTTATTAATGCCCATTATCATTAAAGTGATATAGCAGTTATTCAGGGTGTTACGTTGTGATGAAACTTTGGTATGAACAGAGTTAATTTTTATATGGTTGGAAAGATTTGAGCTTTAATTATCCATGTATGAACTTAGTATAGAAACTCCTTTCTTCCATTAAAGTACAAAGAGATAAAGCCTCACCAGGTTTAAATCGCAGATAAACAGAGCTTTATGCAACCGGTAACTTCGTGTTTTAATGGCATTTTCTTTTATGTCTTTTTAGACTGGACTCATAAATGATATAATAGTTGCACGAAACAAAAATTTATTTAATTTTGCCCCCGGAAAGATGGCAGAGTGGTCGATTGCGGCGGTCTTGAAAACCGTTGACCTGCGAGGGTCCGGGGGTTCGAATCCCTCTCTTTCCGCCAGGCAACTATTAAAAATGCCCCGTAACTGCGGGGCATTTTTAGTTCAAAACCCTTTTATTCAGGCTCCAATGAAAAAAAAGGTTTCAACAACAACCGTTTAAGAAAGCTTCGGGAAGACAATCAGCCAGCACCTGGCCTCTGCCTGTATTTTGCACTACCAGAAGCCGTTTTTCATCATTTGATTTATTACGATTCAAATGTGCGTAATGTCTCCACCAAGGTTCCCAAAGTTGTATAGGAAACAACAGTGAGCACAAGAAAAGTTGATTTTTTTATCTTCTTCACCGGTTAACGGTTTATCACATGGCTATTAACTACCTGATATTCCAGGGTTTTGATTTTGAGATTGTGCAAGTATTTTGTTCATGTTAGAAAAAGTAAGTAACACGATAAGTAAAATGGTTATTAATTTCTTCATTGTATATTTTCGTCTCCGCTCTTAATAAAAGGGTTTATGAAATATCTGCTATTCATAACTTTTATTGAATTGATTATTGAAAGCAATCCCCCAGCGAGTAACCCGCCAAATAATGGTATGGGTTGATTTACTTTCCAATAGATCCAAAGTCCAATAAGAGTGATTCCCAAAATGGTTAACTGCAAAGTAATAACAGCCCGAAAATGATTAGATGTGTCTTTCGTTTTATCCTTTTTTAAATTCCAGATTATTATCGATGGAAAAATAAGCGGTAATAAACCACTTAGGTGTAAAAGCCCTAACCAATTGTTGTCATTCATCTTTTTAATTTCAACACTTTCATCTGGTGTATTTTCTACAAATAAACTAAAATCCACATCAAGAGCTTTAGCAATCATTTGAAGAGTATAAGCCCGCGGGTCAACTTCTCCATTTTCAATGCGCTGTATGGTTCGTACGCTTAGTTCTGTAAGGTCAGCCAACTCCTCTTGTGTTAGTCCTTTTTTTATTCTTAGTTCCTTAATCAGTAAACCAGTTTTCATATTTATTCCTCCAATTTTCATGTTAAAAATGTTTCAGCAAATATCATATCAATGGAGGTAACATCACAACTACAAAAACACGACATTTATACGACATTTACAATTATTGTCTTTTCAGTTAATTTTTTGACCATTACAGCGAATGTCTTCTCAAACAATTACAATAAGAGAATTGAAATGTGATTTTTCATAAAAATATCCATATTGATTAATGCGTTTTTTTTGCATGACCGCTAGCGGTTAACAATATTGCCCAGTAAGGGATTGTGAGCGATTTTCCGTTTAGTTACACAAAAGTTGAAGCTGGTAACAAACACCCTTTTAATAGGTTACCCATGGTAATTTTTGATCCAGTTTGTTAACGTTGCGGTGTTTCCTGTTTGTTCCATTTAGGTAGTTTTCCTGTATGCTCAACAAAGTTTTTCAGCATTTCTACTTGTGCTTTTTTCTCTTGATCTTTGCCGGCAGTTACATACCAATAAATGTCAAGGGCTTCTATTTTGTCTTTTATCATTTGGTTAACCCAGCCTGTTTTTCTTGAATTTTTGTCGTAGTGAATTCCATTCACTATTTCGTTAAATAGTCCACCCGAACTGGAGTAACCGATATAAACCAAATTAATTCTTCCATTTTTTAATTCTAAAACTTTAAAAACACCGTTCTTGTCTATTGGTGCATTGCATACTTTTTCTAAGTCGCTGACGGCTTCGAAAAAGAAATGGCCGCTGTCCGTGTAATTTTTTGGTTCTTGAAACATTGGTCTTTTTATTTTTTGAGTTAGTACTTTCTCACTTAAATCACACCTTTTAATGTTTTTCGGTTATTTGTTTTGCATGCTTTACGCATTCTATCTTAGCAGCCGTCATTGTAAATGGAAGAAATCAATGGCGTTTTAAGTTTCCAGAGACGGCACACTATTATACCTGCGTTTGAAATTGACAGTTTAAAAATACAAATTTATCTTTTTAGCGGTATCAACAAGTGTAAATAATTTTCCAAAGGGCGCAAGTCCCTTACCTTAGACCGATTAGGCAAAAGAGGGTATATGTGGCTATGCTATCGCTTTACTTGAAAACTGCCCCACATCTTAACGAACCGCTGTATACGAGACCCGTACGTACAGTGGTGTGAGAGGCTCCCCCCGTCAGTTTTTACTGGCGGGGCAGTCTACCCGATTGGGCGTTCGGCTTTTTTTCAGGTAAGTTTAACAAAGTTATTCTCGAGTCTTACATTGAAATTAATCTCTGCTTTCAATGCCTTAAACACTTTTATTATAGTGTCAATTGATGCACTGTTTGCACTATTTTCAAGTTTTGAAATTTGGGCTTTTTGAACTCCAATAAGTTTTCCAAGTTCTTCCTGGGTTAAGTGACGTTCCTGTCTCGCGGCTTTGATCATTCTACCCAAAACCTCCATTTTAAGTTCATATTCGTATTCGTCACGTTCTTTTGTTCCAGCTTTACCGATATACTTATCTTTCATTTCAGTGAAAGTGTATGTCTTTAGTTCTTTAGTTGCCATAGTTTTATTTTTTTTGCTTGTTTTCAAAATATTTGTCTCTTAGTCTTATTGCCCGATCTATCTCTTTTTCAGGAATTTTGTCGACTTTCTTTATGAATCCATGTGTTGCTATTACCAATGTTTTTTTGTTATCAGTTTTGTCCCAAAACGCAAGCAATCTGATTTGAAGTTTTGCATATTTTGTCCGAAACTCCCACATGTCATTCTGCAGTTTCTTAAATAGCTTAGGATAATTTGTCTGTTCAGCAATATCAACATTGTAGAAGATTTTCCTTATTATTTTGAAGTCAAGTCCAGCTATAAACTCATTTGCTTCTTCAAGGAAAATCGTTTCAAAATATTTCATCAAATTCTGTTCTTGTTAAACATTGCAAAGATATACAAAGTTTCCAAATGTAGAAACATTATTCTAAATTTATTTTGGTTTTGTAGTTTAAGCTGACGCATAACGTTGAGTATATGCAAAGTAGGCGATTGCGGGCTTTAACCCTATCAAACCGTTACGATTTTGAAGCGGGCTACAACCGTTGAATACACTACTATTGGGCCTATTTTGTATATACATTGTGTGTGCCCTGCATGAGCAGCGCACACCCGTCGCAAGCTTTAGAAAAAGGGTAAAAAATACAAATAAACTTTCATAGAGCAGAAGACGGGTGAATTTTTTCCAGAGGGTGCAAGTCCCTTATACGCTGAGGTTACGCTCAGAAGTATTAGCAAGTCGTAAGGTGGTTTGTCGCGAGACATTCACTGAAGGCAACGAGACTGCAAAATCCGGTACTGACGAACAGAAACGGCATATGAGGCTGCTAAACGAGGATAAGCAAGCACATCGTTTCTTTCCCACGTACGTAAAGGGAGAAAAAGGCAAATACCAGTTGGTTGTGAGCGAGAAAGGGTGGAAATCTCTTAAGCAGAAAATCAAAATCATCACCCGGAAAACTACTCCGGCAACTTTTGACGAACGCATTCATAAACTTAAAGAGCTTCAAAGAGGCTGGCTTGGGTACTTCCGTATGGCAAGTATTCAGGGCAAACTTAAAGAACTCGATGGCTGGGTGCGCAACCGTTTGAGATATTGTATATGGAAGTACTGGAAAAAGCCCGAACGGAAAAGGAAAAATCTGATTCGTCTCGGTGTTGATCCAGATCATGCTTACCAATGGAGCAGAACCAGAATGGGGGGATGGGCAGTTGCTCAACGGCGAAGCCCTCACGAATTCCATTAAAAATAAGCAAGGCTATTCGTAAAGTCCGATTCTGCTAACAACTATTACCTTGGACCGATTAGGCAAAAGAGGGTATGTGGCTATGCTTTCACTTTATGAGAAAATTGCCCCACATCTTAACGAACCGCTGTATACGAGACCCGTACGTACAGTGGTGTGAGAGGCTCTCCCCGTCAGTTTTTACTGGCGGGGCAGTCTACTCGATTAGCCGTTCGGTGTTCATTTTTCTGTCATTTTATCTTTCAATTTGCTCCTTCTTTTCAGTCTGCCGTGCATTGGCTTTGGTGGCTCTTTTGCAATTTTTGGATTTAGAGTTGGCTCGTGCGAATTGCAAATGTGCCACCAATTGCGTAGGCATTAGTAATTTATACTTTGTCCAGTTCTTCCATTAATGCTTTCCTTTTGGGATATTCAGTTCTCAAGTATGAAATAATTTCATTTGCTTTGTCTCTTGCTCCAAGTTTTATAATCTTACGGATATATCTGCAAGCATTTTGATAATGGTCTCTCCCCATACTGTTTTTCATGTATTTCAGAACGCCATTTGCATATAATTCAACTATTTCATTTGCATAATGTTTTGAAAGATACTTTTCGTAATGGTCAATTGTGTTTAAATCTGGTGTTTTTTTAACCAATTCCAAAAGTCTGTCCCACCATTCTTCTTTTATGAAAATACTTGCAATCAAACCTGTGTCAAGCCATCGTTTTTTAGTTGTAATATCATGAATAACTGCTTCAACAAATGCAGTCCATTTTTCAGTTTTTACATACTGTTTCAGTATTTGGTAGTAATCTTGTTCATTTCTGAAATTGTCAATAAATAACAAACGAGCGTATTCAATAATTTTTTCAGAATCGTTTTGGGCTTGTGCTATTTTTAATAACCAGTCGTACCATTCTTTTGCTAGTCCGGGTTTGTCTTTCAAATCATAATTTACTCCGTCCTTGGCTAATGAAATAGCTTTATCATAATTTTTCTTTTTGAGTGCTTTTTGAATAGCTTCCCGCCTTAAATTTGAATTTGTAATGTTTTGTTCCAGATATTTTTCTGCGGCATTTTCTCCTTTGGTTTTTAGCAATATATCGTACTTTATACTTTGGGCTTCTTCCTTCTCGTAATCAGACCTTTGAGCTTTTTCAATTTGTGCGAAAATTCGCTCGGTTTCGTCTTCTGTTTTCAAAAGCAGTGCAGCAAGGCGTAAAACACCAATATGCCAATCCCAACCTGAATAAATTTGTTTGTCAAAAGAAGTAAAACAATATTCAATAATTAGTTTCCTGATTTCTTCAAATAATTGTTCCTGTGCAATAGTATAAAGCATTTCATATGCGGTATCAATACTTCCGCCAATATCACCATTGCTGTCATCCGAATATTGCAAGGCTTCGGTCATTTGCTCCATTACGGCAGTACAAATAAAAATAGCACTTTTATAATTGCGGTTGTTTATCTGTTTTTGTGCCGACTCCAAAAGGTTGTCAATGGCATTGCCTACAATCCTTGAAGCCGACCAGTCGATAAAACCATGCCTGTCGGAAGCCGTTTTAAGAATTGATTTTACCTGCTTTACATACAGTTCTTTTGATTCATCGGAATTGTGTTGGGCAAAAGACGATAAAAACAAATTCCTGAACGGAGCGTTTGCTGATGCCTTTTCACGTACAAATTGTTTCAATTCATCATGGCTTGCTTTTTCAAGCAAGTCGTCAACCTGCTGAGCAACGGTTTTACGTTTTGCAGGTTTAGCAGATTGGTTTGTTTTCGTTCTTTTTGTCTTTTTGTCCAATTCCAACTCATCTTGTTGCAGGTAAAAAATTACAGCAGCTACATGCTTGCAAACAGGCCCCATATCGTAGGGGCAATCGCAAACATGCTCGGTAATAATCCCGTTTTTAAGGGTAAGTTGAACGGTGTAATCTTCTGTGCCTTCAACAATGGCTTCATACTCGCCGGGGCTTATCTCTTCGGGATCGTTTACGAGCCCATTTTTAAAGTACTGTAAACCACGTTTAAGTATGGTTTCGTCTATATATTGCTCAAATTGGTTCAGTGGAATTTGCATCGTTTATCCTAATTATTAATCACAAATGTATCAAATTTTGGTGGCGCGACTGTAAGAAAACAGCTCTTTTGCAAACTTTGGTCGTGTGTCGATTTGTGCGGTTTGCAAATGTGCTATTTTGTGCGTTGGCTGTTCATTTCTTTTTCTTTTTTCTGTCTTTAAGTAGCAAATTGTCAGTAGTGTCGTTGTCTTCTTACACTGACGGCTAACGTTTCTCAGCTATACGCAGGCAGGGATTTTTACCACTGAACTTCCTACGAAGAACTGAACTTCAAATTTAGCACTTTCCTGTCCTACGAAGCACGAAACCCCTGCTTGCGTATAGGTGATGTGTGTGCCCTGCATGAGCAGCGCACACCCGTCGCAAGCTTTAGAA
>SWCA01008986.1_pt1 | contig 50866 bp, 49 predicted proteins | sample 4692961 | NCBI WGS metagenome assembly SWCA01 (sample SAMN10267275, study PRJNA491770) | bioreactor metagenome | isolation source: DHS bioreactor inoculated with | place: Japan: off Shimokita Peninsula | reverse complement strand
GGGGGGAAAAACAGATCGCCATCAACCAGGGAACGGAATTCATCCGTTTCGCCGGCGTGGTGGATCCCCAGGTGATTCGCGGCGACAACTCGGTACTGTCCACCCGGGTCGCCGACGCGCGCATCGAATATGTCGGCGACGGCTACATCAATGAAGCTCAGCACATGGGGTGGCTGCAGCGGTTCTTCCTGAATATCTCCCCGTTCTGATGACGGCGCCAACCATGAAACTGTTTGCCTTACCTCGTTCCCGATCGCACCGCCCCAAATGGTTGGCGGCATGGTTATTCCTGCTGTTGTCATGGCCACTGTCCGCCGGCGCGGAAACTCTGCGGGAACTGGCCAGCTTTGCCGGCGTGCGTGACAACACCCTGGTGGGATACGGCTTGGTGGTGGGTCTGGATGGCAGCGGCGACCAGACCATGCAGACACCGTTCACCACCCAGGGGCTGACCAACATGTTTTCGCAACTGGGTATCACCGTGCCCGCGGGGACCAACATGCAGTTGCGTAATGTGGCGGCGGTGATGGTGACCGCCGATCTGCCGCCCTTTGCCCGCCCCGGGCAACGCATCGACGTGGTGGTGTCCTCGGTGGGCAATGCGCGCAGTCTGCGGGGAGGCACTTTGTTGATGACGCCCTTGAAAGGCGTGGATGGGCAAACCTATGCCCTCGCCCAGGGCAATCTGCTGGTCGGCGGCGTCGGTGCCGAGGCCGGTGGCAGCAGCGCCCAGATCAATCAGCAGGCCGGTGGTCGTATCAGCGGCGGTGCCATGGTGGAACGGGAGGTGCCGTTGCAACTCGGCGGCGACAACGGCGTGCTGGAATTGCAGTTCCATGACGCCGATTTCGATACCACCTGGCGGGCGGTGCAGGCGATCAATGAGGAATTCGGCTCGCCGGTGGCCAGTGCCGTCAACGGTGGGGTGATTCGTCTGGTCGGACCCCGCGACGATAATCGCCGTGTGGCGTTCATGGCACGGGTGGAGCGCATTCAACTGAATCCCTCGGACGCTCCCGCCAAGGTGGTGATCAACGCCCGTACCGGCTCGGTGGTATTGAACGGACGCGTTACTCTGCGTCCGGCGGCGGTGGCCCACGGCAATCTCTCGGTCACCATCGATACCCGTTTTGGTGTCAGCCAGCCCGCTCCCTTCGGTGAAGGCGAAACCGTGGTGGTGCCGGACAGTGATATCCGTATCGAACAGGAAAGCGGCGCGCTGCAAGTGGTGGAAGGCGCCGATCTGATGGAAGTGGTGGACGCGCTGAATGCGCTGGGCGCCACGCCCCAGGATCTGATGTCGATTCTGCAAGCGCTGAAATCAGCCGGTGCGCTGCGCGCGGAGCTGGAGATTCTGTAATGGCGATTGGCGCAAGCGACAACCAGTTCGCCCTTGATTTGCAAGGGTTGCAACGGCTCAAGCAAAAAGCCGCGCTGGACCCGGAGAAACAACTGGCGCATGCGGCGCAACAGTTCGAGGCATTGTTTCTCCAACAGATGGTCAAGAGCATGCGTGACGCCATCCCGCGTTCGGATTTGCTCGACAGTAATCAGTCGCGCTTCTATCAATCGCTGGCGGATCAACAACTGGCACAACATGTGGCGGGTCGCGGCGTCGGTCTGGCCGAGCAACTGATCAGTCAGCTGTCGCCGCAAACCGGTGGTGGTACCGACCTGGCCGCCGCTTTTGGCGCCCCGCCACGTACCTTGGGGGCGGGGCAGGCACTGCCGGTGACCACGTCGGACACCGTTGCCGGAGCGGTGGCGCGGCAGGAAGGCTGGAGCAAGGAGGTGTTCCTGCAGCGGCTCTCCGGGCCCGCCCAAGAGGCCAGTGAGCGTAGCGGTCTGCCTCGGGAACTGCTGTTGGCACAGGCGGCGCTGGAAACCGGTTGGGGGCGCTATCGCATCAATACCGCCGATGGCGCCGACAGCCATAACCTGTTTGGTATCAAGGCTGGATCGGGGTGGCGCGGCAACACTACCGACATTGTTACGCACGAGTACGTGGACGGTGAGCGAGTGCGTCAGGTGGGCCGGTTCCGGGTCTACGATTCGTACGCCGATGCCTTCGCCGATCATGGCCGTTTGTTGAGTGAGAATCCGCGTTACGCCTCAGTAATGTCGGCGCCGGACGCACACAGCGCCGCCCGCGCCCTGCAAGCGTCCGGTTATGCCACCGACCCGGCCTACGCGGAGAAGTTGATTGCGGTCATGGAAGGGCTGAACAGCATGACGGTGGCCAGCACGACGATGAAATAACATCGCGGTTCTTGAACCACTGGCATTCCAAATACTCAGGTACGCTGGGGATATGGATTCATAGGTTGCTACAACGACGCTGTGGGAGCTTAAGCACAAATAAAGCCGCCGCCGGGACTCAAGTACCGCCGGCTGCCGCCGATAACCTGACTAGATAACGCAGGGATACCGTCGATGAGCTTGTTTTCCATTGGCCTGAGTGGTCTGAACGCGGCCCAGAATGCGCTGTACGCCACCAGCAACAACATCAGTAATGTCTACACGCCCGGCTATAACCGGGAGTTGGTTTTGCTGGGCGAGCGTGGCGTTGGTAATGGCGTCCAGGTGAATGACATTCAGCGCCAGTTCGACCAGTACGTGGCCGGGCAACTGAACCAGTCCACCAGCAACGCCAGCGCCTTGCAGGCCTACGAGACCCAGGTCAGCCAGATCGACAACTTGCTGGCGGACCAGGAAGCCGGTCTGGCCCCGCTGATCCAGAACTTTTTCTCCTCCCTGGAAGATCTGGCCGGAGCGCCTTCCGATCCTTCTTCCCGGCAGGGCGTGATCGGCAGTGCCGATACGCTGTCCGCCCAGTTCCGCTCGTTCCAACAGTATCTGGACGATATGCAGAACGGCATCAACGGACAGATCAGTGACGAAATCACCCAAATCAACAACACCGCCGAACAGATCGCCAATCTGAACCGGGAGATCGCCCTGGCCAAAGCCAAGCAGGGTGAAGCGCCGAACGCCTTGCTGAATCAACGGGACCAGCTGGTGGCGGAACTGAGTGAACGTATCGACGTAAAACTGTCGGTACAGGAAAGCGGCACCTACAACCTTAGCATCGGCAACGGCCAGCCGTTGGTGGCCGGAACCCGCAGTTTCGAACTGGAAGCGGTGGAATCGAAAACCGATCCCTCCCGCTTGGTGGTGGGCTACCACGATTCCGCCGGCAATCTGGTGGAGCTGAAGAGCAAGAATATCCAGGGCGGTTCACTGGGTGGCTTGCTGAACTTCCGCGAAGAGACGCTGGATAAAACCCAGAACGAGCTGGGCCGGCTGGCGGTGTCCCTGGCCCAGGCCTTCAATGAACAGCATCGTGACGGCGTGGATCTGAACGGCGACGCCGGCGGTGATCTTTTCGCCATCGGCTCCCCAAGGCTGTACAGCCATGCCGATAATACCGGCACGGCCACGCTGTCGGTAGCCTTTGGCGATGCCGAGGGGCTTACCACCAGTGACTACACGGTGACGGTGGTCGATCCGGCCACCGGCGAGTTCGCCATTACCCGCAACGACAATGGCGAAACCGTCAATGCCACCCTGGATGCCAATAATCAGCTCAGCTTTGGCGGTGTCGTCGTCACCATCGACGATCCGGCACAACTGGCCGCCAATGATCGCTTCGAAGTTCAGCCCACCCGGTACGCCGCCGGCGGTATGGAAATGTTGATTCGCGATACCGCCGAGATCGCCGCCGGTAGTGCCGCGGGCAGCGGCAACAACGAAAACGCGCTGGCGCTGCAGGAATTGCAGAACCAGTCTCTGGTCAGCGGCAACGCCACGTTCAGTCAGGCTTATGCCTCGCTGGTGGGGGACGTGGGTAATCGCACCAACATCGTCAAGGTGAATCTGGCGGCACAGCAGGGGCTGCAAGAGCAGCTCAGCGCCGTGCAGCAATCGGTATCCGGTGTGGACCTCAACGAGGAGGCCGCCAACCTGATTCGTTTCCAGCAGTATTTCCAGGCCAACGCCAAGGTGATCGAAGTGGGCAGTACCGTGCTCGATTCAATCCTGGGCCTGCGCTAACCGGTTGAGGAGCCATCGTTATGCGTATCAGTACGGTGACCATGTTCGAACAAAGCATGACTTCCATGAATCGTCAGCAGGCCGACTTCATGAAAGTCAGTCAGCAAATCGCTTCCGGACGCCGCGTGGTCAATCCCTCCGATGATCCCCAGGCCGCTTCCCAGGCTGTGCGCGTGGCGCAATCTCTGGCGCTTACCGAGCAGTATGGCGACGCGCGGGTCAGTGCCCGCAATGCGCTGTCCCAGGAAGAGAGTGTGCTGAACAGCGTTGGCGATTCAATCACTCAGGCCAAGACGCTGATCCTGCAGGCGGTGAACGGCACGCTCAGCGATGCCGATCGCGACTCCGCCGCCAGTGAGCTGCGCGGGATCTATGAAACGCTGCTGGGCCAGGCCAACGCCACCGATGGTAACGGCCGTTATCTGTTCGGCGGCTACCAGGACGACAGTCCGCCGTTCGTCAAAAACGGGGGCGGCGTGGATTATGTGGGGGATACCCAGGTACGACAGCAGCGCATTGATGCCTCCCGTTTGATGCCGGTATCCGATAACGGTGAGGACATCTTCCAGAGTGTGCATACCAGTGCCGGTTATCTGGCTCGCGCCGACGGCGGCAACAGCGGGTCCCTGACGTTCACCGGGCCGGACGTGGTCGACGTCGACGATCCGGACTTCGGCGGCGCCTTTACCATCGAGTTCGCCGACGACGGAACCGACATCACCTACACCGTCAACGGCGGCGCGCCACAACCCTACCAGGAAGGCGAACCGATCCGCTTTGGCGGTCTTTCCATGACGCTGGAAGGCACGCCGGCAGACGGTGACAGTATCGCGGTGGATAAAGCCGCCGACATGGATCCGGATTTGTTCGCTACCTTTGAGCGAGCTCTGGCGGTGCTGGAGAATCCGGCCTCCACCGACGCGGAGAAAGCCGCGCGTACCAATACCCTGAATAACGCGTTGCGCGAACTGGATAACGGCCTGGACAATGTCCTCACCGTGCGAGCCTCGGTCGGCGCCCGCCTCAACGAACTGGACGTGGTGGATACGGTGGCGGAGAACCGCGCCCTCAACTACGAGCAGACCATGTCCGATCTGGTTGATCTGGATTATGTGGAGGCGATTTCCGAGTACGTGCTTCGCCAGGTCGGTCTGCAGGCCGCTCAACAGAGCTTCATGGGCATCAAGGGGATGTCCCTGTTCGACCGGATGTAGCAGGCGGGCCAGTTTCCCATGGCGCGATCCGCGGCGCCGCTGTGGGAGCCTGCCTGCAGGCGAAAGGGCTGTCTTCCGGGACTGTCCTGATATTCGCCTGCAGGCAGGCTCCCACCGAGGCTTCGTAGTTACCTCTGAATTGATCTCTCCAAAGATCTCTCAAACGGGAGAGACCATGCGCTCCAGCAGATGCTGCAAAACGCCCAATCCTTCCCCGAACAAGCCCTGAAGAAAACGTCCCAGATCCCCCATCAGCACCGTAAGCAGGAACAGACCCAGGGTCAGTGACAGCGGGAAGCCCACCGAAAATACCGTCAGCTGAGGCGCGGAACGATTAAGGATGCCGAGCGCCAGATTGGTGATCAGCAGGGCGCAGACCAGAGGCAGTGCCAGCATCAGGCCGGATGCGAAGACAGTGCCGCCATAGCGCACCAGCAGTTCGAAGGCATCGCTATTGAGCCCGGCCAGTCCTACCGGCAGGGTCTGAAAACTGCCCGCCAGGGTGTCGATGACCATCAGATGGCCGTTCACCGCCAGAAACATCAGCAGCGTTATCATGTACAGAAAACGCGACACAATCATGGTGTTGGCGCCGGTATCCGGAGCCACGAAGGTGGCGAAGGCGAGACCCATTTGCAGCCCGATAAAATCGCCGGCGGCCATTACCACCGCGAACATGACCCGCAACACCAGTCCCATGGCCACGCCGATCAGCACCTGCTCCACCGACACGCCGAGGCCGGCCCAGGACAGCACCGGAATCGCCGGTGGCGCTGGCAGATGGGGCACGATCACGATGGTGATCAGCAGGCCCAGGCCAATCTTCATCTGCCGGGGCACGCTGGAGTGGCCGAGCAGCGGCGCGGCACTGAAAAACGCCAGAATGCGCAGAAACGGCCACCAGAAGGCGGTCAGCCAGGCGTGCAGCTGATCGAAGGTGACCTGGATCATGGATCAGGACAACAGCAAGGGCAGGTTCTGAAACAGCTCGCGGGTAAAGTCGATGATCAAATGCAGCAGCCATGGACCGGCCAGCACCACCACCGCGAACACGCCGAGAATCTTTGGAATGAACGACAAGGTCATTTCGTTGATCTGGGTGGTGGCCTGAAACAGACTCACCAACAGGCCGATCACCAGCGCGGTGATCAGCAGCGGCGCCGCCAGCATCAGCGTTACCATCATGCCCTGATAGGCCAGGCTCATTACCGCTTCCGGGGTCATGGCGTTTCTCCGTTCAGACGAAAAAGCTTTGCGCCAGCGAGCCGATCAGCAATTGCCAACCGTCCACCAGCACGAACAGCATCAGTTTGAAGGGTAATGAGATGGTGGCCGGCGGCACCATCATCATACCCAGCGCCATCAGTACACTGGCCACCACCAGATCGATGATCAGAAACGGAATAAAAATGGTGAAGCCGATCTGAAACGCGGTCTTCAATTCACTGGTCACGAACGCGGGCAGCAATACGCGAAGCGGCACGTCCTCCGGCCCATTCAGGTCCTCCGCCTTGGCCAGCCGCGCGAACAACGCCAGATCGGGTTCCCGGGTCTGTGCCATCATGAATTCCCGGAACGGCTCACTACCCACACTGAGCGCCTGTTCGAAGCCCATTTCATCGTTGGATAAGGGGACCCAGGCTTCCTGGTAAACCCGGTTCAACACCGGCGACATAATGAAAAAGGTGAGAAACAGAGTCAGTCCGAGCAGCACCTGGTTGGGTGGCGCCGACTGGGTGCCCATGGCCGTGCGCAGCAGACTGAACACGATGATGATGCGGGTGAAGCAGGTCATCATCAGCAACAGAGCAGGCAGGAACGCCAGACTGCTGAGCAGTAACAGCGTCTGCAGCTGGATCGACCATTGCTGGCCGCCGTCGGCGGTGGGCTGGCTGGTGAGACCGGGGATGCTGGCCTGAGCCCAGGACAGATTGGACAGGACCAAACCTGACACTAACAGGACCGCCAACAATAGCCGGCGCGGGCCGCGTTTCATGATCCGATCCCGCCGCTTTTGCCGTTGCCGCGAAGGGTTTTTTTTCCGTTAGCGCTGAGTGCTTTGGCGAAGCGGGCGGCGAAGCTGGTGCCTTCGTCGCCGGCATCGATTGACTCGTCCGCGGAGGCGGCCCGCGTCGGCGCGGGCATTTCATGAACCTTATTGATGCCGCCGCCGCCAACGCCGAGTACCAGCCAGGTGCCTTCCACTTCCACCACCACCAGCCGTTCCTTTGGACCCAGCGCGCGACTGCCGACCACCTTCAATGTCTGACCCTGTCCGGGCAGGCCGTTGAGGCGGCGCAGTAGCCAGGCGCACAACAGAATAATGGCGACGATCAGCAGTAGCGCGAACGCCGTCTTGCCGATCATGGCCAGTCCGATCCAGCCTTCACCATGTTGTGCCAGGGTCTCGGTGCTCATGGTTCAGCGATTCAGCTTCTGTACCCGCTCGGACGGGGTGACGATTTCGGTGATGCGGATGCCGTAGCGATCATCCACCACCACCACCTCGCCCTGGGCGATTAGGTAACCGTTGATGAGAATGTCCATCGGCTCGCCGGCCAGACCATCGAGCTCAATCACCGACCCCTGAGCCAGCTCAAGCAGCTGTTTGATGGTGATGCGGGTACGTCCCAGCTCCACCGTCAGCTTGACCGGAATGTCCATGATCATTTCCAGATCACGGGGGCCGGAGCCGATGCCGGTCTCGCCTTCCAACGGTTTGAATACCTGGCCGCCGGCATTGCGGGTGGCGTCGCCGCCGTTGTTACCGTTGCCCTGGTCGTTGCCGGGTGCCGAGGACTGCTGTTCGGCCAGGGCTTCGGCCCAGGGATCATCCTCGCCGCCGCTGTTCTGTTCGTTCAGCGCTTCGGACCAGAGGTCATCGTGGTCCGGCTTCTCCGGTTGATCCGGCTGATCGGGTTTGTTGGGATCACTCATCTTCGGATTCCTTGGGTTGCGGCGTGGACGCTTTGACGAACGGGGAGGTCGAAGGCGGGCCGGTGTGATCGATCATGCGCACCACGCGCAACGCCCGCTGGTCTTCACGGCTGCCGTATTCACACTCCATGACCGGAACACCGTCCACATGGGCGCGCACGCTGTCCGGTAATTCGATGGGCAATACATCACCTTGCTTCAATGCCATCACGTCCGCGATGCGGCTGGCCACGGAAACGAACTCCGCCACCAGCTCCACTTCGGTCTGGCGTAACTCGCCGGCCATCCGCCGGGTCCAGCTTTGATCGCCTTCACGGCCGTTGGGCCCCAGGTTGGTCAGCACATCGCGCAGCGGCTCGATCATCGAGTAGGGGATGCACACCTGAAAATCGCTGGCCAGATTGCCCACTTCTAGATGGAAGGTGGTATTGACCACGATCTCGTTGGGGGAGTTGGTGATGTTGGCGAACTTGGCCTGTATCTCCGAACGCAGGTATTGGACATCCAGGGCGAAGACCGTGCTCCAGGCTTCCTGGTAAGCGTCGATGGCGAGGCGCAGCACCCGGCGAATGATCCGCTGTTCGGTGTTGGTGAATTCCCGGCCCTCGGATCGGGTCAGAAAGCGGCCGTCGCCGCCGAACAGATTGTCCACCACCATGAATACCAGTCCCGGAGGGAACACCACCAGGGCGGTGCCACGCAGCGGCTTCATGGCAATCAGGTTCAGGTTGGTGGGGACTGGCAGATTACGGGCGAAGTCCTTGAAACTCTGATAGCGCACTGAATCCACGGTAATGTCGGCGCTGCGCCGGATCAGGTTGAACAGCGCCACGCGAAAATGACGCGCGAAGCGCTCGTTGATGATGTCCAGGCTGTGCAAACGCTCCCGGATCACCCGATGCTGCGAGGCCGGGTCGTACGGCTTGACGCGCGATTCGTCGGCTTTGGCGCTGTCGTCATCGCCGCCGGGGCCATTCAGCAGGGCGTCGATTTCTTCCTGGGACAGCAGATCGTCTTGGGACATGGCGTTATCGTCAAGCGGCGTCGGTGAATATCGGAAGGCGGCTCATTGGACAATGAACTCGGTGAACAGGACGTCGTCCACCCGCAGGGTCGGCTGGCCGTCCACCAGCTCTTCTTCGAACAGGGCGAGGATCTTTTCGATCAACGCTTCCTTCCCTTCCGGCGTCATCATCTCCTCCGCCTTCTGGCCCGAGGTCAACAGCAGCAGCCGGCTGCGCACCTGGGGCATGAAGTCATTAAGGAAGTCCTCTGTGGTGCTGTCGCCTACCTGCAAGGATATTCCCGCATACAGCAGATGGCGCCCACAGAGATCGTCGCGCAAGTTCACCGTGAAGGGGGCGACTTTGACATAGATCGGCGAACGGGCGGTCTGCACCACTTTCGCCGCGAGCTTGTTGTCGCTGCTCTTGTCCATCAGCAAATAGACGTTGGCCGCCGCCAGAGAGGTGGTCATCACCAACAACGCGGCGATCAGCCACACCAGTTTCCGTGAACCTGTTTTTTCGGCCATGCTCATCCGCCTGATCAACTACTCCTCACGCCGCCGAGTATGCCGCCGAAGACGCCATGACCATGGCCGGAATAGAACGCGCTAATGGGGTTATCTCGGGGTTTTAGCGGTGGGGAGAAGGCTGGCGGTGCACCAATAGTTGCTGAAGCAGCTCCCCACCGATCGGTCTATGAAGCCGCTGTGGGAGCCAGCCTGCTGGCGAATGCGGGCTTCTGGTGCCGGGATATTCGCTTGCAGGCAAGCTCCTTGTATGTTGCCCCGGAAGATATTGATAGGGTTTCACACGGTTACCGGGGAGGCCGTTCGCTCCTGGAAGCAGCGTGGTCTGACTTCGTCTGTAGAGCGGCTCCCCGCCTCATTGCTCACTCCGAAGGGTATCCCGAAGCCCACCAAGGGACTTCGTATCCACAAGGTCGGTAGTGGCAAGCAGTGCGAGGTCGGGGAACCGGTGCCCATTGTCTCTAATCAATGACCTGGAGTGAAGTGACGTGCCGGTTAACGTGGGTTTGGATATCAGTGCTTACAGCGTGGATGTGGTGATTCGGCAAGGCGACAAGGCCTCTCAGCCCAAGCAGTACAAACAGACCGTGGAGGGGCACGCCGCTCTGATCTCACAACTGAAGAAGGCCAAGCCCACGCTGATCGTGATGGAAGCCACGGGCATCTATTATTTTGATTTGGCGGTGGCCCTGGCCGATGCGGGCCTGCCCGTCGCGGTGATCAACCCCAAGAGTTTCCGCCATTTCGCTGAGTTGAAGCTGCAGACCAGTAAATCCGACGGCATCGATGCGGATCTGTTGGCCGAGTATGGCCAACGTATGGCCCCGGCGCTGTGGACGCCACCGGATCAGCAGCACCAGGCGCTGAGAAGCCTGGGGCGGCAGATCAATCGGCTGGTGGGCAGCCGGGCTCAGGCTAAGAACCGGTTGCACGCTCTGAAGGCCACTCGCTCCACGCCGGCCCTTCTGATTGAGGATGAGCAGGAGGGGATCACCACCCTGGAGAGGCGTATTGAGCGGCTTCGCCAGGCCGCCCTGGATCTGATGGCCGAGGCGCCTATGCTGCAACGTCAGTATGAGCACCTTCTGGCGGCCAAGGGCGTTGGAGAAGCGACGGCCTTGTCGGTTCTGGCGGAGTTGTGTGTGCTGCCGCGGGATCTGAAGTCCAGTCAGGTCAGTCGGCATGCGGGGTTGGATGTGCGTCAGCACCAGTCTGGAACCAGTGTGAACCGGCCTGGACGAATCAGTAAGGCGGGCAATGTTTACCTACGCTCCGCCTTGTATATGCCGGCGCTATCGGCGGTGCGCTACGATCCCAACGCCAAAGCGTTCTATGAGGCTCTGGTGGCCCGGGGCAAGAAGAAGATCCAGGCTCTGGTGGCGGTGATGCGGAAATACCTCACTGGCCTATGGGCGTGTTTGAAGACCGATACCCCATTCGATTCATCGCGTTTATTTCGGCCCCAAGGGCTTTAAAACGCTTGAAATTGAACAGGGTATCTACAGCGGCTTCGTAGCCTGATCTGTGGGAGCCAGCCTGCTGGCGAACCCGGCCTTCCAGTGTTGGGTATTCGCTTGCAGGCAAGTTTCCACAGCGGCTTCGTCAGTGTGCTGATGCGTCCGGTATTTCAAGCGTACAAATCCACTCCCTGACTGACCGATACGGTGCGAACCGGAGAGCCGGCGGTTTCGAGGTCTTCGGCATCGGCCAGCATGACGCTGGAGGTGGCACCGGATTCCGTTTGCGCGAAATGGGACGGTTGCTGTTGTCCCGGTTGCTGATCGCTAACGCTTGCCTCCCCCAGGTTGATGCCTTGTTGCGCCAACGCTTCGCGCAATTGCGGCAGCGCCTGCTCCAGGGCCTGGCGGACCTGGCCATGGGCGGAGAAGAACTGGGCCTGGGCGCCCTGGTCATCCACCTTGAGTGAGACCGACAGCGGCCCCAGCTCCGCCGGATGCAGATGCAGTTCGACCCGATGTTCACCACGCTGTTGCCATTGCGCCAATTGCAACCCCAGCTCTTGTCCCCAACCCGGCTGGCCAACGGTGGTGGAAATGGTGGCGCTGGTCGTAACCGGCGAGGCCGGCACCGGTGCCGTGGCGGAATGGGAGCGCTCGGTACCCGGCGTGTTGAGTATTGGGGGCTCAGCGCCGGAGAGTGTCACCGCCGGCCGGGACAGGTCCGCTGATTCCGTCGCGGCCATGGTTTGTGGCAAGGCCGGCGCGGGGCCTTGATTGTCCGGCTTGATGGGCTGGCCCTCCGCCGTGACCGGAGACGGGGAGGTAATCACCGGTGGCATCCTGGCTTCACGTGATTCGGAACCCGACGGCGTGTTGTTGTCGGCGGGCGCCGTCGGGATGGCGGTTTGCACCACCGGCGCCAGCAGCGCCGTCATCGCTTCCGGATCGTCTCCGGAATCACTGTCGGTGGCGTGCTCCGGCAAGCGTGGCTGTTGACTCTTGGCTTCACCGAGCAGGGGCGCGCGCAGTGCCTGACTGAGTGCGTCGTCGGTCAGGGGGGCCAGCGCCGTGGTGGTGGGAGCGTTTGTCTGGATACCGGCCTGGGTCGGCGGGGCGGCGTTCTGGCTCAGCAACCGCAAGGCCGTGGCGAAGTCCGCGCCTTCGGCGGGAACGGCGTTCGTGGCGGGTTTCAGGCCACTGCCGGGCAAGGTCAACAGAGATTGAATGTCCATGGGGTTCCTCCGACTCTTCAGGTCGCCGTGCCGGGTAACCGGCGTTGGTGCAGGTTGCTGGCGATGTCATCGGTTTGCCGCCGTTCCTGGCGGTGCTCCCGATGTTGTTGCTGTTGTTGCCGCCGTGTCGCCAGAGTGTCAAACGAGGACAGCCGCTGTTGCCGTTGACGCCAATGGTCCTGACCGGCATCGATGGCGCGTTGTTGTTCGCACAGTACCTGCCGCGCCTGTTCGATGGCCTGATCCAGGGAGGCCAGGAAGCGGCGATAGGTATTCAGCGTCAGTGTATCCATACCCCGGGCGAGAGCGTCCTGTAACCGGCCGGCGTACTCATTGCGGTAATTCTCCAGTGTGGACAATTGCGCGGCGGTGTTTTGCTGGCCGCGCCGGGCTTCGGCCAGGCTGTGTCCGGCCTGGTCACGGGCCTGGCGGGCCTGCTCGATCAAAGTGTCCAGCGGCGACGATGATGTCATGGCGGATCTCCGATCAGGTGGGACAAGGCGCCGTGGGCGTCCTGCAGCCCGGCGCATTCGTTGATGTCCTGGCGCAGCAGCGCTTCCAGGCGCGGATACAGCTGCACTGCTTGATCCAGCTGCGGATCGTGGCCGGGGCTGTAGGCGCCGACGCCGATCAAATCGCGGTTGCGCTGATACAGGGAAAAAAGCTGTTTGAAGCGCTGGGCACGGCGTAGCTGGGCGGCGGGCACCAGCTGCGTCATGGCCCGGCTGATCGAGGCTTCAATGTCGATGGCCGGGTAATGGCCGGCTTCGGCCAGGGAGCGCGACAGCACCACGTGACCGTCGAGAATGGCACGGGCGGCGTCGGCGATCGGATCCTGTTGGTCGTCGCCCTCGGTGAGCACGGTGTAAAAGGCGGTGATCGAACCGCTGCCGGGGGCGCCATTACCGGCCCGTTCCACCAGCCCCGGTAACTTGGCGAACACCGACGGCGGATACCCCTTGGTGGCGGGCGGCTCGCCGATGGCCAGGGCGATTTCGCGCTGCGCCATGGCGTAACGGGTCAACGAATCCATGATCAGCAAGACGTTATGTCCGGCGTCCCGAAAGCCCTCCGCCAGCCGGGTGGCATAGGCGGCGCCCTGCAGGCGCTGCAACGGTGAGGTATCCGCCGGCGCCGCCACCACCACCGCCCGGCGGCGGCCTTCGGGGCCGAGAATATGCTCGATGAATTCCTTGACCTCGCGGCCCCGTTCGCCGATCAACCCCACCACGATGACATCGGCGCTGGTGTAGCGGGCCATCATTCCGAGCAGTACCGATTTGCCCACGCCGGAACCGGCGAACAGGCCCATGCGTTGTCCCCGGCCGATGGTGAGCAAGGCGTTGATGGCACGGATGCCGACGTCAATGGGCGTGTCGATGGGAGCGCGGTCCATGGGGTTGAGCGGGGCGCTGTCGAGACCGCCATGGGGACAGTCACCGAGCGTCGCGCCGCCGTCCAGAGGCACGCCGTTGCCGTCCACCACCCGTCCCAACAGGGTTTCACCGAGCGGGAAACGGCGTGTGCCGCCTTCGTCGGCGAGCGGCAGTACCCGGGCTCCTGGTGTCAGCCCGTGCAGTTCCGCCAGGGGCATCAGATACAACCGCTCGCCGGCGAACCCCACCACTTGGGCCTCGGCGAAACCACGCCCGGCCAGCTCGATACGGCAGCCGCTGCCGAGGGGAATACGCAGGCCCACAGCTTCCAGCACCAAACCGGTGGCCCGTACGATGCGGCCGCTTTCCCGGTAGGGGGGCGTGCTGGTCAGGCGCTGACCGACCCGTTGCAGGGCTTCGCGCCAATGGTCGTGGTGGGCGGCGGCGTTCATGTTTCGTTCTCGCGCGGCTGGCGCCGCAGTTTGGCCAGCAGCATGTCCCAGCGGCAGGCGCGGCTGGCATCCCGTTCGCCGGCATCGCCGGTGACCCGGCAGCCGCCCCGTTGCAGGTCCGGGTCGACCCGGGCTTGCCAGCCGGCGGCGGTCAGTTCCACGGCCAGGTGCTCTTCCACCAGGGCCAGATCATCCGGGTGCAGCCACAGGCGTGGATGGGCTCCCAGTTGCGGTTCCTGATGGAGCAACTCGCGGACCAGGGCCAGCACCTGCTCCGGTTTGGCCGCGAGCGCCTCGCCGGCCAGTTGCCTGCCCACCGCCAGGGCCAGATCGACAAGGTCGTCGGCGATCTGCCGATCCAGGGTCTGGACCGCGTTTTGAAACTGGGCGGCGAGTTCGGCCAAGGGGGCGAGACTGGCCGCCGCTTGCTCCCGTGCCTGTTGCTCGCCGTCGCGACGGCCCTGCTCCAGGCCCTGGCTGTACCCCTGTTCCTGGCCGGCCTCGAAACCGGCCTGGTGTCCCTCCTGATAGGCCTGGTCGCGAACCTGTCGGCGCAAGGCGTTCAGTTCGGCGCGGGCGTCGAAGTTTTTATCCGCCGGGCGTTGCGGCTGGGCGGCTCTATCTCCCGGACGTTCGGCCCGCGGGCGTTCCAGATCGCCCATTCGCCAGCGTTGCCAGGAAGTCTTTGGCGCGGTCGAATCAGACATAAAGGTCGTCCCCGCCGGACAGCACGATATCGCCGTTGTCGGCGAGGCGGCGCACTACCTGCAGAATGGCTTTCTGTTCGTTCTCCACCTGCGATACCCGGATCGGCCCGCTGGCTTCCATGTCCTCGCGCAACAGCGAGGCGGCACGCTGGGACATGTTGCGCAGGAATTTCTCGGTGAGCGCTTCCTCGGCGCCTTTGAGGGCCACCATCAGCGACTTGGTATCGATTTCCTTGAGCAGCAGCTGGATGCTGCGGTCGTCCAGTTCCAGCAGATTCTCGAACAGGAACATCTCGTCGATGATGCGCTGGGCCAGATCCTCGTTGTGGGCGCGCACGGTTTTGATCACCGCCTCTTCCTGGCTGGAATTCATCAGGTTGAGAATCTCGGCGGCGGTGCGCACCCCGCCCATCTTACTGCGCTTGAGGTTCTGACCATCGAGCATGCCGCCCAGTACCTCGGTGAGCTCCTGCAACGCCGCCGGTTGCACGCCGCTGAAAGTGGCGATGCGCAGCACCACGTCGTTGCGCAATTTCTCGTCGAACTGCTCCAGCACATCGGCGGCCTGGCGCCGCTCCAGATGAACCAGAATGGTGGCGATGATTTGCGGATGTTCATCGCGAATCATCTCCGCCACCACGTTGGCGTCCATCAGATTGAGCGCGTCGATACCGGAATTGCCGGCGTGCTGTTCGAAAATATCCTCGAGCAGACTGGAGGCCCGCTCCTGCCCCAGCGCCTTGACCAGCACCGAACGGATGTGATCGGTGGAGCGCAGGTTGAGGGCGGCGAACTGTTCCTGCTCGTCGTAGAAATCCTCCAGCACCTGATGCATTTCCTCGTGGGAAATATGCTTCAAGCCAGCCATTTCCTGACTGATGTCCTGCACCTCACGGGCGGACAAGTGACGGAACACCTCCGCGGCGCTGTCTTCATCCAGGGCCAGCAAAAGGATGGCGGCGCGACGGGCTCCGCTGGCGGTACGCGCGCTGCTGTCAGGTCGGCTCATTACGGTTCATCCAACTACGCAGAATCATGGCCACCATGGCCGGATCGTCCCGGGCCAGATCCTGCAAATCCTTCAGATTGCTTTCGTACATCAGGGTCTTGCGCCGCTGGCGCCGGCGCCGGGCCACGGCTTCTTCCGGATCCAGGTCATCGTCCTCGTCGTCGCCGACCACGGCGGAGACGTTGCCCCGCGCCGCTGGCTGGGGTGGCTCGGCGGGGGTGGCGGTGTAGCGCTGTATCAACGGACGCAGGATCAGCCGGTAGAGCAGCAGGGCGGCCAGTGCCACCAGAAGATAGCGGCCCAGACCCAACGCCAGATCCACCCACTGCGGTGATTGCCACCAGGGCCTTTCCTCGAATGGCTCGGACAAGTCGGCGAACGGGCTGTTGACCACTTCCAGGCCGTCGCCACGTTCCGCCGAGAACCCCATGGCGTGCCGGGCCAGGTCGGTGATGCGGTTGAGTTCCTCGTCACTCAGCGGTGCCAGTTGAACGGTGCCGTCCTCGCCGGTCTTTTCCCGGTAGTTGAGTACCACCGCCACGGAGAGGCGCTGAATGCTGCCCTGGTGATGCTGGGTGTGGGTGACGTTGCGATCCAGCTCGTAATTGATCAGATCGTCCTGGCGGACGCGCTGGGGCAGGGCATCTTCTTCATCGTCATTGCCGTCGGCATCGTTGTTGATCGGCGAGGCCGCTTCCCCCGGCGGCGTGTTGCTGAGCGCCCCGGGGATGCCACTGGCGCCGCCGTCCGGATCTTCATAAACGGCGTTGATACGCTTGCTGCGAATCGCCGCCGGATTGCCGTTCTGGTTCGGGCCGTAGCGTTCCTCGGTTTCCTCGCGGCGGCTGAAATCGATCTGCGCGGTGACCTGGGCCCGCACATTGCCACGGCCGAGAATCGGCTCCAGGATTTTTTCGATGCGCTGTTGATAGGCGCGCTCCACTTCCTCGGTATAGCGCAGGCGGGTGCCGTCGAGGTCATGGCCGGGACCGGTTTCGCGGGACAGCAGGCGGCCGCTTTGGTCCACCACGGTGACGTCTTCCGGCGCCAGTTCGGGTACGCTGCTGGCCACCAGATGGACCATGGCATTGACCTGGGCGTCGCCGAGCGCGCGGCCGGGTTGCAATGTCAGTACCACCGAGCCCTTGGCGGGCTGGCGGTCGCGAATGAATACGGAAGGCTTGGCCAGCGCCAGATGAACCCGGGCCCGTTCCACCGGGCCCAGTGCTTCGATGGATCGGGCCAGTTCGCCTTCCAGGCCACGTTGGAAGTTCACCTGTTCGGCGAACTGGCTGACACCGAACGCCTGCTTTTCCATGATGTCCAGGCCCACGTTGCCGCCTTCCGGCAGCCCTTGTTCCGCCAGTTGCAAACGCAGCTTGTGCACCTGGTCGCCCGGCACCAGCAGGGCCTGGCCGCCTTCACTGAAACGATATTGCACGCCCTGCTGCTCAAGGGCGGCGATGATCCGGCCACCGTCCGCTTCGGTGAGGTTGCTGAACAGCACTCGATAAGTCGGCGCGCTCGCCCACATCAACAGCGCGGCGACGATCGCCACCACAGCCGCTCCCGCCACCAGCAATGGAATCAAGGGATTGGCGCGCAGTCTGGCCAGCCAGGGCGCCAGTGGACTGGCCTGGCTGGCCGCCGCGTTGGCATTACCGGTGGACGCCCCGCTCATGACGGCAGGGTTCCCGCTGCAAAGCGGTGCGCGGGGCCGCGCCGGGGACGCTGTCGATGCAGAAAAACGCGATACATGATCACCCTTGCCTAACGTATGGTCTCTTGCCGGAACGGGCTCATGGAGCCGTGGGCTTTGCCATTATGCGTAGAGCGCCGCCACGCAAAGGCGAGAAAAGCCTGTCTTTTTGTCGTCAATTACCGGCATGGCCATCCGTCGCCTCTTGCTAGTCTGGGTGCCATCAGGAAAACCGGAGAAAGTGACAATGAGTACGCCGGAGATTCAATCCGTACTGAGCCAGATGCGGCAGCTGGCCGCCGACGCCTGCGGTGTGTCCCGTTCCGGATCCACCGACGGACGTGGCGGTTTTGCTGGAGAGTTGCGCGCATCGCTGGAGCGGATCAATGGTCTGCAACAGGCCGCCGGTGAACAGGCGAGAGCCTTCCAGGCCGGAGATCCGAACGTATCGTTGCCACAGGTGATGGTGGATTCGCAAAAGGCCAGCGTGGCGTTTGAAATGGGTGTGCAGATGCGTAACCGGCTGGTGTCCGCCTATAAAGAAATCATGAACATGCAGGTGTGAGGAAGTGCATCGAGGCCAAAGCCGTCCGTTGGCAAGCCCGCTCCCACGCTACACCTCCAGCCGCAACAGCCGTCCTTTCATTTCTTCCATGCGTTGATAGGCATTGAGCGCTTCCTCCGGGGGGATCTGCCGGATCACCTGACCGCTTTCCCGGTCCACCACCAGAATGATGGTCCGCCCGGAATCATCGCTGAGATCGAACTGCACGCCGTAGGGGCGCAGTACTTCGTTGATCCGTTGCACCGGCTCCACCAGGCTGTCGTGGTCCGGTTCGGGCTGTCGGGTTTGCGAGTCGGTCAGGGGTAACTGGGCCAGCACTCGCTCCACCCTTTGCCGGGCGGATTGAAAAGAAAACTGCGATGGCAAAGACGAAGCCAACGGGTCCACCGGAGCGCTCATGGCGATGATCCTTCTTGGTTTTCACGAGTAGCGTTTGACGAAATTATCGGCGTGCTATGAAAAAACTTTAGAGGGAAAGGGGCGCCGCTGGCATGTCTGTTTCCCGCAAATCAGACTACGAAGCCGCTGTGGGAAGCTGCCTTGGCAGCGAATGGGTTTCAGGCCCCAAGATTCGCTTGCAGCGGCCCGCCGCAGCTCCCACAGGGGCTTCGTGGCATGATCTGTGGGAGCCAGCCTGCTGGCGAATGGCGCGCGAGATCATCTCGCCAACGCCGCGGGGCCGTACCCGCGCAAAGACTGTTCCAGCCAGGCGCGAAGCTGTCCCATGGCCGGCGTTTCCTCCCGTGATTTCAGTTTGGTCAGCCAATAGCGGCCAGTATCCACGGCCAATTCGAAGGGTTGTTTCACCCTGCCTTGCCCGAGTGCCTCCCGGAACATCGCCACCGGTAACAGGGCCACGCCTTCGCCGCCGGCGGCGGCTTCCAGCAGCAGGGTGGAGGAATCAAACATACCGCCCCGGGGTGTCGGTGGCGCCACGCCGGCGGCGCGGAACCAGCGCTCCCACTCATCGCGGCGAAAGGAGCGCAGCAGTGGCACGCCATGCAAGTCCGCTGGTTGCTTCAATCGGTCCGCCAGGGCCGGGGCGCAAACCGGTGACAGCGGTGCCTCCAGTAGTGGCAAAGCATCGGTGCCATGCCAGGCGCCATCGCCGAAACGAATGAAATAATCCAGCCCCTCGGCAACGATATCCGCCACGTTGTTATTGGTCTTCAAACGCAAATCTATGGACGGGTGGCGATCGCGGAAATCGGACAGGCGCGGCAGCAGCCAGCCGATGGCGAAGGTGCCCACCACGCCGAGGGTGACCACTTCCTGAAAGCGCCCTTCCTGCAAACGGGTGACGGCGCCGCTGATGCGATCAAAGGCGTCGGTCAGCACCGGCAGCAGGGCGTGACCTTCGTCGGTGAGTGCCAGCCCCCGGGGGAGACGGGTAAAGAGGGTAACGCCAAGTTGGTCTTCCAATGCCTTGACCTGATGGCTGATGGCGGTTTGGGTGACGTTCAGCTCCTGTCCGGCGCGAGTGAAGTTACACAGCCTGGCGGAGGCTTCGAAGGCGCGCAGGGCGTTCAGGGGCAGTTGCGGGACATCCATGGGAGTGACAAGGCCAAGGTTTTCTCATATCTGAGTGGAGAATTGATCGTTTGTCAACGCGCCGGCGGCTTCCCATAGTAGCCGTCGCGACCGGAAGGAAAGGGCTGAAGGCGCGCTAACGACAAGGAGAACGGGACATGAGTGCGGGACTGTCACGCAGAGGTTTCTTGGTGGGCTCCATGCTGGCGCTGCCGGCCGTGGGGTTGGCGGCGAAGGCCTCCGATCACGGTAAGGTGAGCGATGCGCTGGGCCATCGCTGCCAGGAGTGGGAGCGGCGGCATGGTGGCCGTATCGGGGTGGCGGTATGGAATCTTGCTACTGGCTATCGTGCCGGCCACCGCGTGGATGAACGCTTTCTGATGTGCAGTACCTTCAAGGCGCTGGCGGCGGCGCTGGTGCTGGCGCGGGTGGACCAGGGCCAGGAGAGCCTGGATCGGCGGTTGCTGGTGTCCCGGAAGGATCTGGTGGGCTGGTCGCCGGTGACCGAGAAGCGAACCGGAGAAGGGGGCATGACCGTGGCGGAGCTGTGTGAAGCGGCGGTGGCCTGGAGCGATAACGGCGCCGCCAATCTGCTGGTCAAGGGCTTTGGCGGTCCCGGGGCGCTGACGGAATTTCTGCGTGAAAGCGGCGATCCGGTAACGCGGCTGGACCGGCTGGAGCCGGAGCTGAACGGCTACGGCGGCGCCGATAAGGAAAGCGACACCACTTCTCCGGGGGCGATGCTGGATACACTGTACCGGCTGCTGTTCGGCGAGGTGCTTTCCGCCCATGGCCGAGCGCAACTGGCGGCATGGATGATCGTCAACAAAACCGGTGACCGGCGGCTGCGTGCCGGCTTTCCGGCTAACTGGCTGGTGGCCGACAAGACCGGTACCAGTGGCGATGAACTGGGCTACAGCAATGATATTGGTGTGGCCTGGTCGCCGGCGCGGGGGGCGGTATTGGTGACGGTGTATTGCGAGATGCCGAAGGCGGAAGCCGAGGCGCGGGACCGGATCATCGCCGAGGTGGCGGAGATGGTGAGCGGGGGGTAGCAGAGGCCGCTCGAAGCCGCTGTGGGAGCTTGCCTGCAAGCGAACCGGGTAGGGCGGCGGCCACAAAAAAAGCCCCCGAAAAACGGGGGCTGATGCGAAGGTGAGCGCAAAAGCGGCACCCGGCGAAGCGCCAGGCGCCGATAAACATTAACCCAACAGGGACAGCACGGACTGCGGTACCTGGTTGGCCTGCGCCAGCACGGAAGTACCGGCTTGCTGCAGAATCTGCGCACGGGTCATGTTGGACACTTCCACCGCGTAGTCGGCGTCCTCGATACGGGAACGGGCAGCGGACAGGTTGGTTTCGGTGGTGCCCAGGTTGGTGATGGCGGACTCGAAACGGTTCTGCATGGCACCCAGCTCGGAACGCAGGGAATCCACGGTGCTCAGAGCGGTGTCCAGGGAGGCCAGCGGGTCGACGTTCACGGCGGCGCCCAAGGTGGCTACACCATCATCGGCGATGGTTGCCATGTTGTAGGTACCATCGCCATTATCCATCAGATACTCACCGGTACCGTTGCCTTCGGCGTCGTTAATTTCGATAAGGCTGGCGGTGTCAAGGTTCGTGGCAGTATCAAGGGTTACACTGGCTTGAATGCTGCTTACCGGGCCGGCCTGGGTGTCGATAGTGTCTTTGTCCAGGGCGGTTGATTCGTCGAACGTCAATGCTGACGCATCGCTAGTGTCGAGTGCGTAGTAGTTACCATCGCTGGCCAGAGCGGCGTAACCGCTGCCATCTTTAAGGGCGTAGATGCTGTCGGTATCCGTGGTCATTGCGCCGCCGCCAGCGGCGGTAGGGGCAGTCAGATCCGCCACGGCAAATTTGGCGGAAATTGTGTCTGTATCATTTACTGTAGCGCCGAAATTGGCGGACTGAACTGCGCGTTTGGTAACGTCGAAGCTGTCCAGATTCAGCGTCTTGGAAGTGATCTCTTTCAGGTTCAGGGTGATGGCTTCGCCGTCGTTGGCGCCGACCTGAATCGTCAGGTTCTGGTCATTGGCCAGTACTTTGACGCCGTTGAAATCAGTTTCCTTGGAGATGCGGTCGACTTCCGACAAACGCTGATTGATCTCATCCTGGATGGAGTTCAGGTCGGATTGAGAGTTGGTGCCGTTCTGGGCTTGAACGGTCAGCTCACGAATGCGCTGCAGGTTGTCGTTGACCTGGTTCAGGGCGCCTTCCGCGGTTTGTGCCACGGAGATGCCGTCGTTGGCGTTACGCTGAGCCTGGGACAGACCGGTGATCTGGGAGCTCATGCGGTTGGCGATGGCCTGACCGGCGGCATCGTCCTTGGCGCTGTTGATACGCAGGCCGGAAGACAGCCGCTCCATGGAGGTTTGCAGCGCGCTCTGGGAACGGCCCAGGTTCTGCTGGCCGATCAGGGCGGTAATGTTGGTGTTGATGACTGACATATCAGTGTCCTTTTGCTGGTGACCAAATCGGTTTAGCTACACCGGCGGCTCCCGGCGGGAGCGCCGCAACGGCGCGGGCCGTTACTCAGTCTTTCGGCGGTTCACCGGGGAGCTTTAGGGAGCAGACGAAAAAAAGCGCCTCAGAACCCGAAGAAGCCGCCCATCCACCCTTCTAATCGATGCTTCACTTTTTGCCAAAGACGCTAAAGTCCGCCGTGGTGGGGCCGATAGCTGAGGTAAGCGGTGAGGATCCGGAAGGCCTCACGCCGGGGAAAAGCCTGTCCCCTTTCGCACCTTCCGTTTCACTTTCCTGCCAGGAGAAGGAAGCACTATGGCCAGCATCGCATCTTTAGGCGTCGGGTCCGGCCTGGATCTGAACGGGTTGTTGGAACAGCTGGAGTCCGCCGAGCGGCAAAAGCTGACCCCGATCACCAACCAGGCGGCCAGCTACCAGGCGAAGATTTCCGCCTTTGGTACCCTGGAGAGCGCCCTGGACAAATTCCGTGACGCCGCGGAAGCGCTCGGCGAAGAAGACAGCTTCCGCAGCGTGGCCACCAACCAGACTGGTGAATCGGTTACCTTCACCACCGGTACGGATGTGGCGTTGGGCAGCTTCGATATCAACGTGACCCAGCGTGCCCGCGCTTACAGCATCGCCACCCAGGGGGTGGCCGATAAGGACGCGGACCTGGGGGCGGGATCGGTCTCCATCGATCTGGCCAACGGTGAATCCCTCGAGGTCACCTTGAGTGAGGACAAGAGTTCTCTCAAGGATCTGCGCGATGCCATTAACGACCAGAACAAGGGCGTGCAGGCCTCCATCGTCAATGACGGCAGCGGCACGCCCTATCGACTGGTGATGACGTCGGCGAAGACCGGAACGGAAGAGGCGATCAGCGGCGTCAGCTTCTCCGGCGGGCTGGGTTCCGCGCTGTCTCTGGATGGCGCCTCCGAGGTGACCGCCCGCAATGCCGAGTTCACCATCAACGGCATCGCCATGCAGAGCCAGAGCAACAAGGTGGAAGATGCCATCCAGGGCGTCACCTTGAATCTGGTGGAAGAAGGCGAATCCAGCCTGGATATCACCCGGGACACGGATGCGATCAAAAAGGCGGTCAACGATTTCGTCTCTGCTTTCAATAACCTCAAGGAGAGTATCGGAAGCCTGACCAGTTTCAACAGTGAAACCGGAGAAAGTGGCGAGCTGATAGGGAATTCCACGGTGCGCCGTATTGAGTCCGAATTGCGCGGAGTGTTGAGCGCCGGCGTGGACGAGGGCGAATACCGGGTGCTGGCGGACCTCGGGGTTTCCTTGCAACGGGATGGAACCCTGAAGGTCAATGACGAGGATCTCGACGAAGCCATCAGCAACAATCTGGAAGGGGTGTCCCGTTTCTTCGTTGGCCGTGATGAGAACGACGGCATCATCGGCAAGCTGGACTCCGCGCTGGAGGACATGCTGGAGGATGACGGCATGATTGACCGCGTCACCGAGGGCTTTGAAACCAGCATCGACAGTCTGTCGAAACGCTACGACCGCATGGAGCAGAGCATTGCCGCCACTGTCGAGCGTTATCGTACGCAGTTCCAGAAACTGGACAGTATGGTGGCGCAAATGAATGCCACCAGCAGCTATTTGACCCAGCAGTTCGACATGCTCAATGCACAGTTGAAGCAGTAAAAATTGAAGCGGTAAACAGGACCTGAAAGGCTGACGAAGCGGAGGCATGGGGCGAAACCATGAGGGTTCGCCCGTGCCGGTTGGGCTTTCCATGCCAGGTTGGGAGTGCAGATCATGAACAATACCGGTGGTCATTCCGCCTTTGCCCGCGGAGCCGGCGCCTACGCCAGAGTGGGAGTGGAGAGCGGTGTGATGTCCGCCAGTCCACATCAATTGATTACCTTGCTTTTCGATGGGGCGCAAAGCGCCATCCGCACCGCCCGCCTGCATTTGCAGGATGGCCGCGCCGCGGAAAAAGGCGCGGCCATCTCCAAGGCGCTGGACATCGTCAACAATGGTCTGAAGGCCGCGCTTGACCAGGAGCGTGGTGGCGAGTTGGCCGAGCGTCTGGCGGCGTTGTATGACTATGTGGCGCGGCTGCTGCTGGCAGCCAACCTGCATAATGACGATGAGCGTCTGCGGCAGGCGGCGGAACTGCTGGAGAATATCGGATCCGCCTGGCGTGAAATTGATCCACGACGCTCCGCGGAGGGGGTATGAGTAACCAGAATACGGACACCGTGCCGACCCCCGAAGGGGTGTTGGTGAGCTATGAGACCCTGCTTGCCCGGTCCACCCGGATGCTGGCCTGTGTGCGGCAGAAGGACTGGGATGCACTGGTGGATGAGCAATCCCGCTATGTGCTGGAGGTGGACCGCCTGTCCCGTATCGAACGGGATTTGTCCTTCAATGTGGAGGAGCAGGAGCGTAAAGCGGCGTTGCTGGAGCGGATTCTCGAACAGGATCTGGAGGTGCGCCGTTGTCTGATGGCGCGCCGCGACGAGCTTGATCAGCTGCTCGGCACCAGCCGGCGCCGCCAGGACCTGCATCGCACCTATCAGTCCCATTCCGCCCAGGTGGTGGACGGCCGCGCGCGCTTTCATCGCGACCCGTTGCTTAAAGGGACACCGTGAGCACCATCACGCCGTTGCTCGATACCTTGCTGCACCAGGTGCTCGGGCGACGGATGGATGGGCCGGCACCAACGCCGCTCAATCAGCCGGTCACTCCCCTGGTGCCGGGGCAGGCGGTGGAGGCGCTGGGACGCGACGAGCGTCCGCCATTAACGCCGAGATCAGCAACGCCGAAGTCACCGGGGGTGGCGGAGACTGGCGCCCGGGATGCGGCCAAAGCCGGGGAGCGGGCACCGTTGCCCGCGCCGGCATCGACACCGGGCACCGCGCCGGTATCCGCCAAAACCCATTTCAGCGGCGCTGCGCGCGCCATCGCCGATCTGTTGATCCGTTATCCGGCGCCGCCTTCCGCCGTGCGGCCGGCAGAGCCGTTGTTGCCCGGGCCGCCGCTGTCCACCGCTCCGTTGGCGGCGGCGTTGCGAGGCAGCGTGGAGCACAGTGGCCTGTTCTACGAATCCCACCTCGGCGAATGGTTTCGCGGTGAGCGTCCACTGGCGGCATTGCGGTCGGAGCCGCAGATGCGCGTTGCCACCATGGCCGCCTCTGTCGCCGCCGGACCTGCCACGGCGACGGCTCCAGCCACGACGCCGGCTCCTGTATCGGTCAGGGGGCAAGAGGGCATGGTGAATGCCGGCGGCCGGGAGGCTGAGGGGGAGCCACGGGCGGCCGTGGCGGGCGGACACCGCGGCCCCACTGGCGTGGAGGAGAGTGTGCAGCCCGTGGTGCGCCATCAACTGGAATTGCTGGCAACACCGGTATTGCGGTGGGAGGGCGACCTCTGGTCGGGATTGTTCGCCGCGTTGCTGATCCAGGCCCCGCCACGGGAATCCCGGCCCGACGGCGACCCTGAAAACCAGGGCCGTTCCGGTGAGGAGGAGGGGGCCTGGCTGTCGCAATTGGAAGTGCGCACCGAAGCGCTGGGTGAAATTCGGGTACAGCTACGGTTGCACGGCGGCCATTTGAATCTCGAGCTGGCGGCGCCGCGGGAGCAAACTCTGGCGCGCCTGCGTGAGGGGCAGCCGGTGCTGCGGGATCGCCTCGAGGCTCTGGGGTTGCAGGCAACGATCAAGGTGGTGAATCGTGATCCGGAGTAAAGACGCCGATGAGTGAGGAGGGCGATACTTCGCGCCGCCGGGCGGTGGCTCTGGCCTATCGGGAAGGTGACGGTGCTCCGAGGGTAATGGCCAAGGGCTACGGTGACGTGGCCGAGAGGCTGGTGGAAGAAGCCCGCCGCCATGGTGTCTTCGTCCATGCCGCGCCGGAACTGGTGGCCTTGCTGATGACCGTCAATCTGGACCAGCGGATTCCCGAGGCCCTGTACCAGGTGGTGGCGGAGTTGCTGGTCTGGGTGCATCAACTGGAGCAGGACCCGCCAGGGGGGCAGACATAAAACCGGCCGGTTCGCCGCCGTTTCGCGCATTCTCCCTTCTCTATCCCGCAAGAAGTCGAAAGTTTGAAATAATTCAAAAGTGGTATGTGAAATGTATCACTATTTTGGTACTTTAGTGTGATGCTCGTCACGCTAAAAGCTTAGTCGTGGCCAAATGTCACGACCCAGAAGCCCCGCCGGGACAACGCTATCACCGGTGCTGACGAGCAGGCTCCCGCCGCCACCGAAAGGATGCCGGCGGGTAAGACTGATGGATCGGGGGATCGGGAGTCCTCGGCCAAAGCGGGTCAGGGACTCTCTCGGTATGGGTACCGAAGGAGCAAGCGCAACAATGAACGTCGACAACGTACTGAATGAAATTCAGGATCTGAATCTGACTTATCTGCTGCTGGCGCAACGCCTGTTGCAAGAAGATTACGCCACCGCTTTGTTTCGTTTGAAAATCGACGAGCCCATGGCGGAGGTGTTGTTGTCTCTCTCCGCGCGTCAACTCAGCCGTCTGGCACGTACCAACCAGTTTCTGTTTCGTCTCGGGTTGGACGATGCCGGCCAGTTGCAAGCGCTGACCAACCATAAGCGGGAGCAGGGACTGGGGCAGACCCATGCCGCCCTGTTGATGACCGCCACCGGCGATGCCGTAGCCGCGCGGCAAGGGTGAGACATGAGTGAGAAGAGTCTGGTTGGCGAGATGCAGCAGGTGCAGCTCGCCATCGAACTGATTGAACTGGGCGCCCGGCTGCAGGTGCTGGAATCGGAGACCGAGCTCAGCCGTGGCCGACTGATCCGTCTGTACAAGGAAGTGCGGGGTATGTCACCGCCCAAGGGTATGTTGCCGTTTTCCACGGACTGGTTCATTACCTGGCTGCCGAATATTCACTCGTCGTTGTTCTATGGCTTTTTTCGCCACCTCACCGTGCATCAGCGATGCGGGCGCATGGAGGGATTCGTCAAGGCCTACCGGCTGTATCTGGAACAAATGGCGTTGGATGGTGCCGAGCCGGTGCTGGGGCTGACCCGGGCCTGGACCCTGGTGCGGTTCTTCGAAAGCGAGATGTTCGAGTTATCCGCCTGTACCTGTTGCGGGGGGCACTTCGTCACTCATGCTCATACCCCGACACAGAATTTCGTCTGCGGTATTTGTCAGCCGCCATCACGGGCGGGCAAGACCCGCAAGCGGTCCCGACGGACAGGGCCGCTGCTGGACGATGATGCCATATCGGCCTCCTACGCCTAGGAGGCCGCCCGCCGCCCGGGCAAGCTCCCACAGCGGCTTCGTGGTGCAAACTGTGGGAGCCAGCCTGCTGGCGAATACGGCTTCCGGTGTTGCTTCATTCGCTTGCAAGCAAGCTTCCCACAGTGACTTCGTGGCCCCATCCGTGGGAAGCGGTCGGTCGGCTGCGATAGGTTCAACGGAAACCACCACACCCACGCACATTCCCCCTAAAGCCTTACCCATTCCTGCCGATACAGAAATGAGAGTGTTCGTAAACCGCGCCCCCGGGAAGCGGTGAACTGATCCAGCGGCGTAAGGAATCCGGTTGTGCTGATCCCCATTGGTTTCATCATCGTGGCGTTCTCCGTGTTCGGCGGCTTTTTCCTGGCCGGCGGTCATCTCGGTCCGCTCTATCAACCCAGTGAAATCATGATGATCTGCGGTGCCGCCGTGGGGTCCTTCATTGCCGCCAACAATGGCAAGGCGATCAAGGCCACGCTGCGCTCCTCGTCTCAGCTCAAGCGCACCACCCGTTACGGCAAGGAAACCTATATGTCGTTGATGTCGCTGCTGTACAAGCTGCTGTCGAAGATGCGCCGTGAAGGGGTGTTGGGCATTGAGCGGGACATCGAAAACCCGCAGGACAGCGATCTGTTCGCCGACTATCCGGAGCTGCGGGAAGATCCGATGATAATGGGGTTCATCACCGATTACCTGCGGCTGATGATCAGCGGCAGCATGGACCCGCACGAGCTCGATGAGCTGATGGCGCATGAAATCGAGGCCTTCGAGGACGAAGCGCATATTCCCGCCGATGCACTGTCCAAGGTCGGGGACGCCTTGCCGGCTTTCGGTATCGTCGCCGCCGTGCTCGGGGTGGTGAAGGCGCTGGGGGCCGCCGACGCCGGCGTGGACGCCATGGGTTATATGATCGCCCAGGCTCTGGTGGGTACGTTTCTGGGTATTCTGCTGGCCTATGGTTTCGTCAATCCGCTGGCCAGCCGTATCGACCGGCAGGTTCGCGAGGGCGTGAAGATGCTGCAATGCATTCGCGTCACTCTGCTCGCCAATCTGAATGGTTACGCGCCGCAACTGGCGGTGGAATTCGGTCGCAAAGCTCTGCACACCAGCGAGCGGCCCAGCTTCAGTGAGCTGGAGGATCATGTGCGCGGCGCCCCGCGTGATGACAAGGGCGTGGGTGTGGGTGAAGCATGAGCGAAGCCGTTCGTCGCATCGTCGTTCGCCGCCGCTCGCGTCGTACCGAGGCGCACCACGGTGGCAGCTGGAAGATCGCGCTGGCCGACTTCATGACGGCTTTGATGGCGCTGTTTCTTGTGTTGTGGATGATCTCCACCGCCACGCCGCAGCAATTGCAGGGTCTGGCCGAATATTTTCGCACGCCGCTGAATGTGGCGATGACCGGTGGCGATCGCAGCACCGCCAGTACCAGTGCCATCCCCGGTGGCGGCGATGATCCCGCTCACGCCAAGGGAGAACAGGCGCGCATTGATCTGCGTGACCAGACCCGGCCGGCGGAAATGCAGCGTCAGTTCCTGGAATTGCAGCGCCGTATCGAGAGCACTATCAATGCCGACGACAGTCTGCGCGAGCTGCGTCAGCAGATGCGTTTCGACGTCACCCCGGAAGGGCTGCGCATTCAACTTCTGGATACCGATCCCCGCCCCATGTTCCATCTTGGCAGTGACCAGGTGGCGCCTTATATGCGTGAGCTGTTACGCACGCTGGCGCCGCTGCTCAATGACCTGCCCAATCCACTCAGCATTACCGGCCACACCGACAGCGTGCCTTACGCCAACGGTGAACGCGGCTACAGCAACTGGGAGTTATCCGCCGACCGTGCCAATGCCAGTCGACGTGAACTGATTAGCGGTGGTCTGGCGCCGGACAAACTGTTGCGTGTGGCCGGTCTCGGCGATCGCGTGCCGATGGCCGGCAGCCACCCCGGTGATCCGGTGAACCGCCGTATTACGCTGCTGGTGCTGAATGAGCAGGCGGCACGCCGTATCCGTGCCGAAAGCGAGCCCGCCAGCCGCGCCCCGCTACAGGAGTAACCATGGATATCAGCGATTTTTACAGCACCTTCTTTGAGGAAGCGGAGGAATTGTTGGGGGACATGGAAGCCCATTTGCTGGCGCTGGACGTCGACAATCCGGATATGGAGCAACTCAACGCCATCTTCCGGGCGGCCCACTCCATCAAGGGGGGGGCTGGTACTTTCGGATTCGAGGCGCTGCAGAGGACCACCCATTTACTGGAGAACCTGCTCGATTACACCCGTCGCGGCGAACTCACGCTGCGTCGTGACATCGTCGATACCTTTCTGGAAGCGAAAGACATGCTACACGACCAACTGGACGCCTATCGCCAAGGCGTGGAGCCGGACGCGGAGGCGATGGCCCGTATCTGTGAGGTGCTGCAGAAGCTGGCGCTGGAGGAAATTGGTGAGCCGGCGGGCGATGTGGCTCCCGCTACCACGGTGGCTCCGTCCACGCCGCCGCCGGCCAGTGGCGGGGCTGGACAACCCCTTAGCGTGGCTCTGCTGGGTGTGTCGGAAAGCGATCGGAAGCTGCTCATCGAGGAGTTGGGTCAGCTTGGCGATGTGCTGGAAACGCGAGGTGAAGACGACCGCTACGAGGTGTTGATGCAGTCCACCGCCAGCGCCGATGACATTGAGGCGGTGATGTGTTTCATCGTCGAGCCTGAGCAATTGGACATCCGCAGTATCCCCCCGGAACAGCTGCCGGTGCCGGTGAAAGCGCCGGAGCCGCCTCCCAAAGCCGAAACCAAACGCGCCGCGCGGCCGGCCGTCGACAGCCGGGACAGCGGCGCCAATTCCTCGATCCGGGTTCCGGTGGCCAAGGTCGATCACATCATCAACCTGGTGGGTGAACTGATCATTACCCAGTCGATGCTCAATCAGGTGGTGGAGGATTCCGAATTCACCGGCGATGGCGGCTTCGCCTCCGGCCTCAGTCTGTTGCAGCGTACCGCCCGGGATCTTCAGGAAGCGGTGATGTCCGTGCGGATGGTGCCGATGGACTATGTGTTCAGTCGTTTTCCGCGTCTGGTACGCGATCTGGCCGGCAAGCTGGGCAAGGATGTGGAGCTGATTACCGAGGGCAAATCCACCGAGCTGGACAAGAGTCTCACCGAACGCATCATCGACCCTCTCACGCACCTGGTGCGCAACAGCCTGGATCATGGCCTGGAAACGCCGGAGCTTCGTGCCGCCGCCGGCAAGCCGGGCACCGGCCGCCTTACGCTCTCCGCGCAGCACCAGGGCGGCAATATTCTGATCGAAGTGAGCGATGACGGCGCCGGCCTGGATCGCGAACGGATTCTTGCCAAGGCGCGCAGTAATGGACTGCCGGTGTCCGACAACATGAGTGACGAGGAAGTCTGGCAGCTGATCTTCGCGCCGGGTTTCTCCACCGCCGAGGCCGTCAGTGACGTTTCCGGCCGCGGGGTCGGCATGGATGTGGTCAAGCGCAACATCCAGGCCATGGGCGGCCATGTGGACGTACTCTCCGAAGCCGGCCAGGGCACCCGCACCCGCATCGTATTGCCATTGACCCTGGCCATTCTTGACGGCATGTCGGTGCGGGTCGGTGAGGAGACCTTCATTCTCCCGGTCAGCGCGGTAATCGAATCGCTGCAGCCGCGTGCCGATGACCTCTACACCATGGCCGGCGGTGATGTGCTGCTGAAAGTGCGTGAGGATTATCTGCCGTTGGTGGCCTTGCACCACGCCATGGAAGTGTCCGGCGCGGTGACCGACCCGACCTCGGCCATTGTTGTCATCGTACAAGGCGAAGGGCGCCGCTATGCCTTGCTGGTGGACGAACTGGTGGGCCAGCAGCAAGTAGTGGTCAAGAATCTGGAAACCAATTACCGCAAGGTTCCCGGAGTGTCCGCCGCCACCATTCTCGGTGATGGCAGCGTCGCGCTGATTCTGGATATCCCCGATCTGCACCGTCTCAGCCAAAGCAAGAAAGCGAGTGACGCGGTCGCTCGAAACTCCACTGTCCTTTCCTCCAAGGAGGTTTCCGCATCATGAGCAACCTGGTTTCCGTCAATCCCGTCAAGAAAGCCGCCGAGATCAGCAGCCGTGAATTCCTGGTGTTCTCCCTGGGTGACGAGGAATACGCCATCGACATTCTCAAGGTCCAGGAGATACGGGGGTACGAGAACGTCACCCGCATCGCCAATGCGCCGGATTTCATCAAGGGGGTGGCCAACCTGCGTGGCGTGATCGTGCCGATTGTCGATCTGCGTCTGAAATTCCGCCTGGCCAGTGCCGACTATACCCAGCAGACGGTGGTGATCGTCATCAATATCGGTACCCGTGTGGTGGGTATCGTGGTGGATCAGGTGTCGGACGTGATGACCCTGACCGCGGAGCAGATCAAACCGCCGCCGGAGTTCGGTATCAGCCTGCCTTTGGACTACATCCATGGGCTCGGCAATCTGGAGGAACGCATGCTGGTACTGGTGGACATCGAGAGACTGCTCACCAGCGAGGAACTGGCCATCGTCGAGCGCGTTGGTGAATAACAGCCTGCTTATGGTCTCTATGAGACGAGTGAGATAACCATCGTGAAAGTAATGGATAACATGACGGTCAAAGTAAGTTGGGGACTGGTTCTGGCCGCGTTCTCGCTGTTGATCCTGATCCTGAGCGCGCAGAGTGTGTACATTCTCAATCAGAGCCATGACGCGATGATCCGGCTGGCGGCGCAATCCGGTGACGCCGGCAGTCAGGCGCTGGCTGCTTTCGACACCTACGCCGCCACGATGCGCTGGGGGATAGGCGTGGTGATCGCGGCATCCGTGGTGCTGGTGGTGATCGTGCTGTGGGGCGTGACCGTGAATGTTATCCGGCCATTGCGCAAGGTAGTGGGGCACTTCGAACGGATGGCCAAAGGCGATTTGTCGGAGCGGATCGAGGCGCGTGGCGATAACGAAATTGGTCAACTGTACGCGGCCTTGTCGGATATGCAGCAAAGCCTGTCCCGAACCGTCGCCACCGTGCGCGACAGCAGTCAGGGGATCTATCAGGGCGCGGGTGAAATCGCTCAGGGCAATAGTGATTTGTCCTCGCGCACGGAACATCAGGCGGCGTCGCTGGAACAGACCGCCGCCAGTATGGAGGAGCTCACCTCGACGGTGGAGCAGAACGCCGACAATGCCCGTCAGGCCAGCCAGTTGGCCGCCAGCGCTTCACAAACCGCGCAGCGCGGCGGCGAGGTGGTGGGCGAGGTGGTGGGCACCATGGCTGAAATCAGCGGCAGTGCGCGCCAGGTGACCGAGATCATCGAGGTTATCGATTCCATCGCCTTCCAGACCAATATTCTGGCGTTGAACGCTTCGGTGGAAGCGGCCCGGGCCGGCGAGCAGGGCCGTGGTTTCGCGGTGGTGGCGGGAGAAGTCCGTGCTCTGGCCGGGCGCAGTGGCGAGGCGTCGAAAAAGATCCGTGCATTGATCGAAACGTCGGTGGAGCGCATCGAAGCCGGTACCCGGCTGGTGGATCAGGCGGGCAGTACCATGACCGACATCGTTGAAGCGGTGCGGCGGGTGACCGACATCATGGATGAGATAGCGTCCGCCTCGCAGGAACAGAGCAAGGGCATCGGCCAGGTGAATCAGGCCATCACCCAAATGGATCAGGTTACCCAGCGTAACGCCGCTTTGGTGGAGGAGGCGGCCTCGGCGGCCAGTGAGCTGGAAGGGGAGGCCGCGCGGCTGCGACAGGCGGTGGCGCTGTTCAAGCTGGCCCAGGCGAGAGACGACTCCGCCGATGATGGCGTTGCCATCGATGTCGAGGTGGAGGTGGCACATGCGTGATAATCAGCCTGTCACTCAGCGGGAATACCCGTTGCGCGATGATCACTTTCTGATTTCCCGCACGGATCTGCGTGGCAAGATCACCTATGCCAATCCCGCCTTTATCGAGGTCAGTGGTTTCAGCCGGGAAGAGTTGCTGGGCGCGCCTCACAATCTGGTTCGCCACCCGGATATGCCGCCACTGGCGTTTGAAAACCTCTGGCATACGCTCAAGCAGGGTGGCACCTGGGTCGGGGTGATCAAGAATCGCCGCAAGAACGGCGACCACTATTGGGTCAAGGCGCATGTCACGCCGATCATGGAAGACGGTGAAATCAAGGGGTATGTGTCGGTGCGCCTGAAGCCGGACGCCGACAGCGTGTCCCGGGCGGAACAGGATTATGCCGCCATACGTCAGGGCAAGGGGCAGCATCTCTCGCTGGAACGAGGTGAGGTGCAGCGACGGGGACCGCTCGGCTGGTGGCGGCGGCTGGGCCGGCGCGGCGGCGCCTTGCGGCTGGGAGGATTGGCGCTACTGGCCGTGGTGTTGTTGGCGATCAGCAGCGCGGTGGGGCTCCACGGCGTGAGCCATTTGCAGTCGGACGATCCGGTTCGCGGCAGATTGATTCTCGCGCATGGTTTACTGTTGGCCGCCGGTGTGCCGATGCTGGTGTTGCTTGGCGTGATGACCGCCGGCGCCTTGTTGAAGCCGCTGCATGAGGCGGTGATGTTCACCTTTCAAATCGCCGCCGGCAATCTGGCGGCGCAGCCGCCGAATCGCACCGTGGGCGAAGCGGGGCGGCTGGTGCTGGCTCTGACGGTGATGCAGCGCTGCCTTGGCAGTATCGTCGGCCATGTCAATGAAGGCATCGCGGCGGTGACACCGGCTGCCCGCGGTATCGCCGAAGCCAATCGGGATTTGTCCTCCCATACCGAGCAGCAGGCCGCTTCTCTGCAGCAAACCGCGTCCAGTATGGAACAGATCACCAGCGCGGTACGGCAAAACGCGGACAACGCCCGGCAAGCCAGCGGTCTGGCATCGCAGGCGGCTGGCCAGGTGGCGCGCAGCGGTGAGGTGATGGGCGAGGTAGTCAGTACCATGGAGCGCATCACGGCCAGTTCCAACAAGATGACGGTGATCATCGACAGTATCGACGCCATTGCCTTTCAGACCAATATCCTGGCGCTCAATGCCTCGGTGGAGGCGGCACGCGCCGGCGAACAAGGGCGTGGCTTCGCGGTGGTGGCCAGTGAAGTGCGCAACCTGGCGGGACGATCCGCCGCCGCGGCGAAAGAGATTCGCGATCTGATCGCCAACTCGGGCCGTGAGATCCAGGGCGGCGCCGATCTGGTACACCGGGCGGAGAGCACTATCCGGGAAGTGGTGGCGTCGGTGACCCGGGTCAACGACATCATGGGAGAGATCACCTGTGCGTCCGAGGAACAGAGCTCCGGCATCGCCCAGATCAACCAGGCGGTGACACGGATGGACGAGACCATGCGGCACAACACGCGCCGTATTCAGGGTTCCGCCGATGCCGCCGGCGCGCTGCGGGCCGAGGTCGAGACACTCGAGCATTCCGTGGCGGTGTTTCGTTTGCGCGGCGCCGACCGGGAAGAAGCGGGCCGTGCCCTTCGCGCCGGGCCCCCGCTGGTGATGGATGCGGGGAGCTGATTTGAATCCGACCCAAGAGATGGCCGCTTCGTCCCTGTTTTCAGAGCGCGATCTGCATTTTTCCGCCAGTGACTTTCAGGCCATTCGTACGCTGATTTACCAGCGCGCCGGCATTGTGTTGGCGGAACACAAGAAGGACATGGTTTACAGCCGTGTCGGTCGCCTGGTGCGTGCCCGGGGCCTGACCCGTTTCGCCGATTATCTGGCCGGCCTGAAAGCCAGTGGGGAGGGGGGTGAATGGCAGGCGTTCGTCAACGCGCTCACCACCAACCTGACCTCTTTTTTTCGTGAATCGCACCACTTTCCGATTCTGGCCGACCATGTCCGAGGCCGTCGTGATCCGGTCCGGGTATGGAGTGCCGCGGCGTCCACCGGCGAAGAGCCTTATTCCATCGTCATGACGTTGCTGGAAACCCTGGGGGAGCACGCCAACGTGGAGGTGCTGGCCACCGATATCGACACCGAGGCCCTGGATCGGGCCAGGCGCGCCGTCTATCCCCTGGAACAGGTGGCGCGCCTGGATGACCAGCGCCGGCGGCGTTTTTTTCAGAAGGGCAGTGGTGCACGGACCGGCTATGCCCGGGTAAAACCCGCCCTGGTGGCGAAAGTGCGTTTTCAGGTGATGAACCTGGTCGCCCGGGACTGGCCCTCCGAGCACCGGTTCGATGCCATCTTCTGCCGCAACGTGATGATCTATTTCGATCGTGATACCCAGACCCGGGTATTGGGACGGCTGGCCGACCGGCTCAAGCCCGACGGGCTGTTGTTCGCCGGCCACTCGGAAAATGTCTCCTATCTGAGCGATCGCTTTCGCTCCCGCGGTCAGACGGTGTACTCGCTGGCATGACCGTGACGGTGGCGCTGCTTCGCCAATCCGGCCTCAAGCTTGGCGCGTCACGGCCGATAAGCTAACCAGTAGGACTGTTGAACCAACGCCATTGCATTGTTTTCACCGTAACAGGGGCGGGTTTGGGTTATGGAAAAAATTCGGGTGCTGTGCGTCGACGATTCCGCGCTGATTCGTGACTTGATGCGCGAAATCATCAACCACCATCCCGATATGGAAGTGGTGGCGGTGGCGCCGGATCCCATTGTGGCAAGAGACCTGATCAAACGGCATAACCCGGATGTATTGACGCTGGATGTGGAAATGCCGCGCATGGACGGACTCGACTTTCTGGAGCGTCTGATGCGTTTGCGGCCGATGCCGGTGCTGATGGTGTCTTCACTGACCCAGGCTGGATCGGAAGTGACTTTGCGGGCGCTGGAACTGGGCGCGGTGGATTTCATCGAGAAGCCATCGTTGGGGATTCGCTCCGGCATGCTCGATTACAGCGAACTGATCGCGGAAAAAATTCGCGCCACGGCCCGCTCCCGGCCGCGCCGGGCCAATGAGGCCGGGGTATCGCCGCCGAAGTTGAAGGCACCGATTATCTCCAGCGAGAAACTGGTGATTCTGGGCGCTTCCACCGGCGGAACCGAAGCGATTCGGGAAGTGTTGTCACCGCTGCCGCCGAACAGTCCGGCGATTCTGATCGCGCAACATATGCCTGGTGGGTTCACCCGGTCGTTCGCCGAACGGCTCAACCGGCTCTGCGCGGTGACGGTGAAGGAGGGTGAACACGGAGAGCGGGTGCTGCCCGGTCACGTGTACATCGCGCCGGGGGACGCGCACATGCTGTTGGCCCGTAGCGGGGCGAACTATGTGATTCACCTTGATCAGGGGCCGCCGGTGAACCGTCACCGGCCCTCCGTGGATGTGCTGTTCCGTTCCGCGGCGCAGCACGCCGGCCGCAACGCCATTGGCGTCTTGCTCACCGGTATGGGCAAGGACGGTGCCGGGGGACTGCTTGCCATGCGTGAAGCCGGTGCCCACACCCTGGCCCAGGATCAGGACACCTCCCTGGTGTTCGGGATGCCCCGTGAGGCCATCGCTCTGGGCGCGGCGACCGAGGTGTTGCCATTGGACCAGGTGGCGCCGCGTCTGATGGCACTGGCGGCCGCTTCCGGGCGGGCTCAGCGGGTATAGACAGAACAACCTTGAAAAAAGGAAAGGCCGGCTATGATGAAATTCGTGCGAAATATCAACATCAATACGGCAGTGGCCGGGGCTCTGATTTGCTGTGCGCTTTTGATCAGCGGTCTCGCCGCCATTCGCATCCTGACCAACCAGATGGTGGATTCCTCGATTTCCACCCTCAATCAGGTCAACGTGCAGCAACTGAACCAGGTGGCCCGGGCCACGACCTTGTTGAACCAGGCCCGTATTGAAATGGATCTGGCCGCGGACTATCTGGATAACGGCATGCGGCTGGTGGCGGACAACCAGATTCAGCGAGCCAGTGGTTTCCTGGAGCGCGCCGAGCAACGGTTTCAGAATTTTCTCGATAGCCCGAAAACGGAGATGGGGGCGGCTCGCGCCGACGAACTGGGCAGTGCTTTCCAGGAGGTGCTGCGGTTGGTGAAACTGCAATACGACTATCTGCAAAAGGCCGATTTGCGCACCTACCGTAATTTGCGCCAGGAGTTGCTGACTCCCAACGACAGTCTCAATGACAGTCTCACCGATTTCACCCGCTATGCGGACGAACGCGGCCAGGAGGTCATGGGCCATTACCACCAGCAGACCACCTTATTCTCTTACATCGGCATCGGCATGCTGGTGCTCACCGGTATCATCATGGTGCTGGTGTATCTGATGTTGCGTGGTGTGGTGGTGAAGCCGCTGAGCTGGGCGGTGGAGAATCTGCAGCGCATCGCCCGCGCTGATCTGTCCGAGGACATCAAAGTGCCGGGCAACAACGAAATCGGCAAGCTGTTCACCGCCATGGCGGAGATGCAGCACAGTCTCGGCAAGATCGTCACCGAGGTGCGTGAAAGTGGCAACGCCATCTATGTCGGCGCTTCCGAAATCGCCAGCGGCAACGCGGATCTGTCTTCCCGCACCGAACAGCAGGCCGCTTCCCTGGAGGAGACCGCCACCAGCATGGAACAGCTCACCGCCACGGTGAAGCAGAACGCCGATAACGCCCGGCAGGCCAGCGGCCTGGCCAACGACGCCTCCGGCACCGCCGGTCGTGGTGGCGCCGTGATGGAGCGGGTGATCGGTACCATGCGCGGTATCTCCGACAGCTCCCGTAAGGTGGCCGAAATCACCAGCATGATCGACTCCATTGCCTTCCAGACCAACATTCTCGCGTTGAACGCCTCGGTGGAGGCGGCTCGCGCCGGCGAACAAGGGCGTGGTTTCGCGGTGGTGGCCGGCGAAGTACGTAACCTGGCGGGCAACAGCGCCGATGCCGCCCGGCAGATCAAGGAGTTGATCGAGAGCTCCGTGTCCCAAGTGGACGAAGGCTCGCGTCTGGTGGAGGAAGCCGGTGAGACCATGCGGGAAGTGGTGGCCGCGGTGAAACGGGTCACCGACATCATGGATGAGATCTCTTCCGCCTCCCAGGAACAAAGCGGGGGCATCGAGCAGGTCAGCCAGGCGGTAACGCAAATGGACGAAGTGACCCAGCAAAACGCGTCGCTGGTGCAGGAAGCCACCGCCGCCGCCGCATCGCTGGAAGAGCAGGCCCGGCGTTTGGAAAAAGCAGTGGCCATCTTCCGCCTGCGACCGGAACAGCTTGACTCGTTGTCTCTCTGGCGCAAGCCGGAGCCGGAAGATGACCCGGAAATCTCCGGGGAGATCGAAGGGGATGACGACGACAATGCCGCCAAGCCGGAAAATCCGGCAACGGCGGAAGAGAAAATGAAAAAGGTGGTGCCGCGCCGCGAAGCGGTGACCACCGAGGATGACTGGGAAGAGTTCTGACCGGAATCAAGTAGCGGAGAGCACAATCGTGGACAAGAACATGAGTATTCTGGTGGTGGATGATTTTCCCACCATGCGCCGCATCATCCGCAGCCTGCTCAAGGAGTTGGGATTCGGCAATGTGGATGAAGCGGAGGACGGTCAGGAAGCCCTGACCAAGTTGCGCGGGGGCGGCTTTCAATTCGTGGTATCGGATTGGAACATGCCCAACCTGGACGGTCTGGAAATGCTCAAGCAGATTCGCGCCGATAGTGATCTGAACCACTTGCCGGTGTTGATGGTGACCGCGGAGGCGAAGAAGGAAAACATCATCGCCGCGGCCCAGGCCGGAGCCAACGGTTACATCGTCAAACCCTTTACCGCCGTCACCCTGGAAGAAAAGCTCAACAAGATCTTCGAGAAACTTGGCGCATAACCCGTTACAGGCAGCATCCGGGAAGGGTGATGGCGCGCCGCCGGCCAGGGCCGGCGGGACGCCAGGCTTCCCGAGGCAGGAGAAAGCAACATGAGCAACGAGGCCGGGCATATCAGCGAAGGGGCGGCCGGATCCGACGATCTGGTCCAGCGTATTGGCCAGCTTACCCGCATGTTGCGCGACAGCATGCGCGAGCTGGGTCTGGATAAGGAGGTGGTCAAGGCGGCGGAGGCGATTCCCGATGCCCGGGCCCGCTTGAACTACGTGGCCACCATGACCGAGCAGGCGGCCGACCGGGCGCTGAACGCCATTGATCGCGCGCAGCCACTGCAGAATCAAATGGCCGCCCGCGCCGGTGATCTGGATCAGCGCTGGCAAGCCTGGTTCCAGGAACCGAAGGAACTGGACCAGGCCCGTGATCTGGTCAATGACACGCGGGCGTTTTTCGGCGAAGTGCCGGATCTGGCTCAGGCCACCAACAAGGAGCTGTTGGAAATCATGATGGCTCAGGACTTCCAGGATCTCACCGGCCAGGTGATCAAGAAGATGATGGAAGTGATCCAGGAGGTGGAGCGGCAGTTGCTGCAAGTGCTGCTGGATAACGTTCCGGAAGGCCGGGAGCGTGATGAAATGCAACGCCGCCGTGACGATTCGCTGATCAACGGGCCGCAGATCGACGCCGCCAAGGAAGACGTGGTCAGCAGCCAGGATCAGGTGGATTCCCTGTTGGATGAGCTGGGGTTCTGAGGAATCTGCTTTCTGGCCTTGCTCTCTGCGGGAGCTTGCAGACAAGCTCCCGCAGCGGCTCCGTAGCGCTCTCCGTGGGAAGCGCGCTTGCTTGCGATTCTTTCGAATAACACCCATTCCCTGCCTCTAATCCACCGTTAGCCGTGTCGCCGCTTTGCCGACAATGATGGGCCGAATACCCAGCCCTCCTTGACGGTGCCATGGCGGACGATACCCAGGACCAGGAAAAGACCGAACCGGCCACTCCCCGACGATTGGAACAGGCGCGGGAAGAAGGCCAGGTGCCGCGTTCGCGGGAGCTGGCCACCTTTTTGTTACTGTTCGCCGGGGTCGGTGGTCTGTGGGTCATGTCCGGCCCGTTGTTCGGCCAGCTCGGTCTGGTGATGGAGCAGTCGTTCCTGTTCGAGCGGCGCCAGGCGCTGGACACCGGCCCGATGCTCGGCCATGCGGCGGATCTCGGGGTGCGAACCCTGGTGGCGCTGGTGCCGTTGTTCCTGACACTGCTGGTGGTGGCATTGGTGGCGCCGATGCTCACCGGCGGCTGGTCCATGAGCGCCAAGGCGCTGCAACCGAAGTTCTCCAAACTCAATCCGATAGCGGGCCTGAAACGCATGTTTTCCAGCCAGGCGCTGGCGGAGCTGGCCAAGGCGTTGGCCAAATCGATATTGGTGGGGGGCGTGGCGATGTTTTTTCTGTTGCGCCACAAAGGAGAATTCATGGCGTTGATGGAGCAGCCGTTACGTCTGGCGATGACCAACGCGCTGACGCTGGCCGCTTCCGCCAGTGGTTTGATGGTGCTGACGCTGCTGGTGGCCGTGCTGATCGATGTGCCTTACCAGCTCTGGAGTCACGCCAAGAAGCTGCGTATGAGCAAGGAAGAGATCAAACGCGAACACAAGGAAAGCGAGGGGGATCCGCAACTCAAGGCGCGTATCCGTTCGCAGCAGCAGAGCGTGGCGCGCCAGCGCATGATGAGCAAGGTGCCCGAGGCGGATGTGATCGTCACCAACCCCAGCCATTTCGCCGTGGCCCTGCGTTACCAGGAAGGCCTCATGTCCGCGCCGCGGGTGGTGGCCAAGGGGGCGGATCAGGTAGCGGCGCGCATTCGCGCTTTGGGCGAGGAACACCGGGTGCCGTTGCTGGAAGCGCCGCCGTTGGCGCGTGCCCTGTATCGTCACGTGGATCTGGACCAGGAAATCCCCGCCGCTTTGTATACCGCCGTGGCGGAGGTGTTGGTCTGGGCGTTCCGTCTCAAGAGTGCCCGCGGCAGTGGTGAAGCGTCTCCGGAGCCGCCACGGGATTTGCCGGTGCCGGATGAGCTGGCGGTGCCCGCCGCCGATCAAGGGAGCGTGTCATGATCGGATCGCTGCTGGGAACGGGAGGCCGTTTATCGGTGAAGAACGTGCCGATGAAGATCATGGCCGGTCCGGTATTGATCCTGCTGGTCATGTCCATGCTGATCCTGCCGCTGCCGCCGTTCGCGCTGGATCTGTTCTTTACCTTCAATATCGCCCTGGCGGTGATGGTGCTGCTGGTCAGCATGTTCACCCTCAACTCCCTGGACTTCTCCGCCTTTCCATCGGTGCTGCTGTTCACCACCCTGATGCGGTTGTCGCTGAATGTGGCTTCCACCCGGGTGGTGTTGATGGATGGACACGAGGGTGGCGACGCCGCCGGTAAGGTGATCGAGGCGTTCGGTCAGTTTCTGGTGGGCGGCAACTTCGCCGTTGGCCTGGTGGTGTTTCTGATCCTGGTGGTGATCAACTTCGTGGTGATCACCAAAGGCGCCGGGCGCATCGCCGAGGTGGGCGCGCGCTTCACCCTCGACGCCATGCCTGGCAAACAAATGGCCATCGATGCCGACCTCAACGCCGGTCTGATCGGTGAGGAGGAAGCCCGCCGCCGCCGTGCCGATGTGGCCAAGGAAGCGGATTTTTACGGTTCCATGGACGGTGCCAGCAAGTTCGTTCGCGGCGACGCCGTGGCCGGGCTGGTGATCATGGTGGTGAACGTGCTCGGCGGTTTGTTGATCGGCATGCTGCAGCACGACATGAGCTTCGCCGAAGCGGGCCGCACCTATGCGCTGCTGACCATCGGTGACGGCCTGGTGGCACAGATTCCGGCGCTGGTGATCTCCACCGCCGCCGGTGTCACCGTGTCGCGGGTTAACACCGATCAGGATATCGGCGAGCAGATCATCGACCAGTTGCTGGTCAATCCCAAGGTAATGTTCCTGGCCGCCGGCGTGATGGGGCTGCTGGGGCTGGTGCCGGGGATGCCGAATCTGGTGTTCCTGTTATTCACCCTCGCGCTGGGGGGGCTTGCCTGGTATCTGATCCGGCGGCGCGACCGCAACCTGGCGGAACAACACATCGAGGCCGCGGCGGCGCCGGAGCCGGAAGCGCCGGAGGCTACCTGGGACGATGTGCGGCTGATCGATACCCTTGGTCTGGAAGTGGGGCACCGTCTGATCCCGCTGGTGGATCATCGGCAACACGGTGAGTTGCTCGGCCGCATCAAGAGCGTGCGCAAGAAGTTCGCTCAGGAGGTGGGCTTTTTGCCGCCGGTGGTGCACATCCGCGACAACCTGGAGTTGGATGCCAACAGTTATGTGATCACCCTCAAGGGGGCGGAAGTGGGACGCGGCCAGGCTTTCCCGGGCCAGTGGCTGGCCATCGATCCCGGTCAGGTATCCGGCACCCTGGAAGGACGTGCCACCCACGACCCCGCCTTCGGCCTGCCGGCGGTATGGATCGACGAATCCCAGCGGGAACGGGCCCAGGTGTACGGTTACACGGTGGTGGATGCCGGCACCGTGGTGGCCACTCACTTCAATCATCTGTTGCACCGTTACGGCGCGGAAATGCTGGGGCGCAAGGAAGTTCAGCAGTTGCTGGACAAACTGGGCGAAGAACAGAAGACGTTGGTGGAAGAGGTGGTGCCCAAGGCCGTGTCGCTCACCACGCTGCAACGCATTCTGCAAAACCTGCTGGACGAGGATGTGCCGATCCGTGATCTGAGCACCATCCTCGATGCCCTGGCCGAGCCGGGCAATGCCCAGACCGACGCGGAAGAACTGACCGCCCGGGTACGCGTGGCCCTGGGCCGGGCCATCACCGACCGCTGGTTCTCCGCCACCGGTGAGCTGGCGGTGATCGGTCTCGACGCCGGCCTCGAACAGGTGCTCGAACAAGCGCTCAACGGCGGTGGCGCGCTGGAGCCGGGACTGGCGGATACGCTGATGAATCAGGCTGGCGCCGCTCTGGAGCGACAGGAGAATGCCGGCTTGCCGCCGGTGCTGGTGGTGGTGCCGGCCCTGCGTGGCTTGCTGGCCCGTTTCCTGCGCCGCCGCCTGCGTCACCTGGTGGTGCTGTCCCAGGCGGAAATCCCCGATGACCGTACCTTGCGCGTCACTGAACTGATCGGAATGCAGCCATGAATGCCGATGAAGGAAGAGGGTCATGAGTGTCCATCGTTTTGTCGCGCCCACGCAGCGCGAGGCCATGCGCCGGGTCCGTGAGGCCCTGGGTGACGATGCCCTGATCGTGGCCAACCGCCAGGTGCCCGGTGGCGTGGAGCTGGTCGCCCTGCGCGAGGGGGAAGACACCCCAGCGTCTCCGCCTTCCGGCGAGGCCCTGCCGATGGCGGAAGGCGACGCTGATGTCAGCCGGTTGTTGCTGAAGGAAGTGGAAACACTGCGGGCGCTGTTGCGGCGCCGGGAGCGTGGCGAGGGCGCCGCCGATTCGCCGTTGGCGGCGACGCTTCGCGGCGCTGGTTTCAGTGCCGCCCTGATCACCGATGTGCTGGCGGGGCTGCCGGAAGAAGCGGGTGAGGGCGATGCCGCCCGCGCCTGGGTGGAACAACAACTGGCGCGCCGCCTCGATGCCCAGGCGCGGCCCTGGGACAAATTGGCCGAAGGCGGCGTCCTGGCGTTGGTGGGCCCCACCGGCGTGGGCAAAACCACCACCGCCGGCAAGCTGGCGTCGCACTACGCCATGCGCTGGGGGGCGGATCAGGTGGCTCTGGTCAGCGCCGATGGCTACCGGGTGGCGGCCCGGGACCAATTGCGTGTCTACGCGGAACTGCTCGGCGTGGATCTGCATCTGCTGTCACCGGGGCGCACGCTGGCCTCGTTGGCGGGAGTCTTGAACGACAAGCGTCTGGTGATCATCGACACGGTGGGGCTGGGACAGCGCGATGAACGTCTGGCGGAAGGGTTCGCGCCTCTGGTGGGCGGCGCGCGCAGCACCCGGGCCGTGCTGTTGCTGAATGCGGCCAGTCAGGCGGAGACCCTGGACGAGGTCAGCACTCACTATCGCCGTGCCGCGCGGCAAGCCGGGATGACGCTGGACGATGTGATCATCACCAAGAGTGATGAAGCAGCCCGTCTGGCGCCGTTGCTGGACGTGGTGATCGGTCAGGGACTGCGGCCCTGGTTCCAATGTGATGGCCAACGGGTGCCGGAAGATCTGGCTCCTCTGGACGGTGTCGAACTGGTCCGGCAAGCCTTGAATCAGGGCGATTGCCGGACCGGCGGCGCGCTGCCGTTCAATCCACTGGCCCAGACCGGCACCCTGGTGAATACCCTCGCCGACCTGCGTCGCGACGTGCCCGGCTTCTCCTGGCTGGAACAGGCACTGGCGGGGCAATGGCAGAGGCAGCCGCCGCTGCCGCGGGGCGACGAGACCGGCTGGCTGTTCTGGCCGGCGGCGCGGGATGAGGCTGCCCTGGTGCTGGGCAAGGAGGGCGAGGCCTGGCCGCTGTGGCCGCCGGAGGAGGCTTCCCGCATTCGCTGTTTGCAATGGTGCCGCCGCCATTACCCGTCACTGATGCCGGTGCTCTCCGGTGTGCCGCAAGCCACCGTCTGGCGGTGGCTGGATCGTCAGGCGATAGACTGGATGGCGAGGGTACAGGCACAGGCGCGGGTGCGTTATCGGGGAGACATCCAGCCATTGTGGGCGCTGCGCGAACAGGCACCGGAACTGGGGGAGGCATTGTTGCGGCAGAAGGGGCGCACGCTGCGGGTCAGTCTGCGCGCCTTGCCGGTGGCGGCGGCTTCCGGCCGTCGTTACAGCGGCCTGGTGCGTGCCTGGTTCCTGCAAGCGCGGGATCCTGACACGGATCGGGTGCGTGGCTGGCGTTATGCCTTTCTGCCCATTGATTGGGACCTGTCGCGGGCGCGACCGCATTTGCTGGCGTTGTGGCGGGGGCAGGCGGTGGCCGGGCTCAGCCAGCGGGCCATGCGGGAGCTGCCGGCGGGCGCCGCCTTGTCACCGGGCGATTCTTCACCTTCCTCTTCCCGCTACGCGTCTTATCGTTCCGCCGCCGCCGGACTGGCGGCTCTGGCCTGCCGTCTCGACGAGGAGCAGAGCGACTGGGCGGTGGCCACTCGCGGCCGGGTCCTGGGCCTGCTCGGGCCACGCCGCCGGCGCACCCCGGAACGGTTGCTGACGGCGCTGCTGCATGTGATCCGCACCCACGACGCTCTGCGTCTGATGAGGGCGTCATGACCGCCGTGCCCGGTGTGGATCAAGCCGCCGGACTGCGGGCCTGGGCCGCCACGCGCGGCCAAAGTGTCGCGCCGACCCTGGTGGTGGTGGGCGATCCGCTGCCCGCCCAGGCCGGACGGCGGGCCCGGGCGGTGCTGGAGTACTGGGCGGACCGCGGCTGGCGCTGGGTCGGTGTGGCGCAGGACTGGCGCATCGTGCCGCTGTCTCCAGCTTTGCCGGTGCCGGCCAGTGCCCGGCGCGAACCCCGTTGGGCGCTGTGGGTGGAGCCGGACGGCGCCGGTTTGCGCCGGGCGCTGAGTTGTCTGGAATCGGTGCGGCGTCAGCAAGGACCGCGGCGCTTGCTGGCGCTGCACCCGCCCCGGCTGCAACGGCGCGGCCTGCTGGACAACCTGCAACAGGCGGCCTGGCGTTTTCTCGACACCGATCTGGTGGTGCTGGCGCCATGACACTGCTGCGCGGGCTGCTGTGGATGAGCCTGCTGTGGCCCTGGCTGGCACCGGCGGCGCCGGGCAGCTGGAGTGCCGAGGCGCCTTCGGTGCGGGTGGCGGTGCCGGGACGAATCTATCACAGCGAGGAACTGCTGCCACCCGGCGACGCCGCTTCGCGGGGCAATTACATCCAGAAAGTACGCTGGCGCTACAGCACGCCACCAGGGCGTTCGTTGCGGGCTTGGTTATGCCAGGGCGAACGCTGCCTGCGTTTGTCCGGCAACCGGGGCATCAGCGAAGCGCTCCAGGGACCGGCTTGGTCGCCGCTGTCGTTCCGTTTCCAACTGCCCGACGGTGAACGCCGCGCGGTGACGGTCACCGACATTCAGGTTCTGGTCAATTACTGAATTACTGATAGTGACGATTGGTTGCGGACCTGGTGCCCAGTGCCGTATCTCCGCCAGTCGCCGGAATAACCCCCAACAATGCCGTCTTTTCCGGGCATGGCCATCGCCATGGAAGCGAATAATGGATGGACTCCCGCGATTCGGGGTGATCAGTGCGGACGCCGATGGGGCGCTGTTGAGGACAGGGCATGTACACCGCTCAAGGGAAAATCGACCAACAGGCGCTGCTGGAGGAGCACTTGCCAGCGGTGCGGCGCCAGGCGCTGGCGTTGCAGGTCAAGCTGCCTGCCAGCATTGAACTGGACGATCTGATCCAGGCCGGTACCGTCGGCCTGCTGGATGCTCTGCGCCGCTATGATCCCAACGCCGGCGCCAGTTTCTCCACCTTTGCCAGCCAGCGCATTCGCGGTGCCATGATCGATGAATTGCGTTCACGTGACTGGTTGCCGCGCAGCGTGCGCCGCCATGCGCGCGAACTGGACCGGTGCGTGCACCGGCTCGAGCAACGACTCGGCCGTGCCCCCCAGGAACGGGAAGTGGCCGCCGAGATGGGCATGAGCCTGGAGGAGTACCGGCAGTTGCTCAGCGACACCAATAGCGGCCTGCTGCTGCCGTTCGAGGACATCGTCGCCGAACAGGGCGAACCGGATGCCGGCGGCAATGGCCCGCCGGACCCGTTCAGCGCCCTGGTGGACGGGCAGCAGCGCGACCGCCTGATCGCCGCCATCGAGGCATTGCCGGACCGGGAAAAACTGCTCATCGGGCTGTATTACCAGGAAGACCTCAACCTCAAGGAAATCGGCGCCGTGCTGGGCGTCACCGAATCCCGGGTTTGTCAATTGCACAGCCAGGCGGTGAGCCGTTTGCGCGGCCGCCTGGCTTGATTCTCGCCCGCGGTAACGCGGCTTCCTACACGAAGCGGTCCGTCAGCGCTACAATGCGCGCCGACGCAGACCGAGATCGCTATGAAGCCCATCGACGAAATCCACAAACGGCGCACTTTTGCCATCATCTCGCACCCGGACGCCGGTAAGACCACCATTACCGAGAAGCTGCTGCTGTACGGAAATCAGATCCAGCTGGCGGGCACGGTGAAGGGGAAGAAATCCGGCCGCCATGCCACCTCCGACTGGATGGAGATGGAGAAGGAGCGGGGCATTTCCGTGACCACCTCGGTGATGCAGTTCCCTTATCAAGACGCCATGGTCAATCTGCTCGACACGCCGGGGCACGCCGATTTCTCCGAGGATACCTATCGTACCCTGACCGCGGTGGATTCCGCCTTGATGGTGATCGACGCCGCCAAGGGCGTGGAGGAGCGGACCGTCAAGCTGATGGAGGTGTGCCGGCTGCGCGACACGCCGATCCTCACTTTCATCAACAAGCTGGACCGCGACGTGCGTGATCCCATCGAGGTGCTGGATGAGATCGAGGATGTTCTCAATATCGAGTGCGCCCCGGTGACCTGGCCGATCGGCATGGGCAAGAGCTTCAAGGGCGTCTACAACCTGCTGCGCGATGCCACCGTTCTGTATAAGACCGGCCAGGGCCATACCATCCAGGACGTGCGCGAGATCGAGGGCCTGAATAATCCGGAACTGGATCAGGCGGTGGGGGCGGACTACGCCCAGGAACTGCGTGACATGCTGGAACTGGTGCGCGGCGCCAGCCACGATTTCGATCTGCAGCGGTTCCTGGATGGCCGGCTGACCCCGGTGTTCTTCGGTACCGCCCTGGGTAATTTCGGCGTCGACCATATGCTCGACGGCCTGGTGAAATGGGCGCCGGCACCGCAACCCCGGGAAGCGGTGGAGCGCAAGGTGGAAGCGGAGGAGCCGAAGATGACCGGCTTCGTTTTCAAGATCCAGGCCAATATGGATCCGCGCCACCGTGATCGGATCGCCTTCATGCGCATCTGTTCCGGCAAGTATCAGAAGGGTATCAAGCTCAAGCAGTGCCGTACCGGCAAGGAAGTGCGCATCTCCGATGCACTGACGTTCCTGGCCGGGGAGCGGGACAATGTGGAGGAAGCTTTCGCTGGCGACATCATCGGCCTGCACAACCACGGTACCATCCAGATCGGTGATACCTTCACCGAGGGCGAGGACCTGCGCTTCACCGGTATTCCGCACTTCGCGCCGGAGCTGTTCCGGCGGGTGGTGCTGAATGATCCGCTGAAGAGCAAGCAGCTCCATAAGGGCCTCACCCAACTGGCGGAGGAGGGCGCCACCCAGGTGTTCTTCCCGCTGCGGAACAATGACGTGGTGCTGGGCGCGGTGGGAACGCTGCAGTTCGACGTGGTGGCGGCTCGCCTGAAGGCCGAATACGGGGTGGAATGCCGTTACGAGCCGGTCAACGTCACCACCGCCCGCTGGATGGAAGCGGACAGCGAACGCGAACTGGCGTCTTTTGAACGCAAAGCCTACGACAACCTGGCCCGCGACGGCGCCGGTCATCTGACCTACCTGGCGCCCACACGCGTCAACCTGCAACTCACCGAGGAACGGCACCCGGAAATCCGTTTCCTGGAGACCCGGGAGATTTGATCTCCCGGATTTTCCCGGACACCGTTGCCGTACAAATTTTAAACGGACTGAAACCTGCCGGTCCCCGCTTTGCAACAACGGGGACCTAGGCTCCTCCCCCAGCGCCTTTGTCTCCATCTCCGCCGTTCTGGCGGCTATCCCATGAATTGTCGCGAAAACCACACCCGTGAGGGTGCCGGGACCTTTGGGGGGCGCTTCCATAGCATCAATAACATCGGGGAGCACAGTCATGTTTTTTTCTTCTCGCCCCGGCCGTCTGGCCCGGGTGTTTCTGATTCTGCTGTTGTCGATACCGTCGCTGGTGTTGGCGCAGTCCGCTCCGAACCCCACGGTTCGGGATACCGTGTTCGATATCCAACAACGCTTTCTTGAGCAGTTCAGTACCGAGGCGCTGCAGTCGATGACACCGGATCAGGTGCTCGCCAACCTCTCCGCCGAGGAGCGTCATATTCTCGGCACCGACTTTGTTCGCTTCACCGTGAACGTACCGGTGGTGGTTTCGGTGATACGGGATCCATGGCCGGTGGCGCAGTTCTGGTTGGCGGACCTGGGGTTCGAGAAAACCGATCTGAAGGCCCGCATTCGCCATGAGACCGAATGGGAAGTGTGGCAGGCGACGTTTCCCGCCGGCGAGGTGGGGCTTGGGGTCAACGGCATCATCGACGGTGATTCCAACGGCAGTATCGAGTCCTACGCCATCGCGGTGACCCCGGTGAACGTGGATGACGAACTGGTGATCAGCGATCTCTACCATCCGTCCTTCGGCCTGGATACCGTGGCTCTGGAGCGTCCGGCCTGGGCCGATGAAGAGAGCCGTTACTTTATCGAGCTGCCGGACCAACTGGTGGGACAGCAGTCCGTGCAGTTACTGCGGACTCGCCGCAACGATGGCCAGTTGATCCATTTCGCCAATGTCACTCCGTATCCATCCACCGCGAAGCCGGACCAGGTGGTCCTGACACTGGGCGATGATCCCGCCACGTCGGCGGTGGTGCAATGGCGCACGGGCCGCACGGAAAACGCCGGCAAAGTCGTGTTCCAGGAAAAAAGCCGTTTTACCGGCTTCGAGGCCGGCGATGACTATCTGTCCGCCTCATCCGAGGGGCCGGTGGTGATTGACTCGCCGCGGGAGGACATCCTGGCCGAGTACGACACGCTGGACGATTACCCCGGTGGCTTGCTTGAGCTGCGCCCGGAGCCGGGCAATGATCCGGTGGTGAACCGGCATATCGTTCCCCTGCGTGATCTGAAACCGGCCACCACCTACGTCTATGCCGTGGGTAACGGCGAGGATGGCGGCTGGAGCGCGCCGCGGGAGTTCACCACCGATCCGGCCGATCCGGAGGCCTTCTCCTTTATCTATATGGGCGACGTGCAGCACGGCTTCGAGGAATGGGAGCCGCTGGTGCGCCGGGCCTATGAATACACACCCAACGCCCGTTTTATCGTGATGACCGGCGACATGGTCAACCGCGGGCCGGAGCGGGATGACTGGGACGCTTTCTTCCACGCCAGCGAAGGGGTGTACTCGGAACAGCCGCTGGTGCCGGTGCTGGGCAACCACGAATACAACGGCCAGGAACCGACACTCTATCTGGACCAGTTCATGCTGCCGGAGAACGGCCCGCGGGGCATGGAGGAACGTCTCTACAGTTTCCGTTATGGCGACGCCTTCTTCGCCATCATAGACGGCAGCCTCAAAGGCGAGGAGGAACTGGCCAAGCAGGCGGCGTGGCTGGATCAGCAACTGGCTCAGGCGGACGCCACCTGGAAGTTCGTGGCCATCCACCAGCCCATTTATGGCTCCCGCCCCACCCAGGACGAACCGGAGTTGCGCCAGGCCTTCTTACCGATCTTGGATCGTCACGGTGTGGATCTGATGCTGCAAGGTCATACTCATGCTTATCTGCGCACTCAGCCGATGAAGGGCGGAGAGGTGGTCCCCGAAGGGGAGGGCACGGTGTATCTGGTGGCCAATTCCGGCACCAAGTTCTATGAAGTGGGGGG
>SWCA01004386.1_pt1 | contig 51409 bp, 44 predicted proteins | sample 4692961 | NCBI WGS metagenome assembly SWCA01 (sample SAMN10267275, study PRJNA491770) | bioreactor metagenome | isolation source: DHS bioreactor inoculated with | place: Japan: off Shimokita Peninsula | reverse complement strand
TCGAGCCGCCTCGCAGGTGTTCGGCGAGAACATCAAGCTGTTCTCGCGCATCCACAACACCCTCGCCAAGGAAAAGGAAATCGAGGACCGCTGGCGCAAGATGCCCACCCCGCAGACCGGGCGGCACCTGTCGAACCATGTCGAGCCGGAGGTGGTCGAAGCGCTGCGCAATGCCGTGGTCGCCGCCTATCCGAAGCTCTCGCACCGCTACTACGAGCTCAAGCGCAAGTGGCTCGGCCTCGATACCCTGCAAGTCTGGGACCGCAACGCGCCGCTGCCGATGGAAGATACCAAGGTGGTCGGCTGGGACGAGGCCCGCGCCACGGTGCTCGAAGCCTACGGCGCCTTCGCGCCGAAGATGGCCACGATTGCCGAGCCGTTCTTCGACAAGGGCTGGATCGACGCCGGCGTGAAGCCCGGCAAGGCCCCCGGCGCCTTTGCCCACCCCACCGTGACCGACGCCCACCCTTACGTGATGCTCAACTACCTCGGCAAACCGCGCGACGTGATGACGCTCGCCCACGAGCTTGGCCACGGCGTGCACCAGGTGCTGGCGGCGGGGCAAGGCGAGCTGTTGAGCCAGACGCCGCTGACCCTGGCCGAGACCGCCAGCGTCTTTGGGGAAATGCTCACCTTCCGCAAGCTCCTCGACGGCGCGACCGACCAGAACCAGAAAAAGGTGCTGCTCGCCGGCAAGGTCGAAGACATGATCAACACCGTGGTGCGCCAGATCGCGTTCTACGATTTCGAGTGCAAGCTGCACGAGGCCCGGCGCGGCGGCGAACTGACGGCGGACGACATCAACGCGCTGTGGATGTCGGTGCAGGCCGAAAGCCTCGGCCCGGCCTTCACCTTCATGGAGGGCTATGAAACCTTCTGGTCCTACGTCCCCCATTTCGTGCATTCGCCGTTCTACGTCTACGCCTATGCCTTCGGCGACGGGCTGGTGAACGCGCTCTACGCCGTCTACGAAGAGGGCGACCCGGACTTTCAGGAGAAATATTTCGAGATGCTGCGCGCCGGCGGCTCCAAGCACCACAAGGAGCTGCTCGCCCCCTTCGGCCTCGACGCCTCCGACCCGAAATTCTGGGACAAGGGCCTGAGCATGATCTCGGGGCTGATCGACGAGTTGGAGGCGATGGAGGGGTGAGGTGCCTCTCCGGCTGGCGTTGACGGGTCCACGGCGCCAAAGCGGATGACGCACCCGCTGTCGCGCCGCTGGTTTTTTCGCTATCATGCCCGCACCAGACGCCAAAGGATCGCGCGCATGATTTCCTATCGCGGCCTGCTTGCCGTCGCAGCGGGTGTGCTCTTTCTCGCCCTCGCGTTTCGGCCGACACGGTTCGGCGACGATGTGCCGCCGGTCTTCATCGCCGCCGTCCTTGTCGTCGCCGGGCTCGGGCTTGTCGCCATGGGGGTCCTATCGCTGCGCTTCGTTTTTCGCCGCGCCATGTCGCTGCGCGATGTTGCCCCGGTGCAAGCGGAGATCATCATCCAACCGAACGAGGATTGCGACAGCGCGGTCTACACCTTGGATGTGCGGCTCGCCGGCACCCGGTGGTCGGTCGGCGCGGCTGGCAACAAGGCGATCTACCTGCACGAAACCGGCGTCGCGCACCGCGCCGAGGTCTGGCCCGATGCCAAAACCGGCGCACCGGTTGCCATCGCCATCAACGGCTTGCAGGTCAACACCTTGCCGACGCCGCGGCGCTGGCCGGAGTAAGGCGCCTGCCCGCCGCGCGTTTTCATCTTTCCGGAAATATCCCCGGAGGCGCGTTCGAGGCGCGTGCGGATCAAACGTGGGGGCAGCGCCCCTACTTCAACTGGCTGTCCTTCGAGCCACGCCGGTTGATCCCCGGCCGCGCCCGGAACCCGGCATCGCGCTCCTGTTGGCAGTCGATGCACAACTTCACCCCCGGCAGCGCCTTGCGCCGCGGCTCGGGGATCGGCTCGCCGCAATCGGCGCATTCCAACGCGCTCTCGCCCGACGGGCCCGAGCGCGCGCGCATCCGCTCAAGCTCCTCGGCAATCGAGGCCTCGATCTGCTCGTTCACCGCGCCATCGCGTGACCAGCCGCCCGCCATGCCTAGCTCTCCCGGCCCCATTTCGTGAACGGAAAGGGCTTGTCTTCGGTCGTGCCGGTCTGGAAGCGGGCGATCCGCGCGAGCCAGTCACTCAGATCGGCGCCGAAATCGGCGATCGGCTTGTTGCGCTCCTTGCCGAACAGCAGCCAGAGGAATTGCAGCACCGCCGCCACCAGCAGAACGAATTCGCCAATGCCGAACAGGAAGGCCAGCACCAGCATCCAAAGCCCGCGCATCCAGACGTTGTTATCATCGTCGCCCCAGTCGATTTCCGACGTCTCCTCCCGTCCCGGTTCTTCCAGCACAGTCGGCTCAACGTCATCGGCGACTGACTTCGCCGTCGGTTTCTTGGCCATGGCGCCCTCCTAGAGCACGATCTCGCCCGAGAGGCGTGTCACCACCTCGGCGGGTTTCAGTTTGACGAAATCCTTCGCCACGTCCACCACCAGCGCGGTTTCGAGCTTCGGCGGCAGATTGGCGCGCAGCACACCCAGCGTCGACGGCGCCGCGACCAGCACGAAGCGGTCACACCCGGCTTCAACGAAGCGCGCTTCGGTCTCTGTCAGCACCGCCTTGGCGAATGCGGCCTGCGCCTGATCGTGTTCGGCCTCGGCCTGGTCCGCGAAAGCATGCCGCGCCATCCCCGGCGCGGCGGAACTCCGCCCCGGCCTGTCGGCATAGCGCACATCCGCCTCGGCCAGCACCGAGGCGGCGAAATCTTCGAGTTCGGTAAGCCCCTTGCCGGGGCCATAGTTTTCAAACAGCCGCGCATGGGCGTCGTTTGCAAGCAGGACAAGCGTTTTGATCGGTTTCATGGGCGCCTCCCTTTCACCCTTATAGATGGGAGCGAAACCCCTTGTCTGCAAGCCGTTCCAGGGTCTGTCAGCCAATCTCTTCGGCGTTCGCGAAAACCATGTCGATCATCGCCTGCGTGCCCTTGGAAAACTCCAGCGGACACGGGTAGTCCGCACCCTCACGCACCGTCCGGGCAAAGTTCTCGACCTGCCGGACGTAGTGATTCACCCGCGGCCAGCGCTCGGTGCGCACCGTGCCCGCGAGATCGCGCACATGCACCAGGGCCTCGCCAAACACCCCCGCATTGTAGGGGGCGCTTACGGTGATCGAGCCCTTGTCGCCCTGAAACACCACCTCCTGGCGCGGACCGAGCCGCATCGAGGTCATCGCCGAATAGGTGAACCGCCCCCCCGGCCCTTCCATCTCGCCCACCACCTGCGCCCAGGTATCGACCCCGTTCTCGCGCCGAATCCGGGCCGACAGGTTGACCGGCTCGGCCGCCATCGCGAAGCGAACCGACGAATAGGTATAGACGCCGATATCGCGGATGCCGCCGCCGCCGGTTTCGGGGCGGTTGCGGATATTGCCGGTATCTTCACGGTTGTTGTAGGAAAACGCCGTATCGACATGCCCCACCGTGCCGATCTCGCCGCTGGCGATGATCTCGCGCACCCGGCTCCACTGCGGATGATGCACGATCATGTAGGCCTCGGCGGCGAGCAGCCCGGTCTTGTCGCGCAGCGCGATCAGCTCGTCGATCTCGCTGGCCACCATGGCGATGGGCTTCTCGGTGAGCACATGTTTGCCCGCCTTCAGCGCCTTCTTCGTCCATTTCACATGCAGATGGTTGGGCAGCGGAATATAGACCGCGTCGATCGCGTCCCATTCCAGCATCGCGTCATAGTCGAGAAACACGTCGAGACCGGGGCAGAAGGCCTCGAACGGCGCCGCCTTTGCCGGGGTCGAGGTGGCCAGCGCCACCAGCCGGTTGCCGCGCGCGGCATGGATCGCAGGGCCCATATGCTCGGCGGCAAAATTGGCCGCCCCAAGAATGCCCCAGCGCAAAAAATCAGCCATCGTCACCTCCCGCGATAAAATCCCGCCCAAGTCTAGACCGGGGCGGGAAAACCTTCAAGAAACCGTGGCGTTAGACGCTCTCGAGCAGGCCTTTCTCGGCCGCGAGCTCCTGCATCTTCTTTTGCAGCTTCTCGAAAGCACGCACCTCGATCTGGCGAATCCGTTCCCGGCTTACGCCGTATTGCTCGCTCAGATCCTCCAGCGTCACGGTCGTGTCGGTCAGCCGGCGTTGGGTGAGAATGTCTTTCTCGCGGGCGTTGAGCACCGACATCGCGGCAACCAGCATCTCGCGGCGGGTTTCCAGCTCGTCGCGCTCTTCATAATCCGTGGCCTGGTCGGCGTCTTCGTCTTCGAGCCAGTCCTGCCATTGCATCGACGATTCACCGTCGGCCGAGATCGTCGCGTTCAGCGAGGCATCGCTGCCCGACATCCGCCGGTTCATCGAGATCACTTCCGCCTCGGTCACGTTGAGATCATTGGCGATGCGCGCGACGTTGTCGGGGTGCATGTCGCCCTCTTCCAACGCGCCGATCCGGGCCTTGGCTTTGCGCAGGTTGAAAAACAGCTTCTTCTGGGCGCTGGTCGTGCCCAGCTTTACCAGGCTCCACGAGCGCAGGATGTATTCCTGGATCGAGGCGCGGATCCACCACATCGCATAGGTGGCGAGGCGGAAGCCCTTTTCCGGGTCGAAGCGCTTGACCGCCTGCATCAGGCCCACATTGGCCTCCGAGATCACCTCGGCCTGCGGCAGCCCGTAGCCGCGATACCCCATCGCGATCTTGGCGGCGAGGCGCAGATGGCTGGTCACGAGCTGATGCGCCGCGTCGGTGTCTTCATGATCGACCCAGCGCTTGGCCAGCATGTATTCCTGTTCCGGCTCCAGCATCGGAAACCTGCGGATTTCCTGAAGATACCGGTTCAACCCGCCTTCCGGCGTCGGTGCCGGCAGATTCTTGAAATTGCTCATAGCTTCTCCCCTGTGCACTCAGATGTATCGAGGCTTAACATTGGATATAGTGGCAGAAACAGGCCGTTCAAGGTGTCCCATCCGTTCCTAACGTCAAGGCTTGAACGAAGTATGAACCTGTTTCCGTCGGAGAAACAGGCCATTCACGTCAAATTGCGGAGTGTTTCAATCAGGTTTGCCATATCGGCCGGCAGCGGCGCCTCGAAGCGCATCGCCGCACCCGAGATCGGGTGCTCGAAGCCCAGCGTCGCCGCGTGCAAGGCCTGCCGCGGAAAGGCGCGCACCGCTTCGGCCGCCGCGGCCCCCACCGCTTTCTCGCTGAGCTTGCGCCGCCCGCCATAGACCTGATCGCCAATCAGCCCATGCCCGGCATGTGACAGATGCACCCGGATCTGGTGGGTCCGCCCGGTTTCGAGCCAGCAATCCACCAGCGCCGCCGCGCCGGGGTGGCCGAACACCTCCACCACCCGCGCCCGCGTCACCGCGTGGCGCCCATTTGCCCAGACCACCGCCTGGCGCTGCCGGTCGGTCTTGTGGCGGGCAAGCTGGGTGGTGATCTTGAGCACGTTGCCCGGCTCGAAGCTCGTGCCACGCACACCTTGCAGGCGCGGATCGCCCATATCCGGCACCCCGAACACCACGGCACGGTAATGCCGGTCGACGCTGTGGCGCTCGAACTGCGCGGCAAGGCCGTGATGGGCGGCGTCGGACTTGGCCACCACCAGCAGCCCCGAGGTATCCTTGTCGATCCGGTGCACCACCCCCGGCCGCTTGGCGCCGCCAACACCCGACAGGGTATCGCCGCAATGGGCCAGCAGCGCGTTGACCAGCGTGCCACCGGGGCTGCCGGGCGCGGGATGCACCACCATGCCCGCAGGCTTGTTGATGACGATCAGCGCGTCATCCTCGTAGACAATATCGAGCGCGATCGCCTCTGCCCCGATATGGCTTTCCTGCGCTGGCGGCACAGCGATCTCGATCACGTCGCCGGCGGCGACCTTGGCCTTGGCGTCGCTGACCACCGCGCCGCCGCGCGTTACCGCGCCGTCGGCAATCAGCCGCGCCAGCCGCGACCGGCTGAGCGCCGCCTGCTCTGGCACATCGCGCGCCAGCGCCTTATCAAGGCGCGACGGGGGGGCATCGGCGATGATGACCCGAACGATGGAAGGCACAGCCATGGACGAAGCTCCGGTCGATGAAAAAGACGCAAGCGTGGTGCGCTACCTCAAGACGCTGGTGACGGCGCTCACGGTAACGATGATTGCGGGCTTCATAGTGCTGATCGTGGTGATTGTCATGCGCTTCAACGCGACAGGCACCGTGCCGCTACCGGAAGCCATCGCCCTGCCCGCCGGCGTGGCCGCCACCGCGATCACCCGAGGGCCCGATTGGCTCGGGATCGTGACCGATGATGGCCGCATCCTGATCTACGCCCTCGACGGTGAAACCCTGCGCCAGGAAATCACCCTCAGCCCGGCGCCCTGAGCGACCGCTGGAACAGGACCGCCACACTCCACATGGCTTGAACCGCTACGAGGCTTGTCAACACCGCCCCGTTCAGACACACTCACGCGCAATTTCAACCCTTGGGCACAACCGGGGGAACAGGGCTGAGCAGATGCCAAAACCAAAGACCAAAGGGCCGGTCGCCCCAAACCGCATCGCGGAAATACGCGCCATAGCCTTGGCCGAGATCCTGTCGCCAACGGGGCAGTTCCCGCATTGGCACTACTTCGGCGAGTTGAAGGAGCTGCGCGGGCGCCGCCCGTCTGCCGACTGGCTCGAAGCAATGGTCATGGTCTGCATGATCGGGCGGGTGCGGCCGTCGCAGACGATGGCCAATCTCAACGCCCTGCGCGAGGCCCGCGAGGCGCGGGGCGAGATCGAGCGGTTCGACACGCTGAAATCGCGCATCGACACCTACCTCGCCCCCGACATCTTCACCAATCACGGCTTCAAGTCGGGCACCTTCGCGACCCTCGACCATGACGATATCTGGCGCCATGTCCGTCAGTTGATCGAACGCCTCGAGGCCGAAGGCTTCGAGGTGTTCCTCAATTCCGGCACCCTGCTTGGCGTCGTGCGCGATGGCAGGCTGATCGCGCATGACGACGATATCGACCTTGCCGTGGTGATCCCGGCCACCAGCGAGCGCAAGGCGGCCATGGTCTGGAAGACCCTGATCGCAGAATTCGAAGCACTCGGCCTGCTCGACACCGAGGCCAGGCGCGTGCGCGGGATCGCAAAGCTCAAGCCGGTCGGCGAAACCGAGATCGACCTGTTCCCGGCCTGGGTCGCGAATGGCAAGGTCTATGTCTACCCCCATACCCGCGGCCAGTTGCGCCGCGACGAGGTGTTTCCCACCAAGCCCTGCGCCATCACCGGGCTGAACATTCCGGCCGAGCCCGAGAAGATGCTGGCGCTGAACTACGGTGAAGGCTGGCGCACACCCGACCCGCTGTTCAAGTTCCCCTGGGCGCCGGCCTACAAGGCGTTTTCCGAGTTTCTCAAAGAGGTGGTAGAATGACCAAGCGCGTGACCCGGCTGATCACCTATGGCACCTTCGACCTGTTCCACCACGGCCACCTGCTGCTCCTCGAGCGGCTCGCGACCCATGCCGACGAGCTCTATGTCGGATGTTCGACCGATGGCTTCAACGCGATCAAGAACAAGGAAGCGATCATCCCCTACGATCACCGCGTCGCGGTGCTCAAGGCCTGCAAATACGTCACCCACGTTTTTCCGGAAGAGAACTGGGCGCAGAAGCGCACGGATATCGTGAAATACAAGATCGACATCTTCGCGATGGGCGACGATTGGGCCGGCAAGTTCGACGATCTTGGCGACCTTGCCCAGGTGCTCTACCTGCCGCGCACGCCCGACGTGTCGACCACCAGGATCGTCGAGCGTATTCTCACCATGAACGATGCGGTGCGGCGGGTTGCCAAGGCCGGATAGGGCGCGTCGGGAAGATGGTACCGCCTCCCCGGCTTGAACGGGGGACCTCTGGATCCACAATCCAGCGCTCTAACCAACTGAGCTAAGGCGGCACACCGGTGCGATTTACCCTCCGCCCGGATCATTTGCAAGAGGCACGGGCTTGAAAATCCGCCCGCCCCCGCGTATCGCTCGCGGGATATCTTTGGGAGGCCGTCATGGGCATCAATTCCGAGAACGACACCGCCGCCAACCTGCAAATCGGCCCGACCACGCTGGGCATGGTGCGCCTCTACATCGAGGGCGAGGGCATCGACCTGCCGATGGATTTCGAGCCGGACGAGGCCGAGGATATTGCCGAGGAACTGCGCGCCGCCGCCGAGCAGGCACGCGCCCTTGGCGAGAAGGCTAGCAAGGGCCGAAAAGGGCGCTGACGCCCGGATCGCGATGGCCCTGCAACCGGCTCGCCGCATGGCGGGCGAATTTTTGCATCAAGACCTTGCGCCGCGCCGGGGCGAGCTTTGTTTCCGGCCCCATCCGGATGATTTCGGCGTCGTAGCCGTCGGCGATGATCAGCCCGGTCTCGGCGGGCAGGAGCTCGGTGGGAAACGCCGCGTCCACCGCCCAGAAATAACGGTCGCCCCAATCGAGATAGCCCTGCCACTTGTTGTCGGAGGTAAAATCCACCCGGCTCGACTTGCACTCGATCACCCAGAATTCGCCTTTCGGGCCGAGCGCGAACACGTCCATCCTGAGCCCGCGCACCGGCACGAATTCCTCGACCGAGACGAAATCGTGCAGGCGCAGATGGCGCGCCACGCCGCGCGCGAGAACCTGACCGGGCTGGAGGGCAATATCCTGCATGGCGGCAAAATGAACAATACGCGAACATTTGTCCAGCGCCCCGTGCCGCGGCCGCGTGCGGGGGGCCAGCCCCCCGCACCCCCCGAGGTATTTTGGGACCAAAGAAGGGCAAGCCTTGTCAGTCCATCCACACGCGCCTAGATACCCTCTTGGCGGTCTGCCCTACTCGATACGAGGTCAAATTCCTCTGGCCTTAAACACTTCCGAGGGAGCTGGCTCTGTCCGGACCGTGGTCCGGTTACCCGGCGCCCACCTGTATACACAGGTCCTCGGGAATTAAGTTGCCTCACCGGTTGCGTGCGGTCCCGCCACATTCTACCGTCCCGGCGCCGAGCTGGCCGGAGAAGAATGATGTTTTCCAAAGACAACCTGCCGCATGAGCCGCTGCCGCTGCCCGACCGTTTCGACTGGACGGACGACGAGATGCTCGCCCGCGTCACCGCCTTTTTCGAGCTGATGGCCAAGCGCCATTCGGTGCGCGATTTTTCCCGCCGCCCGGTCGCCCGCGCGGTGATCGAGACGGCAATCGCCACCGCCGGGCGCGCGCCCTCCGGGGCCAACCACCAGCCATGGTTCTTCGCCGCGATCTCCGACCCGGCGCTCAAAGCCCGCATCCGCGCCGAAGCCGAAGCCGAGGAAAAACGCTTCTACGACGGCGGCGCGGGCGACGAATGGCTCAAGGCGCTCGAACCGCTGGGCACCGATGCCGCCAAGCCCCATCTCGACGAGGCGCCCTGGTTGATCGTGATCTTCGCCCAGCGATGGGGCGCTTTCGACGACGGCACGCGGTTCAAGAACTACTACGTGCCCGAGAGCGTCGGCATCGCCACCGGCTTTCTGATCGCGGCGCTGCATCAGGCCGGGCTGTCCTGCCTCACCCACACACCCAACCCGATGAAATTTCTCAACGCCACGTTGGGCCGGCCGGCGAGCGAAAAGCCGGTTATGATCCTTGCCGTCGGCCACCCGGCGGAGGGCGCGACCGTTCCGGCGGTGGCGAAGATGAAAAAACCGCTCGCGGACATCCTTCAGGTGTTTGACGCAAGCTGACACGAAAAGGCCCCGCCGGTGCGGAGCCTTCAACCATGGTCCAAACCAGCCCGGATCAGCGCCGCTGTTGCCCGCCCGCGGCAACCTCGACAGCTGCGGGAATAGTCGTCGCCACCGGCGCGCGTTTGCCGCCCGTGGGCTCGTCGTCGTCATGCTCCATTCGCATGATCGAGATCGCGAATTGCACGCCGGCGAAAACGACGCCGTTGAAGAACACCAGCATCACCACCGCGATCCAGCCCATGTCGGAGGTCGAGATCAGGTGCCAGAGGTTGCCGACATTGGTATAGAGCAGCGCGAAGACGAACAGCCCCGACAGCGCGAAGCCGAACAGAACGTTCTTGATATAGAGGTTCACCAGTTTGGGCATCGTGATCTCCCCCGATCATCGTTGTGAACCTAACTTAGCATCTGGCGCCGGAGTTCCAAGAGTCAACCCGTCGCAGGGCGTTTTCCGGCGGCGAAGCGCTTGGCCATTCGGCTGACCGAGACGCTGGCCCACACTCTTGCCTGCCACGGCCCGGTTGGGGCAGCGCCGTCGTCGTGTTCATCTCGGGGGGTCGGTTCCAACCGCGCGCAACACACGCGACGCGGCCGGCGCGGCCGGCGCCATTTCGCGCCGGGCCGGTATCGCCGCCAGAAACACGGCGAGGGCGAGCGCTGCCAGACCGCCAGCGGAAAGCGCCGACACGGCGATCCCGCCCTCGACAAGCCCGGCCAATGCGACCGCCGTCGCCACGGCCATGACCGGCAGATAGGCAACGCGGTAGCGGCTGCGCGTCGCCACCAGCGCCGAGGCGGTGAGGCCAAGCCCAAGCGGCACCGCCAGCGCCGGGTCGGTCTGCGGCAGGACCGCCACCGCGAGCAGCATCTGCACGGTGGTGGTCCAGCGCAGGGCAAGCCCAAGCCAGCGCCGCACCCGCCGCTGCCCGCCGGGCCGGTAGCGGGCAAGATTGCCTGTGCGATCAAGCAGCCGGTCAGACAGGAAGGTCTCGCGCCCGAGCAGCGTGGCAAGGCGCGCCGTCAGGCCCGCGAGCCTGTCGCGCAGTCGGACATCGGGCCGCGCCGGGGCCACGCCGTCGCCACGCAGCGTTGCGCCCGCCGCGCGTTGCAGCGCCTCCGTCGGCGCGTCTTGCGCGGCACGGTCATGGACCCAGACCGCCGCGTTGTAGGCAAAGGTGGTATCCGGCGCAGACACGCCGAACCGGGCGCGGTTGTAGAACGTGGCCAGCACGAGCGCGACGGCCGCGCCGATCAGGCTCGGGGCAAGCCCCTGTGGCCCTCCGAGAAAGGCGAGGATCGCGGCGGCGGGCAACAGAACGAGGCTGTCGATCCGGATCGCGACCGACAGGCCGACCACCAGCGCGATCCCCGCAAACGCCTCCGGCCCGCTTTGCATCGACAGCAACGCAAACGCGAGGACGGCAAGCCCGAGCAGGGTATCGGGCCACAGATGCACCGCCAGCAGCGCCCGCTCGACCGAGACCAGCAGCAACAGCGCCGCAAGCCCCGCCGCGAGCGCTCCGCCAAGCGCGCCCGCCGCGTAGACCGCAAGCCCCACCGCCCCTGCCCCGACCGCGCCGTTGATCAGCCGCGCCGGGAAGGCCCGCGCCCCCGGCGGTGCGGCTCCCGCACTCCGGCTCAACCGCATACAGGCGCGCACGAAGGCCCCGTAGCCGGGCACGCGCACCCAGTGGCGGGGTTTGTCGGCCCTTGCATATTCGCGCTCGTCTCCGGTGAGGCGGCGCGGTGCGAGCAGAAGGAGTAACGCCAGCGATTGGGCAAAGGCACCCCCGGCGGCCAAGGCGGCGAGCCAGGCGATGCTCATCGCTCAGAACGCCTCGGGCCGGGCCTCGCGCGCCATGTGGTCGAGCACCGCATTGGCAAATTTGGGCTCATCACCCTCGGCAAAGAAGGCGCGGGCGATGTCGACGAACTCGGTGATCACCACCTTGGGCGGGGTGTCGCCGGCGATCAGTTCGGCCCCGCCGGCCCGAAACAGCGCCCGCAGCGTCGGGTCGATCCGGGCGATCGGCCATTTCGCCACCAGCGCACGATCGGTCATCTGGTCGATCTTTGCCTGCCGGGTCACCGCCGTTTCCATCAGGAACCGGAACAGCGCCACATCACCTTCTTCCATGTCGCCCTCGTCGAGATGTTCGCCAAAGCGAAATTCCTCGAACTCGTGCATCACCTTGTCGACGGATTGGCCCGAGGCCTCCATCTGAAACAGCGCCTGCACCGCGTAGAGCCGCGCCGCGCTGCGCATCTTGCGCTTCTGGTTGCCTGAAAGCGTCATGCCCGGCTCCCGCCGTCGCCGTCACCGGCAAGTTTGATTTCGTCCCGGGGCCGGAAGCCCACGGGCTGTTCCGGGCGGCCCCATTTGCGCCGGAGCGCGATCAGGTGCAGCGCCGCCGCCGCGGCCCCGCCACCCTTGTTCTGGTTCGCAGGATCGGCCCGCACCACCGCCTGTTCGCGGGTCTCGACGGTGAGAATGCCGTTGCCCACCGCCAGCCCTTGCAGTCCGAGCAGCATCAGCCCGCGCGAGCTGTCGTTGCAGACGGTATCGTAATGCGTGGTCTCGCCCCGGATCACGCAGCCAAGGCCGACGAAGCCGTCGAAGTTCGACTGCCTGTCGGCCATCGCGATCGCCGGTGGCACTTCCAGGGCGCCCGGAACTTCCACCAGATCCCAACGCGCCCCGGCCGCGTCGATCTCGGCCTTGGCCCCCGCCACCAGGTCGTCGGCAATGTCCTTGTAATAGGGAGCGACGACGATGAGCAGGCGTGCGGGCGCGCCAAGGCTCGGGCGCGGCAGGATGTAGTGCTTTTCGGACCCGGCCATCATTTGCCTCCGCGAATGGGATGGGTGCCGTCGATGACGAGATCATAGGCGTCGAGCCCGACCACCTTCGGCATCGGGCTGTCGGTGAGCAGCGTCATCCGGGTGATGCCCAGCGCCGAGAGGATCTGCGCGCCGAGCCCGTATTGGCGCAGGATCTGCGGCGAGACAGCGCCGTCGACGGCCAGTTTCATCGCCGGATCGCGCAGCAGCACGACCACGCCGCGCCCCGCCTCGGCGATGATCCGCATCGCGCGCGGCAGCTCGTCGGCCGGGGCCGGGCCAAGGCCCAGCGCGTCTTCCAGCGGGTTGAGGGCATGCATCCGCACCAGCACCGGGGCGTCGGTGGTGACATCGCCCATCGACAGCACGATATGCTCGGCACCCTGGGTCTCGTCGGTAAACACCCGCATGCACCACTCGCCGCCATGCTCGGAGGTCACCATCTTCTTGGCGCTCTCCTTGACGAGGTTGTCGTGGCGGCGGCGATACGAGATCAGGTCGGAGATCGTGCCGACCTTGAGGTTATGCTTCTGGGCGAAGGCGATCAGCTCGGGCAGCCGCGCCATGGTGCCGTCTTCGTTCATGATTTCGCAGATCACACCGGCGGGCTGAAGACCGGCGAGGCGGGCGATGTCCACCGCCGCCTCGGTATGACCGGCGCGCACCAGCACGCCGCCGGCGCGGGCGCGCAGCGGAAACACATGGCCGGGCGTGGCCAGATCGGCCGGGCCCTTGGTCGGGTCGATCGCCACCGCGACGGTGTGGGCGCGGTCATGGGCCGAGATCCCGGTGGTGACCCCCTCACGCGCCTCGATCGACACGGTAAAGGCGGTTTCGTGGCGCGAGGCGTTCTGCGTCGACATCAAGGGCAGCCCGAGCGCGTCGATCCGTTCGCCGGGCATCGCAAGGCAGATCAGCCCGCGCCCGTGCATCGCCATGAAGTTGACCGCCTCGGGCGTCGCCATCTGCGCCGGGATCACCAGATCGCCTTCGTTCTCGCGGTCTTCGTGGTCGACCAGCACGAACATCCGTCCGTTGCGGGCATCTTCGATGATCTCCTCGATGGCAGAAATGGCATTGCGCCAGTTCATCTCCACGGGGCCGGGTTTTTCGTATGTAGTTCCGTCCGACATTTTGGCCTCTCGCTCACGCACCCCGGGGGAAATAACCCCTTGCGCGCGGCTTTGCCAGAGGAAAGGGGGCTGTCTGCCCCCTCGCCCTTCGGGCTCACCCCCGAAGGTATTTTGCGATCAAAGACGACCTGCCCGCAGCAGCGGCTCTGAAACGGTGCGCGATCGCCTTCGGCATCGTGCGCGCCCCGGCGCGCCGCACCCTCAGCCGCGAAAGGCGTTGAGGCGCGCCACGTAGCGCGCCAGCGTGTCGATCTCGAGGTTCACCTTGTCGCCCACCGCAACCGTGCCCCAGGTCGTCGCCTGCCGGGTATGGGCGATCAGGTTGACGCCGAACATCGCCCCGTCGACCTCGTTCACCGTCAGCGAGGTGCCGTTCAGCGCCACCGAGCCCTTGGGCGCAATGAACCGGGCCAGTGCCTCGGGGGCGCGCAACTGCACCCGGATCGAGCCGCCCTCGTCCTCGACCGCGATCACGTCCGCCACGCCGTCGACATGCCCCGACACGATATGCCCGCCCAGTTCGTCGCCCACTTTCAGCGCCCGCTCGAGGTTGACCCTCTTGCCGACCGTCCACCCGCCGAGATTGGTCTTCGACAGCGTCTCGGCCGAAATATCGACCTCGTACCAGCCGGGGCCGAGATCGACGACCGTCAGGCAGACGCCATCGGAGGCGATCGAGGCGCCGATATCTATGGTATCGGTGTCATACGCGGTTTCGATCCGCGCCCGCATGTCGCCCGATTGCGCAATGCTGGCGACCTTGCCGACATCGGTGACGATCCCTGTGAACATCGAAATCTCCTCTTGCGCAGTCCGACGGACGCATGGCGCCGAACGATGATGACTTAAGTCAGCGCCCCCGGCTTGCCAAGCGGCGGCCTTCACCGCCGGTTAACCCTGTTGCCCCGATACTGACCGCAGCGGGCCATATTGGCGCCCGCATGGCGTGGTTATATGCCGCACTGGCGTGACATTCACGCGCGAATTGGCCATGAAGTGACATACCGCTCAGGGAAACGCGGCAGGAAACGCATGACGGGTATCGACGGGCAAGGCCGGGTCTTTTTGTTCCTTCAGGGGCCGCATGGGCCGTTTTTTGCCCGGCTCGGCGCGATGCTGGGGGCTGCCGGGGCAACGGTCTGGCGGGTTGGCTTCAACCGGGGCGACGCCGCCTTCTGGCCCGATCGCGCAAGCTACATCGCCTATACCGAGCCGCAATCGGCCTGGCCCGCGCGCTTTGCCGCGCTGATCGACGAGAAGCGGGTAACCGATATCGTGCTCTACGGCGATACCCGATACATCCATGCCGAGGCGGTGCGGATCGCGCGCGCGGCCGCGATTACGGTGCATGTCTTTGAAGAGGGCTATCTCCGGCCCTATTGGGTCACCTATGAGCGCGGCGGCTCGAACGGCAATTCGCGGCTGATGGCGATGAGCATCGCCGCGATGCAGAAGGTGCTCGAAGATACCGAGCGCGACATTCCCGAGGCCCCCGCCCATTGGGGCGACATGCGCCACCACGTGTTTTACGGCGCGCTCTATCATTGGTTCGTGATGTTCGCCAATCGGCGCTACCGGGGCTTTCGCCCGCATCGCGCCCTGACGGTGACCAAGGAGTTCCAGCTCTATCTGCGTCGGCTGTTGCTGATGCCGGCGCTCGCCGCCGACCGCTGGCTGGCGACGCGCCGGATCAAGACCGGGGGATTTCCCTATCATCTCGTGCTGTTGCAGCTCGAACATGATTCAAGTTTCCAGACGCATTCGCCGTTCTCGACCATGACCGAGTTCCTGCAAACCGTGATCGACGGGTTCGCCGCCGGTGCGGCGCGCCATCATCACCTTGTCTTCAAGGCCCATCCACTTGAAGACGGGCGCGCCCCGCTGCGCCGCGACGTGCGCCGGCTGGCGCGGGCGGCAGGCGTGGCCGACCGGGTGCACTACGTGCGCGGCGGCAAACTGGCACGGCTGCTCGACCATGCCCGCAGCGCGGTGACGGTCAATTCCACCGCCGCCCAACAGGTGCTCTGGCGCGGCCTGCCGATCAAGACTTTCGGCAGCGCCGTCTATGCCAAGCCGGAATTCGTCTCGATCCAGCCACTCGACGGGTTCTTCGCCCAGCCCGCACGCCCCGATAACCGCGCCTATCGCGACTATCGCCGCTACCTGCTCGAAACCAGCCAGGTTGCCGGCGGCTTCTACTCGACGCGCGGCCGCCGCCAGTTGCTGCGCCAGGTGGTCGACATGATGCTCGCCGCCGACGATCCCTATGATGCGCTGGCGCGGGGCACGGCGGCGCCGCGCCAGCAGCTGTTTGCGGTCACCTGACGCGGCCGCGCGGCCTGCCCGGCACCGCGACGGGCCGGCAAGCCCGGCCAAAAACCGCCACAAAGGCGCGGCGCACGGGCAACACTCGGGCGCGGCGAATCACCCTTCCCCCCACGCGGGACTGGATTTTTGCCAGCGCCGCCGGTAGGTTGACAAAAAACCAGAGGCAGAACTCCATAAAGGAGCCCGAGCAGTGAATATGATGGGCAATGTATGGGCGCGTAACGCGACCCTGTTGGCGTGTGTTGTTGGCCTGGCGTCCTGCGACGCGCTGCCGCGATCCGGCCCCAGCAAATCCGAAATCTATGCCGGCTCGGTGCAGCGCGAGGGCGATGCCTTCGTCGTTGCCGTCGATGACCGGGTCACCCGCGCCACCGCCGTGGTGCCCGCCCTTGGCTTTTCCTCCGGGTTCACCAACGCTGGAGTTGTCGGCTCCGATACGATCCATGCCGGCGATGTGCTGGGCGTATCGATCTGGGAGAACGTCGACGAAGGCATCCTGACCACAGCGGGCGCACCCGCCGGGCTTCAGGATGTGCAGGTCGACGGTCAGGGCTTCATCTTCATCCCCTATGCCGGTCGCATCAAGGCCGCCGGCAACTCGCCCGAAGCCATTCGCCGGATCATCACCGAGAAGCTCCAGGAGCAAACCCCGGACCCGCAGGTCATGGTGACCCGGCTCGCGGGCGACGGCTCCACCGTCTCGCTCACCGGCGCGGTCGGCGGTCAGGGCGTCTACCCGATCGAGCGGCCCACCCGCACGCTGGGCGCGATGCTCGCCAAGGCCGGCGGCGTGTCGGTCTCGCCCGAGATCGCCGTGGTCAAGATCATTCGCGGCACCCAGACCGGCAAGATCTGGTATCAGGATCTGTTTGAATATCCCGAGCTCGATATCCCGCTGCGCGCGGGCGACCGGATCCTGGTCGAGGAAGACACCCGCTCGTTCACCGCGCTCGGCGCCACCGGCTCGCAGACCCGCGTGAAGTTTGAAACCCAGACCCTGTCGGCTCTGGAAGCCATCGCGCAGGTCGGCGGCCTCGTTTCCAACCTCGCCGATCCGACCGGCGTGTTCATCTTCCGCAACGAACCGGCCGAGATTTCCAACGCGGTGCTGGGCCGGTCCGACCTCGTCGGCGACCAGCGGCTGGTCTACGTGCTTGACCTCACCGAACCCAACGGCATGTTCCGCGCCCGCGATTTCGTGATCCGCGACGGCGATACCGTCTATGTCACCGAAGCGCCTTACGTGCAGTGGACCAAGGTGATCTCGGCGCTCAGCACCACCGTTGGCGCGGCCGACTCGCTGGCCAGCGCGGCGACCTCGATCACCGGCCTCTGAGCCGGAATGCGCCAGATTCCCGATAACGGGGCCGCCGGGAACACCACCTCCCGGCGGCTCTTCGTTTACAATGGCGGGTTTCTCACCCAGCCCCGCCTGCGCCGCATCCTCACCCTTGCCGGGTGGGAGGTAAAGCTCGGCCGCCCCGGCCCCGACGATGCGATCGGCGTCTGGGGTCATTCCCCCACCGCCCATCGCGGCGAGGCGATGGCCGCCAAGAGCGGCGCGCGGATCGTGCGCGTCGAGGATGCCTTTCTGCGCTCGCTGCGCACCGGGCGCGACGGCGAGCCGCCACTGGGGCTCCTGATCGACGAGAGCGGCGTGCATTTCGACGCCGGCACCCCGTCAGACCTCGAAACCCTGCTCGCCACCCATCCCTTCGACGACGGCGCCCTGCTCAGCCGCGCCCGCCACGCGATGCAGTTGATGACGCGCGGCCATGTCTCGAAATACAACGCCTTCACCCCGGCCACCCCGCTGCCCGAAGCGCCCTATGTGCTGGTGATCGACCAGACCAAGGGCGACGCCTCGATCCAGTATGCCGGTGCCAACGCCGACACGTTTCGCGAGATGCTGGCCGTCGCCGAGATGGACAATCCCGGCCTGCGCATCATCATCAAGACCCACCCCGAGACCAGCGCAGGCCACCGCCCCGGGCATTTCGGCCCCGGCGATGCGCAAGGCCGGGTCAGCCTGCTGACCGAACCGGTCGATCCCTGGGCACTGATGGAGGGGGCGGTCGCGGTCTATACCGTCAGCTCCGGCCTTGGCTTCGAGGCGATCCTGGCCGGGCACCGCCCGCGCGTCTTCGGCAAGCCGTGGTATGCCGGCTGGGGGCTGACCGAGGACGAGGCCGATCTGCCCCGGCGCGGGCGCCGCCTCACCCGCACCCAGATTTTCGCCGGCTCCATGGTGCTTTACCCGACATGGTATGACCCGCACCACGATGCGCTCTGCGGCGTCGAACAGGTGATCACCACCCTCGAGGCCCGCGCCCGCGCCTGGCGCGAGGATCAGGCGGGCCACGTCGCCTCCGGAATGCGGCTGTGGAAGCGCAAGCCGCTCGCAGGATTCTTCGGCAGCGAAAGGCGCCCGCTGTTCCGCGACGGCCCGGCGGCGGTGGCGCTGGCGCAAAAGACCGGGCGCGGCCTGCTGGTCTGGGCCGGCAAGGAAGCCAGCCTGGGCGACACCGGCGCGGTGCCGGTGATGCGGGTCGAAGACGGGTTTCTGCGCTCGCGCGGGTTGGGCGCCGAACTGGTGCCGCCGCTGTCACTCGTCACCGACGATCTTGGCATCTACTACGATCCGACCCGCGAAAGCCGGCTGGAGCGGTTGATCGCCGCCTCTGTAACCTTGCCCGAGGGCGCGCGTCACCGCGCCGAACGGCTGGTCGAAGGGATCGTGCGCGCCCGCCTCACCAAGTATAATCTCACTCACACCGCGCCGGACCTGCCCGAAGGCCGCCGTCGCATCCTCGTGCCGGGACAGGTGGAAGACGATGCCTCGATCCGGCTTGGCACCAGCGATGTGGCGACCAATCTTGCCCTGCTCGAAGCCACCCGCGCCGCCAACCCCGACGCGCTGATCGTGTTCAAGCCGCACCCGGACGTGGAAGCGGGCCTGCGCGCCGGTGCGGTGGCCGCTGACGACGCAGGCCGATTTGCCGACGTGATCGCCGACAGCGCCGACGCCGCCGCCCTCATCGACGCGGTCGACGAGGTCTGGACCATGACGTCGCTGATGGGCTTCGAGGCGCTTCTGCGCGGCAAGTCCGTCACCTGCCTCGGCGCGCCGTTCTACGCCGGATGGGGCCTGACCCGCGACCTTGGCGACGTGCCTGTGCGGCGCGAGGCCCGGCCCGATCTGATCGCCCTCGCCCATGCCGTGCTGATCGACTACCCGCGCTATTTCGATCCGGTCACGCGCGCCGCCTGCCCGCCCGAAGTGGTGGCCGACCGGCTCGCCGCGGGCGTCGCCGTGCCCACCGGCCCGGCCCACAGGCTGCTGGCCAAGGCGCAAGGTTTGTTCGCCAGCCGGGCATGGCTCTGGCGCTGATCAAGCGTCAGGACGGTGTGGTGGTGGTATCCCCAGCCGCCGCAGTCTTTGGGCCGCAGCCGCTTTTGCCCGCACCCTCTCCGGCGCCATAGACCCGCGCCATCCCCTCGGAATAGCGGGTAAACAGCCGCGCGAAGGCCCGGATATCGTCCTCGCTCCAGTCGGCGAAGACCGAGAGCAGCTTGTCCCATTTCGCAACCCGGAACCGCTCGAAAGCATCATGCGCCTTGTCGGTGAGCAGCAGCACCGACTTGCGCCCGTCCTCCTGCGCCACCGCGCGTTCGACCCAGCCGCCAGCGATAAGGCCGGTGGCGATCCGGCTGGCGCGCGACGGGTCGATCGTCATTTCCTCGGCCAAGAGCCCGATCGTCGCCTGCTCGGCGCGGTCACGCGCAATGCCATGCTCGATCCGGCTGATGGCGGTCAGGGCAAAGAACTGGCTGAGTTCCAGATCGAGCGCCAGCTCCGCCAGCAATTGTCCGGGCAACTCACCCTTCGACGAACGGCGGTGCCAGACGAACATCTCGGCATCGAAGTCCAGAAGCGCCTCGATGGCGGCCGGGCCATGGCCCGCCGCTGCCAGCCGGTCGGGCAGATCAGCATGAAAACGCGGCGAAGTCTGGGCCTTGGATGCGGTCATGCCGAGGATGTCGCAAGTTATTATGCGATTGTCAATAATATGTTCTGCACATTTATGTGCGCTTGACACATATTTTTCGGAGGCGTAGGGAATGCCTGTTCAAAACCAATGCACCGAGTCCCATGTCCGACGATTCCCCCGCCCCCGCCGCGGCCGCGATGCCTGCCCCCCATGTCGAACCGGCCTCGATCCGGCTGATCATCGTCTCGATCGGGGCGCTGCTCCTTCTTGCCTCGCTTGACCAGACCATCGTTTCCACCGCGCTGCCCACCATCGTCGCCGATCTTGGTGGGCTCGATCACCTGAGCTGGGTGGTGACCGCCTATATCCTCGCCTCCACCATCGCCGCCCCCCTCTACGGCAAGCTTGGCGACCTCTACGGGCGGCGCAACATGGTGTTCATCTCGGTCGGGCTTTTCCTCGCCGGGTCGGCGTTGGCGGGCGCGGCGATGTCGATGACATGGCTGATCGTCAGCCGCGCGATCCAGGGGCTTGGCGGCGGCGGGCTGTTCGTGCTCGCGCTGTCGGTGATCGGCGACGTGATCCCGGTGCAGGATCGCGGCAAGGTGCAGGGGGTGTTCGCCTCGATCTTCTCGGTATCCTCGGTGATCGGTCCGCTGGTCGGCGGCTGGTTCGTCGAACAGGCGAGCTGGCACTGGATCTTCTACATCAATATCCCCATCGGCGCGGCGGCGCTGACCGGCTTCGCGATCTCGTTCAAGCCCACCGGACGGCGGGTGCAGCACAAGATCGACTGGCTCGGCGCGGCGACGCTGTCGATCACGCTGGCATCGGTCACGCTGGCCACCAGCCTCGGCGGGCGCAGCTTTGCCTGGGCCAGCCCCGAGATCATCGGCCTCGCGCTTGTCGCCATCATCGCCCTCGCCGCCTTTCTCTGGGCCGAAGCGCACGCCTCCGAGCCGATCCTGCCGCTGGGCCTGTTCCGGATGAACGTGTTCTGGGTGACCTCGATCATCAGCTTCATCTCGGGGGCAGCAATGTTCGGCTCGATCACCTTCCTGCCGCTCTATTTGCAGATCGCCAAGGGCACCTCGCCCACGGTCTCGGGCCTGATGCTGGTGCCGATGACGGCGGGCATCCTGATCTCGTCGACCCTCGCCGGGCGCTACATGAGCCGAACCGGGCGCTACAAGTTCCTGCCAATGATCGGCATGAGCTTTCTCACCCTCGGGATGCTGCTGCTCTCGACGATCTCGACCGACACCCACTGGTTCATGTTCTCGATCTTTCTCGCCTGCGTCGGCCTCGGCATGGGCAATATCTTCCCGGTCATGACCACCTCGGTGCAAAACGCCGTGCCGCGCCACCAGCTTGGGACCGCGACCGCCGCCGGGCTGATGTTCCGCCAGGTTGGCGGCTCCGTCGCGGTAGCAGCCTTCGGCGCGCTCTTCGCCGCCGGAATGGCTTCGCGGCTCGACGTGGCGGGCAGCGAGATCACCGGGGGTGGGCTTGAAATCGGGCCGCAGATGCTGGCCGGGTTGCCAGAGGCGGTGCGCGATCAGATCGGTGGCGCCGTCGTCGGCTCGATCCACCCGATCTTCCTGATCGCCGCCGGGCTCGCGGTGGTCGGGCTGGTATTCGCCTTTTTCCTTGAGGAATTGATGCTCCACAACCGTATCGTGCCGAAACAGGAGTAACCTCCCGCCGGTTTTCGGCAGCCTCCCCCTTGCGCCTGTCGAAGCTGACGCTACCGTGCATGGCGACGCCGCGCGCGGCACGGTGATTGCTTGAACCGCGCCGCGAGTCGCCGCGGCAAACTTGTGCTGCGGCGCAGCATCACCTAGAACAACGGCACGTCGCACAGCCGGGGGAGACAGCTATGCCCGACTTCAAAAAGATCCTGATCGCCAATCGTGGCGAGATCGCCATTCGTGTCATGCGGGCCGCCAACGAGCTCGGCAAGAAAACCGTGGCGGTCTATGCCGAGGAAGACAAGCTCGGCCTGCACCGCTTCAAGGCCGATGAGGCCTACAGGATCGGCGAAGGATTGGGCCCGGTCGCGGCCTATCTCTCGATTGAAGACATCATCCGCGTCGCCAAGGAATGCGGCGCCGACGCGATCCATCCGGGCTACGGGCTGCTCTCCGAGAACCCCGATTTCGTCGATGCCTGCGATGCTGCCGGCATCACCTTCATCGGCCCGAAGGCCGAAACCATGCGCAAGCTGGGCGACAAGGCCTCGGCCCGCCGGGTGGCGATCGAGGCCGGCGTGCCGGTGATCCCCGCCACCGAGGTGCTGGGCGAAGACATGGCCGAGATCCGCAAGGCCGCCGACGAGGTCGGCTACCCGCTGATGCTGAAGGCCAGCTGGGGCGGCGGCGGGCGCGGGATGCGGCCGATCCACAATGCCGAGGAATTGCCTGAAAAGGTGCTGGAAGGCCGGCGCGAGGCCGAAGCCGCCTTCGGCAACGGCGAGGGCTACCTCGAAAAGATGATCACCCGCGCGCGCCATGTCGAGGTGCAGATCCTTGGCGACACCCACGGCAACATCTACCACCTGTGGGAGCGCGATTGCTCGGTGCAGCGGCGCAACCAGAAAGTCGTCGAGCGCGCCCCCGCCCCCTATCTCAGCGAGGCCCAGCGCGAAGAGATCTGCAATCTCGGCAAGAAGATCTGCGAGCATGTGAACTACACCTGCGCCGGCACGGTCGAATTCCTGATGGATATGGAAACCGGCAATTTCTACTTCATCGAGGTCAACCCGCGGGTGCAGGTCGAACACACCGTGACCGAAGAGGTCACCGGCATCGACATCGTGCGCGCCCAGATCCTGATTGCCGAGGGCAAGACCCTGACCGAAGCCACCGGCGTGGCCAGCCAGTATGACGTGAAGCTCAACGGCCACGCGCTGCAATGCCGGATCACCACCGAAGACCCGCAGAACAACTTCATCCCCGATTATGGCCGGATCACCGCCTACCGCACCGCCACCGGCATGGGCATCCGCCTCGACGGCGGCACCGCCTATCCCGGCTCGGTCGTCACCCGCTTCTACGATTCGCTGCTGGTCAAGGTCACCGCCCACGGCCAGACCCCGGATCAGGCGATCGCGCGGATGGACCGGGCGCTGCGCGAGTTCCGCATTCGCGGCGTGAACACCAACATCGCCTTCGTCGAAAACCTGCTGCGGCATCCGACCTTCCTCAGCAACACCTACACCACCCGGTTCATCGACGAGACGCCCGAGCTCTTCGCCTTCCCCAAGCGGCGCGACCGGGCCACGCGGCTGCTCACCTACATCGCCGACGTCACCATCAACGGCCACCCCGAGACCGTCGGCCGGCCGATGCCGCACCCGGACCTCAAACCGCCGCGCTGCCCCGGCCTCAAGGCCGAGACCCCGCCGTCCGGCACCCGCCAGCTGCTCGACGAGAAAGGGCCGAAAGCCGTCGCCGACTGGATGAAGGCGCAAAAGCAGGTGCTGTTGACCGACACCACCATGCGCGACGGCCACCAGTCGCTGCTGGCCACCCGGATGCGCTCGATCGACATGCTGCGCATCGCCCCGGCCTATGCCGCCAACCTGCCGAAACTGTTCTCGGTCGAGATGTGGGGCGGGGCCACCTTCGACGTTGCCTATCGCTTCCTGCAGGAAAGCCCGTGGCAACGGCTGCGCGATATCCGTGCACGGATGCCCAACATCATGACCCAGATGCTGCTGCGCGCCTCCAACGGCGTCGGCTACACCAACTACCCCGACAACGTGGTGCAGGGCTTCGTCAAACAGGCCGCCGAGAGCGGCATGGATGTGTTCCGGGTGTTCGACAGCCTCAACTGGGTCGAGAACATGCGGGTGGCGATGGATGCGGTGATCGAGGCCGACAAGGTTTGCGAGGCCGCGATCTGCTATACCGGCGATATCCTCGACCCGGACCGCGCCAAGTATGACCTGAAATATTACGTCGGCATGGCCAAGGATCTGGAAGCGGCGGGCGCCCACGTGCTCGGGCTCAAAGACATGGCCGGGCTGCTGAAGCCGCGCGCCGCGACGGCGTTGATCACGGCGCTCAAAAACGAAGTGGATATCCCGATCCACTTCCACACCCACGACACCTCCGGCGTGTCGGCAGCCTCGGTGCTGGCAGCGGTCGATGCCGGCGTCGATGCGGTCGATGCGGCGATGGATGCCTTCTCCGGCTCCACCTCGCAGCCTTGCCTTGGCTCGATCGTCGAGGCGCTGCGTCATACCGAGCGCGACAGCGGGCTCGACCCGGCCGAGATCCGCAAGATTTCGATCTACTGGGAGGCGGTGCGCGGCCAATACGCCGCCTTCGAGGCCGGGCTGGAAGCACCCGCCTCCGAGGTCTACCTGCACGAAATGCCCGGTGGCCAGTTCACCAACCTCAAGGCGCAGGCGCGCTCGCTCGGGCTGGAAGAGCGCTGGCACGAGGTGGCGCAGGCCTATGCCGACGTGAACCAGATGTTTGGCGATATCGTCAAGGTGACGCCCTCCTCCAAGGTGGTGGGCGACATGGCGCTGATGATGGTGAGCCAGAACCTCACCCGCGCCCAGGTCGAAGACCCGGCCCATGACATGAGCTTTCCCGACTCGGTCGTCGACATGCTGCGCGGCAATCTCGGCCAGCCGCCGGGCGGCTTTCCCGAGGCCATCGTGAAAAAGGTGCTCAAGGGGGAAAAACCCGATACGTCGCGCCCCGGCAAACACCTCGCACCGGTCGATATCGCCGCCACCCGCAAGCAGCTATCTGAGCAGCTTGGCTTCGAGGTCGACGGTGAGCAACTCAACGGCTACCTGATGTATCCCAAGGTGTTCACCGATTACGCCGAGCGCTACAAGACCTACGGCCCGGTGCGCACCCTGCCGACCCGCACCTTCTTCTACGGTATGGAGCCGGGCGAAGAGATCGAGGCCGAGATCGACCCCGGCAAGACGCTGGAAATCCGCTGCGTGGCGCTTGGCGAGACCAACGACGAGGGCGAGGCCAAGGTGTTCTTCGAACTCAACGGCCAGCCGCGCACGGTTCGGGTGCCCGACCGCAAGGTGGCGGCCTCGAAAGCGGCTCACCCCAAGGCCGACCCGGCCAATCCGGCCCATGTCGGCGCGCCGATGCCCGGCGTGGTGGCGACGATCGGGGTGAAACCCGGCCAAGAGATCCGCGCCGGAGACCTGCTGCTCACCATCGAGGCGATGAAGATGGAAACCGGCATCTCGGCCGAACGCGACGCGGTGGTGAAAGCGGTGCATGTGCAGCACGGCAGCCAGATCGACGCCAAAGACCTGCTGGTCGAGTTCGAAAGCTGAGACACCGCGCGGTGCGCGCTATCGAAAAAGAGCTGACTGCGACCCGCATCCCTAGGGCACTAGGATTCTAGTGCCCTAGGGATGTATTTCTCCGAACAACGGATCGTAAAACCCTGTTATAACACATATTTTCCAGCCCATGCCGGTGCGCGTCAGCGCCGGTAGGCGCGCAGGTAATGCCATTCGAAATAGCGTTTCGCCCAATGCGCGATCCGCAGTCTCGGCAGCGAGATCGAGCGCTTCATGTCGCGAAACACCAGAATGCCCTTGTCGACCGAATCCACGATGCAGATCAGCTCGGGCTTGAACGCGTGGCTTGGCGCGCGTCCCGCCATCTCGTCGGCGATGTTGGCCACCGCCGCCTCGGCCTGAAGATCGGCCTGATGCGCCTGTTTCGCCAGCCAGTCCGGGCCCGGAAAGGAGCCGGTATCGCCCACCACGTAGGTGCCCTGCCACGCCTCGCCAGCCACCCGGCAGAGCGCATCGGCCTGAACGAACCCGCCGGGCGAGCGCGGCAATTCGGTGTTGTCGAGCCAGAGCGGGCCGGTCAGGCCGGGCATGAACAGCACCAGGTCGGTCTCGATCTCCTCGCGTTCGGTCACCACCTTGCCGGGTTCGATGCGCGTCGGCTTGGCGCCGATCCGCACGGTGATGTCGCGGCGGCTCATCTCGCCCAGCAAGCCATCCACCGCCTTCTCGCCCAGGCGCTGGCCGGGGCGCTCGGCGCCGTTGAAAAACACCAGTTTGAAGCGGTCACGCCGACGCTGCCGGCGCAGCATCGTGTCGATCCCGAACAGGAACTCGAACATCGGCCCGCCGCGCACCGCCTGCGGCTCGTTCGGGTTGGTGCCGAAGCCGAGCGCGATGGTGCCGCCCGCCATGTCGCGCAGCCGGTCGTGGATGAGCTGGCCCATCGCCGCGCCCTCGCAGGGGATGATCGCGTTTTCTGCCAGCCCCGGCATCTTCTTGAGGTAGCGCCCGCCGGTGGCGATGATGAGGTAATCATTGGTCAGCACCTCGCCCGCTTCGGTCTCGACAATGCGGCCGCCATCGCGCAGCGTCGCCACCCGGCCCTGATGCCAGTCGACCCGTTCGCGGGCGAAGAACCGCGACAGGTCGACGTCGATATCGGCGGCGCGGCGAATACCCGCAGGCATCCAGATCAGCGACGGCAGGTAGGTGAGGTGATTGTTGGGCGAAACCAGCGTGATCTTCGCGTCCAACCGGGCCTTGCGAATTTCGCGCACCGCCGTGAGCGCGCCGAAACCGCTGCCGAGGATCATGATATGGGTCATTTTCAATATGTGCTCCGGAGGGCCATGCAGGGGGCTTGACCGCGACTGAAAGTTGGGCCGCATCTAAGGACTTGCGCGCAAATTGCACTGCGGCAGGTTGACCACCACGCGCCACGCCGGGCAGGATCGCGCCACGCAGCCCACGCCCCGAAAGGATACCATGCACCGCTTCGCCACCCTAGCCCTTGCGCTGGCCCTCGCCGTCACCATGCCCGCCGCCGCCCCGGCGCAGGACGAGGTTGTCACCTTCGGCGCCGATGACGCGGTGATGAACAGCGCGATCGAGACCGCCCGGAGCCATCTCGCGCAGGTGCTGACCGCCACGATCAGCGATGTCGGCGTCGGCCATCCGGCGCTGTCGCTCAAGGTCGCCTTTCCGGTCGACGGGGACGACATGGAGACCGAGGTGATCTGGCTCGACCAGATTTCCCTGGCCCAGCAGGGCATGGCCGGCAGGCTTGCCAACGCGCCGGTCAACATGCCCGGCCTGCGACTCGGCGACGAGGTGCGCTTCAGCCAGGACATGATCTACGATTGGGGCCTCGTCGGCCCTGACGGCAAGGTGTTCGGGCACTATACCACCCGCGTGCTGCTCGTAACTCTGCCCGGTGACCAGGCAGCGCCGATCCGCGCCGTGCTGTCGGACGATCCGCTGCCGGAGGCCTGGCGCTAGCCGGCAACACGCGCGATACCGCCCTCGCCCCCGCACCGTGCCAATCCGCGGCGAAAAAATTCGGGGGCTTGCGGCATTTTCCACTTGCAGCCCCCAGCGGGATTTCATATCTCCCCCTCACCCAAGGACGCGGGCGTAGCTCAGGGGTAGAGCATTACCTTGCCAAGGTAAGGGTCGTGAGTTCGAATCTCATCGCCCGCTCCATTGGGTCTTTCCACAGGCACGTATCGAGACCGGCGCAACGCGACGGATCGGTTCGGTGTTGCGTAACGTCAGGGGCAGACGGTGGTGCCTTTGGCGCACACACGATGGTAAGGCACCCCTGAAGCCATCACGCGCACTCGCATAAGGCGATGCGTTATGCTATAAACAACCCAGACGCGCCTTTTACCCAAGTATTTGTTCTTACGCCAACATTTTTGAACGGGTCACGGCGTCACTGTTGAACACAAGTGGAAATCACGCCCCCTGACGGCTTCAAAAATGCCACAATTAACCAGTTACGTTGACCAGTATGACCCCGACGTTTCCGCAAGGGCTCGTCGCAGATTGCAAAAAACGCTCTGGAGTGACACGGAAGAATGCACGACGGGCAGACACAGGCGCCACCGGATAGGGTGGCGGGACACGCGCGACCGAAGAGCATTCGGAATGACCTGATCGTCTACGCCGACGTCGGGTTTGCGCTGCTGCCGCAACGGCAGATCATCTATCTGGCGATCGCGGCGATTACCGCCTTCTTCTACGATGTCCGCATCGCCGTGGTCTGCTTCTTGCTGGTGCAGTTGTCGGAGGTCATGGACCTGCGCCTGTCGCGGCGGATTCTGGAGCTGCGCCAGAAACCAAGGGCGGATCTGCGGCACATCTTCCGTATGCTCTACGTGAACACCGTCTTCAGCGCCGGCACGATCAGCCTGTTCGCGATTGCGATTGCCGACCAACAGGGCGCGACAACCCACTTCATGCCGCTGTTCGTGCTGCTCGCGGCGGCTCTTTTCGCAGCGATGCACAATCACCAGTTGCCGGGCGTTCTGGCGGCGCGGCTGACGGTCTACAGCGCCGCCTTCCTGTTCATCCCGATACGCGATTTGTGGAATTTCCGCCCGCCACTGACCTCCGATCTCTGGCTCCAGATGTTCGTCAGCCTGATCGTTCTGTTCTTCACCCTTGATTCGGCGCGGGGGCACCGCAAGCTCTACCGCCAGAGCATGGAACACTTCGATGAGCTCGTCGTTGAACATGAACGCGCCAAGCAGGCGCTGAAGGCCAAGGCTGAATTCCTCGCCGTGGTCAGCCACGAACTCAGAACCCCGCTGACCTCGATCAAGGGCTCGATTGACCTGATCTCGTCGGGCGTGCTCGGTAACGTGCCCGAAACGATGGCGCCCGCCGTCGACATCGCCTTGCGCAACAGCACCCGGCTGTCGAACCTGATCAACGATATTCTCGACTACCAGAAGATCGATTCCGACAAGATGGAATACCATCCCGAGCCGGTCGAGGTGCGGGATCTGGTGACCGATGCCACCAACAGCGTGCGACCGATGGCCGAGGCAAGCGCCATACGGCTCGAACAGAAAGACGCAACGCAATCGGCGCGGATCAACGTCGACCGGATGCGCATCGAGCAGGTGCTGGTGAACCTGTTGTCAAACGCGATCAAGTTTTCCGAACCGGGCGGACGCGTCGCGGTGACCACCCGGTTGACCGACGACCGGGTGCGAATCTCGGTGTCCGATGAAGGTGTCGGATTGCCGGACGATGCCGGCCAGAGGATCTTCGAGCCCTTCTCGCAGATCGATTCCAGTGCCACGAGGCAGGCGGGCGGCACCGGGCTGGGGCTCAGCATCTCAAAGCAGATCGTCGACGCCCACCACGGGCTGATCGATTTCATCCAGCACGAAGACAAGGGCACGACCTTCTTCGTCGAACTCAACGTCACGCCGCAGACCTGACGCCCCCTACCCGACCGTGACACGGAAAAAGGCCGGGAGGCGTTTCCGCCCCCCGGCCCCAGGGCCTGTCCCTCGGCCAATCGGTCAGTTCGTTTCGGGCACGCTCTGGATGTAGCCCGTCGGGCATTCCTGCGCGCAAAGCCCGCAGCCCTTGCAGTAATCGTAATCGAACACGTAATGCGAGCCGTCCACCGCCAGTTCGACGGTCTTGATCACGGCGTTGTCGGGGCACATCGTCCAGCAATTGTCGCAGGCCAGACAGTTGCCGCATGACAGGCAGCGCTGCGCTTCGGCCAGCGCCTCGGCACGGCTGATCGTGCCTTCGATCTCGGCCTCGAAGGTGCGCTCGCTCACCGGAAGCTTGGCCACTTTCACCCGCGCGGACCCGGCGTAATAGGCGGTGTTGAGCCCGTCGAGCTCCATCACCGGGCGTTCGTCGGCCGGCGGGTCGATCTCGCCCGACAGCTCCGCCGCCACCGCTTCCGCGGTGACCCGACCGTCGCCGATCGCCGCCGCCACCGTGCCGCGGTTGCCGCGCGCATCGCCGATGGCGAACACCCGGTCGGCGATCCGGCCATAGGGGTTGTCGGGCCAGAAATAGGCGCCATCGAGGTAGCCCTCGAAGGCCTCCGGCTCGACCTGTTCCCCGACGCAAGGCACCACCATGTCGACCGAAACCACCCGCTCGGTGCCTTCGAACTCGACGCGGTGCTTGCGGCCCTTCGGCCCCAGCTCCTTCTTGAGCGACACGATCTCGACGCCGGTCACCCGGCTGCCCTTCATGATCAGGCGGCTCACCGTGGCGTGGTCGATGATCTCGATGCCCTCTTCCTGCGCCTCTTCCAACTCGCGCGGCACCACGTTGATGATGTCGTCGGGCGCGGTGTTGGGGCCGGGCAGGCCCGAGGCGGTGATCAGGGTCACCGATTTGGCCCCGGCCCGCTTCATGATCCGGCAGATATCCATCGCGGTGTTGCCACCGCCATGCACGATCACGTCGCCTTTGGCGCTGTCGGGCAGCGCGCCGTGATCCATGAAGTCACGCAACAGCGCCAGCCCCTCGTGCAGATCGGCGGGCACGGCGCCCTTGACCGACCACGGCTTGGGCATTTCGCAGCCGGGGCTGAGCAGCACCGCAGCGTATTTCGCCCGCAGGTCTTCCACCGTCACGTCGCGGCCGAGCCGCTGGCGCAGGTTGAGCGTGATGCCGGGCAGATCGAGGATGCGGTTCAGCTCGGCATCGAGCGCCGGGCGCGGAAGCCGCGTTGGCGGAATTGCCGAGCGCAGCAGCCCGCCGGCTTCCGGCAGCGCCTCGAAGATCTCGGCGCGCATCCCCAGCCGCACACAGTGATAGGCAGCGGAGATCCCCCCCGGCCCGGCACCGACGATGGCCACAACGGGGGCATTCGGCGGCGGCGGGGCCACAGGATACTCCCAGCCCAGCCGCACCGCCTCGTCGCCAAGCCAGCGCTCGACATTGTGGATCGCCAGCGCACCGTCGACGCCGGTGCGGTTGCAGGCGCTCTCACAAGGGTGCGGGCAGACCCGGCCGGTGACCCCCGGCATCGGGTTGGCGCGCACAAGCGAGGTCCACGCCTCTTCGGGTTTGGATTCCTGCAACAGCGCAAACCAGGCCTGCTGGTCTTCCCCCGCCGGGCATGTCGCGTGGCAGGGCGCCTTGGAGTGGATATGCACCGGGCGCTGGGTCGAGCGCCAGTTGCCGGTCTTGAATTCGAGCGAGGTGCCGGCCTCGGCCCATTGGCCGCGTGTCATTTCAACCATGTCAGCTCCTCCCCGCCAGCGGGCCGCCGCGCCGCACGTGGGACATGCCGGTGGTGTCCACCGGGTCGATCCCTTCGCCGCGCAGGCCATAGGTTTCGATATTGTGATCAGCGAGCGCCTGAAGGTGATCGAGCTCCTCCTGCGCGCGGTAATCGTCTTTCTTGAACAGGTGCGAGAACCGCCCCTGAAGTTTCAGGTAGTCCTCCACCGGGCGCGGATCGCGGATCGGCATGATGTTGGTCAGCGCCCCGCGTTCCAGCTCGACAAGCGGGAACAGCCCGCATTGCACCGCCCGGCGCGCGACCTCGATGGTCAGCGCGCTGTCATGTTTCCAGCCCAGCGGGCACGGGCTGTGGATCACCAGGAAGGTCGGCCCCTCCACCCCCATCGCATAGCGCACCTTGCGCTGAAGATCGGCCGGATAGGCGACCGAGGCGCTGGCGGCATAGGGAATGTGGTGAGCGGCCACGATCGACAACAGGTCTTTCTTCAGGTGCCGCTTGCCCATCCGCTCGACGCCCGCCGGGCTGGTGGTTGTCGAGGCGGCGTGCGGCGTCGACGACGACCGCTGGATGCCGGTGTTCATGTAGGCTTCGTTGTCATAGGTGACGTAAAGCACGTTGTGGTGGCGTTCGAGCATCCCCGAAAGCGACTGGAAGCCGATATCGTAGGTGGCGCCGTCGCCGCCGAAGGAGAGCACCTTGGTGTTCTTGCCCTTCGCCTTCATCGCCGCTTCCATGCCCGAGGCGACCGCCGAGGCGTTCTCGAACAGCGAGTGGATCCATGGCACCCGCCATGCGGTTTGCGGCCAGGGGGTGGTAAACACCTCGAGGCAGCCGGTGGCGTTGGCCACCATCACGTCGGGTCCGGCGCTTTCCATCACCAGCCGCGCCGCCATCGCCTCACCGCAGCCCTGACAGGCGCGGTGGCCGCTTTCGAGCCCGCGAAAGCGCGGTTGCGCCTCGCGCAGGGTTTCGGATCTTTCCGCCTTCGGCTCGCTCGGCGAGGCCGGCGGGCGGCCATGTTTCATCCTGAGTTCGCTCAGGCGTTTCGATGTGTCGGAACGTGGGGCCATTACCTGTCCTCCGGCGGGAGTTTGTCGAGATCGGCATCGAGAATGGCAAAGCGCGGGGCTTTCTTGTCCTCGATCGTCTTGAGCAGATCACGATACATGGTTTCGGGGATGTCGCGGCCACCAAGGCCGAGCGCGTAGTTGTAGACCTTGGGCGCCTTGTCCAGGGTCGAGAGCACGGCGGAAACCTCGGTGCCGAGCACGCCGCCCATGCCGGGGCTGATCGCGCGGTCGATCACCACGAGCTTGTCGAGCCCCTTCACCGCATCGCGCAGCGCCCGGGCCGGGAACGGCCGAAAGGCGCGCAGCTTGATGATCCGGGCGCCCCCGACCTCGTCCTTGTAATGCTCCAGACCGGCCATCATCGTGCCGACGACCGAGCCCATGGCGAGGATGCCGACCTTGGCTTTCTTGTCGCCCTCGACGGTGAGCAGCCCACCCGAGGCGCGACCGAAGATCTTGGCGAAGTCCTTGTCGATCTCCTCGATCTTTTTCAGCGCCTTGACCATCGCGGCATGGTGACTGTGGCGCACTTCCGGGAACCAGTTGGGATCGACCAGCGTGCCCATCGAGCGCGGATTGGCCGGATCGAGCTTGCCGGCAAACTCGAACGGCGGCAGGAATTTCTCCACCTCCGCCTGGCTCGGCATGTCGATCACTTCCATCGTGTGGGTAAGCACGAAGCCATCCATGTTCACCGCCACCGGCAGATCGGTTTCCTGCGCCAGCCGGAAGGCCTGGATCGTGGTGTCGACCGCCTCCTGGTTGGAGATGCAATGCAACTGGATCCAACCCGCATCGCGCACCGCCATGGTGTCGGACTGGTCGTTCCAGATGTTGAGCGGGCCGCCGACGGCGCGGTTGGCGATGGTCATCACCAGCGGCACCCGCATACCCGAGATGTTGAACATCACCTCGCTCATCAACAGGATGCCCTGGCTGGCCGACGCGGTATAGGCCCGCGCCCCGGCCGCGGCCGCACCCAGCACCACCGAGGCGGCCGAGAACTCGCTCTCGACGCTCACGAACTCGGTGTGCAGGTTGCCATCGGCCACCAGCTTGGAGAGGTTCTCAACGATATGGGTTTGCGGCGTGATCGGGTAAGCGGCGACCACGTCGGGTTTGGCAAGGGCCACTGCACGCGCAATGGCAAGCGAACCTTCAAGAGCTTCACGCATTGGCCAACTCCTTCCATGCGCCTTTTTCGACCGCTCCGGCGGCCTTGGCGATCAGTTCAAGGTTCGTCTCCAGCATCTTGCCGTGGAAGCGGCCGCGGAGCGCGCCGGCCAATGCTTCCTGCGGCACCGTTTCGGTGAGCGCCAGGAAGGCCGCGAGCAGCGCGGTATTGGGGATCGGCTTGCCGATCACCTCGACGGCGAGCTCGGTCGCGGGAAAGGCGACGACGTTGGTTTTGAACTTCTTGGCGAAATCCTCCGCCGGACGGCGGGAATTGACCAGCATCGCCCCGCCGGGCTTGAGCCCGTTGGTCAGGTTCGGATCGAGCAGCAACGTATCGTCCTGCACGATCATGTAGTCCGGGGCGCGCACCTGGCTGCGCAGCGTGATCGGCTTGGTGTCGATCCGCACGAAGGCCATCACCGGCGCGCCGCGCCGTTCGGCGCCAAAGGCCGGAAAGGCCTGACAGGTGAAGCCCGCCTCGAAGGCGGCGGCGGCGAGCAGATAGGCAGCGGCAACAGACCCCTGCCCTCCGCGCCCGTGAATTCTGTATTCCAACATGATGTGCCTCTCGTGCTTTCAAGACCCGACACGGGCGCACAAAGCGCCGGGAGGATTCGCCGGGTTGGCTCCCTTTTGCGGGCCAACGCCGTTCCGAACCATGATCTGTGACAAGGTTTTTGGCCCGAGTAAGATTTTTTCACGCGTCAAGAAACGCCCGCGCAAGGATACGACGAAGCCAAACGAGAGGGGGAAACATTGTTGCGAAGGCGCAGGTGGCGCGGGTGCCGACGCCGGCCTTTTCAGTCCTCGGAACGCCGCGTCGACTCGCGGTCGCGGTCATAGTGCCTCAGGCCCGGAAACGGCGGCAGCCACGACTCGCGGCGGATTGTCCAGAGTTCATAGCTCGGCTGCAATTGGTCCGGCGCATCCAGTGATCCGAGATTGACCTCGATTTCATCGTCACTGCGCCCGAAAACCGTCGACCCGCAATTGGGGCAGAAGAACCGCCCGGCGAAATCGCGCACCTCGCCCTCGATCGTCACCGCGTCCTCGGGGAACACCGCGGAGGCATGAAACAGCGCGCCATGATGCTTGCGGCAGTCGAGGCAATGGCACAGGCCAACCCGATAGGGCCGCCCCGTCGCCACGATGCGCACCCTGCCGCAAAGACATCCGCCGGTGAACCGATCCATGCTGTGCCTCCCGCATGATCGCGCCGGACAGCCCGCACCGACGCGCCTGGCGCCAAGACTACAGCCAAATCCGTGCTATTCCAACCAGAGGGGAAAATGGTGGGCGACCCTGGAACGCCCACCATCTCAGCAAGCACTTGATTATGCAGAACTCGCCGGGGCGAGGGTTGCGATTTGTCCCACCTTTGTGTCTCACCCGCAGCTTGCGTGCAAGGTCGCAACGCAGGCTTGCGGCGGCGGCCTACTCATCCGCGAGCCCCTGTAGAAGCCCACGTAGGTCCTCACAAACTGGCACATCGGAGCTACCTTCGTAGATCAAAGGCATGTTCGCGAGCTTTCGCGCCTGCCCAACTTCGGCCAGCCGGTGCTGGAGGCCTCTACGCAGTACCTGCTTGAAAACCTTGCCCTTCACCGTGCCTTGGCAGAAACCGCCGAGATCATTCCACCGCTGGATCGCATTGGCCTGGCCAGGTATCGGCTGGACGGCCTTGTTATAGGCCTCATTGAAACTCGCACTAACAGTATGTTCGTCAAGCTCGTCCAGCGCATACTCGATGCTCTTCTCGGCGATAGCTACGTCCACCTCCATCGCGTTGGCAACGTGGTCTGCGGTCTGAAAGCAGCTCTCGATGTCCGAGCCAGGGCTGAACCAGACGGGCACATCGTTCTGGGTGTATCCGCGTTGGGTCGCCCATGCCGCTGTGTCGGCATCGCTCATAAAATCCCGATCACGATGCACCATCACCTTTACGCCGTGCCGATCTCTCAACTTCGCAAGCCGGTCACCGTCAGGGATGCTCGACACGCCGAAACATGGCCATATGACGGTCCGATGTGCGAGATGCGGCCACTGGTCAAGTATTGACTGCAAGTAGCTCGTGTCGTCGTCCTCTGAGAATAGAACGATATCCTTGTCGAGCGCCCCCCACCCCATACGTGATCGGACTTCTTGTCCATCATCTCGAACAGACCCGTTTTCGATCCAGACGACGCTCGTCGACTGTCCAGCTACCCGAACAAGCCTTGGCGAGTGCGTCGAGACTATGATCTGAGTATCCGGGAAGCGCTTCGCTGCCCCTTCAAGCGCAGATATCAACCTCTCTTGGCTGGACTGGTGCAAATGCGCATCAGGCTCATCTATCAAGAGGAGGCGAGGACGGAATGCAAGCAGGTAGGCGAAGATTTGCGTGACTTGCAGGAGCCCGGTACCGGCCATCTCGAGCGGACGCCGCATCGTGGTGTAGTTGCTACCACCTCCAGCGTATTTCATGTCCGGCGTGAAGAACCAGGCTCGAATGAAAGCATCGCGACGCTGGTCGAACTTCACCCAGAAACGAGCACCAGGTATGACCTGTCCCACCAACTCTGAGAGCTCCTTCAGCTCTACGTCCCCTTCACCGGTGCTCATCTCGTTGGAATGGATATTGAGCAGCATCTGCCTCAGAACTGAGCCACCGTCCCCAGATGCCGCGCGTCTCCTGAATACGGGTGAGGCAAGGATGGTCTCATGTTCAGCAAGTCCAGCTAGGCCGGGAATGTAGGCGGTCTGCGGTTCTTCCTTCGCAAACTCTCGTGCAATTGTCCCAAGTTTCTCCACGTTGACGCCAGCATCGTTTCCCAAGGCCTTGAGCTTGATCGAGCCCGCGTCGATACCCTGCTCGAATGTCACGACCACCGGTTTGGTTGATCCACCACCTCTGGCTCGACCTTGAAGTGTTGATCGGTGGGCCAATGAACGAAAGTCGACGGAGGGCACGAAGTCCATAAGTTCGAGGGGTAGCCGGCTATTCTCTGCAAGCGACGCACATCTCACGGCCCAATGTATCGCCTTAAGCACGGAAGACTTTCCGGAACCATTTTGTCCAACAAGCAACGTAAGGGGACCCAGTGGGATGTCGCTGCACGCCTTGAGCCGCATGAAGTTTTCTATTGAAACCCGGTCAATCATCTACTGAGTGATGCTCCTTTTGGCGGGGCAACGAACTGTCCCGAAAACCAGTCATTTTCTTCCACCGTCTGCGCTATTCCGACAGGGTCAAGAATAATCTCGCTACCAACCGTTTGCGAATGCACATTCGAGGGCGCGGTGAAGAGTATGTTGCACAACGTGTATCTCGTGACACGTGATGAACGCAACTTTGCGTTGTTTGCGGGCCACTCCCCCTCACCTCGTCAACCCTCACCAGGGCGGCCCTATTCCGTCTCCGAAGCACGCTGTTCGGGCAGAGGCTCAGTCATATCGTCTGCAGAAATAGCGATAGCTCGCTCGACTAGTGCGTTGTAGGAAGCAGTGGTCAGGCCCGGCGTCTTCGCTTCGTAGAGCCTTCGGATCACAAAATGCGGGTTTGGAATGACCGCGTGCGAATACGGCCCCGAGGTACCAGGTGCGGTGTGGATGAAGCCAAGTTCATCAAGCTCCTTGATCCGTTCTTTCCAGGTCCGAACGGCGCGCTGCCCCGTGAAACCAGAGTGGAATGCCAAGTCATCTGCATTCTGAAGGCTGACATACATCTCATCGAAGGCATAACCCCAAAGCGCCAAATACGTGATCGAGGTATGTTTGCTCCCCTTGGACATGTCATCAATGATGTTCATGATTAGCGGCATAGTGCGTGGGATGGTTGTGAAGCCGTCATAACGATCACGGCTCCACAGCTCATCTTCGCTCAGGTCGGGCCAAAGCCTCGAGCGCAGCTCTATGATTTTCTTGGCAATGTTCTTTCTAGGCTTCCTAACCATATCTGCCTCCTCGTGTTGGTGTGGGGTCGGGCTGAAGTGTGGACCTTCAGCCCTGTCGCGTTTGAGAACTGCTGTTCGGGGTTTGGACACCCGCACATTTCCTGCGCCACTCAGATGCGATATGAAATATATCTCACTAATTTCTTTTATTTTCAATGACTTAAAAGATTTTTGTGAGCATTTCACGCAGCCGGCTTTCCATAGTTCGTGATATGAGAGTATCGCATTTCCGCGAACTGAAGTAGTGAGTTGGCGTCAGCAGTGGCGGAAAGTGAGGCAGAGACGAAGGGTTAGAGGTTTTCGACTGTGCTCAGCGTGCTGATGGTGCTCGGCGTGCTCCTGGTGCTCGCTGTGCTCCCGCCCGGCCCCCCCCGAGGCCCTCCGTTAACCGCTTTTTGTTCTGCCACTCTACTCCGCCGCTTCAGCAAGGTCCCCTGCCACGCTGCGGAACTGCTCGAGCGCCGCTTCGAGGTTCTCGACGATCTCTGCCGCCAGTACGTCCGGTTCTGGCAAGGCGTCCAGGTCTTCGAGGCTGTCGTCCTTGAGCCAGAAGATGTCGAGGTTTAGCTTGTCACGCGCGGCCAACTCCTCGTAGCTGAACCGCCGGAACCGCTCCGTCTCCTCCCGGTCGTGGTAGCACTTGATGAAGTCGTCGAAGTCTTCCCGCACCAGCCGCTTGGTCTTGAGCGTCTTGTGCACGTTGGTCCGGTAGTCGTAGACCCACAGCTCCCGCGTCTGAACCTCACGGGACGCTGGCCGCTTGTCGAAGAACAGCACGTTCGCCTTCACCCCGGGGCTGTACCAGATGCCGGTGGGCAGCCGCAGGAGCGTGTGGAAGTTGAACTGCTCGAGAAGGCGCTTGCGGATGCCCTCCCCAGCCCTGCCCGCCTCGAAGAGCACGTTGTCGGGCAGCACCACCCCGGCGCGGCCGGTGTCGTCCAGGATCGTCATGATGTGCTGCAGGAAGTTGAACTGTTTGTTGGAGGTGGTGAACTTGAAGTCATCGCGCTCGTAGTTCTCCCGCTCGGTCGTGACCTGCCCGTCCTCGCCGATCACCTTGTAGCTCGACTTCTTGCCGAAGGGTGGGTTGGTCAGCACCACGTCGAAGCGGTCGGTCCCGGCGGCGGCGAGCGCATCGCCCTGCACCACCGGGCTGCCGCCGTTCCCGATGCCGTGTAGGTAGAGGTTCATCGCGCAGAGCCGCACCACCTCGTCGACGATGTCGACCCCGTGGAAGGACGAATGCCGGAGCTCCCGGAGCTTCTCGCGGTCCTGCGACTGCCCCTTCATGTGGTCGTAGGCCGCGAGAAGAAAGCCGCCGGTGCCGCAGGCGGGGTCGCAGACCGTCTCGCCGATGCGTGGCCCTACACAGGAGACGATGGTCTCGATCACCGGGCGAGGCGTGAAGTATTGGCCAGCGCCAGACTTCACCTCCGAAGCGTTCTTCTCAAGAAGCCCCTCATAGATTTCTCCCTTCACGTCTACGGTCATCCCGATCCAAGGGCCTTCCTTGTCGATCAGGCTGACTACCCGCTTGAGCTTAGCGGGGTCGGAGAGCTTGTTCTGCGCCTTGCGGAAGATGGTGCCGATCAACCCGTCTTCTTTGCCCAGCGCCTCGAGCGCGTGGCGGTACTGTGCCTCGAGCGCCTCGCCGTCCTCGGCGACCAACGCGGCCCAGTTCCACTGAGACGGCACCGACGAGGGCTCACCGAGCAGCTCCACCCGCTCCTGGTCCATCTTGAGGAACAGCAGAAAGGTGATCTGCTCCACATAGTCACCATAGGACACACCCTGGTCGCGCAGGACGTGGGCGTAGTTCCAAACCTTCGAGACAAGCTGTTCGTTCGTCATTGCTCAAGCTCCCTGAAGAGGATGGATCAGAAGCGCCCACAAGTATTCGGCCGCTCCCTCGTGGCTGAGAACACCATCTCCGCGATCCAAGCCGCTGTGCGGCATCCCCATCGGCCGGAAAAACAATTTCTGGTCGTCGTGTTCAACCGATAGGCTCTCGTTGCAGGTATTGGCGCCAGCGTTGTCGCCATCGGCGTAGGTGATCCCACCGAACATCCCGCCGAGGCGGATCGTGCAGGCGCCCACCTTCTTGCCCTGCCTATAGATCGCAGAGGTGAAATGTTTGGCGTCGATGTTGCGGTGCCGGGTCTCGATATCGGGGTTTCTTGTCGCCAGTTCATCTAGGGAGCCGCGAAAGAACCGGTCTATGAAATCAAACCCGTCCGCGAGGAACCTGTCGGCGTCTGCCTCCGTGAAGGTCTTGCGAAGACGCAAGTTGGACGAGCGGGGCAGTGTCGCGGTATCGACTTGGCCATCCGCTGCCACAGGCGCTTTTTCCACTCCTCCACGCTGCCCCGCCCCGAGCTCCTCGATGGCCCGACGGATTTGGCGCGTGACATCGAGAAACGCCTCGTCGCGGTCCGCCCAACGCGTGATTGGCTTCCCGTCTGTTGGCGTCACCAGATAATCGGCCAACTCGGTATGTTGCCACTCGCACGGGCGCAGGATGACGGATATCAGTCGCGCCTCCCCATCCTTGTGGCGCTCCAAGGCGCCGGCCTTTTCGATGTTGTAGCAGTAGTCTGAGGCGAGAAAGTCCGGACTGACGAGAAGTAGGATGATATCGGCTTCATCGAGCTCCTTGCCGATTGAACCATCGAGGTGGTCGCCCGCATGCAGGCGGCGATCATGCCAAACGTCCACCAACCCCTGCCGCTTCAGCATGGCAAGCTGAACTTCGAGTTGATCGCGCAACTCCTCGTCCCTGTGCGAGTAGGACACGAACACGCGAGCAGCCATCACGTGTACCTCCAAAATCGTTCACTCATGCCTTGGCCTTTCTAGTCTTTTTAGCGGGCCGCGCCGCGCGGATGCGGGCAAGGAGGTCGGTGGCGGGTTCGTCGGCGGGGTCCTGCGGGACGAGGCGGCCTGAGAAGGCCTGCTTCAGGATGGACTGGCGCAGGGCGGCGGAGCGGGCCAGCTCGGTCTCGCAAATCTCCTCAAGGACCGCGATCCTCGAAACGGCCTCGTCCACGGCACCTTGGATTTCGACGGCTTCCGCGAGTGACGGAAGCGGGACGACAAGTGTCTCGATCTTGCTGATGCTCAGCGTGTAGAGCCCGGAGGTGGATGACGCGACCTTTTCGATTGCGGCCCGGCCCCCCAGCGATTGGAACCAAATCAGCAGGTACGGCGCCAGTGCTTTGACCACAAGGCGCGCCTTGATCAGGTGGTTCTGGTGGACCGCGCCGGGGACCTCTTCCTTCCAGATTGCCATGCGACCTATCTGGTCTCTGCTGCCGTTGCCCTCGACTACGAGGATGTCATCCTTTTTTAAGAGGACCCTCGTCAGTTCGCCCGAGGTGACGCCAGTCTCGTGAATGTCGGACAGGTCGAGCCGGCCAGGATAGACATTCGCCACCCGCAGCATTGGGCGCTTTGTTGGAAGGTCTTTCCGTCTGGCATTCTTGGTCAGGCCGCCTAGAATATCGGCTATCTGCCCCATCGACGCCCACACCCACCCCTCCAGAAGTTCAGGCAGGTCCGAGGTGTTCGGGGCAACGGGCTCCTTGTAGCGGCCGCGGCCGGACCATTTCTCCCGGCGGGTGTTGAGGATGCGGGCGAGGAGGTCGCGGCCGTGTTCGAGCGTGTCGCGGTTGTCCGCGCGCCAGTTGGCGGTGAGCGCGCCGGTGACGGCGGCCTTGAGGACCGACTGACGGTAGCGCTTCAAGAGCGCCTGCACCTGCCGCACCGCCTCTTCCCCCTTGTCGAGCTCGGTGAAGAGCATCTCGATCTTCTCGACGATGCGGCGCTGCTCGGGAAGAGGAGCGACCGGGATCGGGGTTTCCTTAATGACTGTCTGACTGATGTTGGGTTGCGCCCCACCCTTGCCCGCACGCTTGAAATCTCGCCGCTTGGCGAGAAGGTAGTAGTACACGTACGGGATGCTTTCGCGGTTGGCCGGGGAAGGTAGCAGGGCAGCACACGCTTGGTTCGTGGCAGCCTCAACCTTCAAGATGCCGAGTTTGCCGATTGTGGCTCCGTACATGGCCATGAGCAGAGTTTCTTTGGGGAACAACTTCGCCGACGAGTTGTCTAGCCCAGCCCGCGTGATCCCGTTGGGGACGCCCCCTATTGAAGCGTCATCAAGATCACCGGTGAGGACCCAAGGTATATCGCCGCCGTGGTACTCTGACCGTTTCTTGCTGGGTGTGCCCCCGCTGCTCCAAGTCCCCATGTCGGCCAACGTCACATTCGACCAACCATCGGGCAGACCATCGACGTTGCTCATGCGACCAGCGCCCCCTGCAGGTCATCGAGCATGTCGTTAAGCCCCTCCCCGAAGGCCTTGCGCGCGGCCACGATGCCGCCACGTTCGATGAGACCCGGGGCCTCCATGAAGTCGCGCGGGGCGATCTCGGCGTTGGCGGCTATAAACGAGGCGATGGCGCGGAGCCACCCCGTCTGCGCCTCCGAGTAGTCCCGCCCGGCTTTCTTCTCGCGCCCGATCCAGAGGTTGAAGCGCTGCTGCACTTGATCGGCGAAGGGTTCGAGCAGCTCGTCCTGCCCCAGCGCGAAGCGGACAAGACTGACCACCTCTGTGAGCTGGTCATCCACGGGGGCACCGCGCACCTTGGCCGCGTCGAGCCGCTTCCAGGCCTGCCAGACGTTGGCGGTGGTCAGGTAGTGCGGCGGCGCAGTGAGGGCCTCCACGAGCTCTCTGATGGCCGCGTAGGTCAGTTTCTGCTGCCCCCGAGGCTGGTTGTAGATGATTTGCAGCGCGGTGAGCTCGTCGCGGTTGTCCTCGATGAAGGTGCGGAAGGAGGTCACCGTCTCCTCGGCGTGCTTGAGGTCGAAGGCGGCGCCGAGCACCTCGTCGGTGGTGACTTCGTCGATCACCTGCTCGGTCTTCTGCTTGATGAGCTTGAGGAGGTTGCGCGTGTCCGGCTTGTCGAAGGGCGCACAGGCGGTCTCGACCATCACGTCGATCACCGCCTTCTCCTGCTCGGGCGTGGTCAGCGGGCCGTGCTGGCGCTCGATCTCGGCGTGTTGCTCATCGGGGTCGATAGCGTCGAGCAGCGCGTTAGCCAGGTCGCGCGGGGTCTTCCCGCCGGTCAGTTCCGCGACTTTCTGGCGGTCCTCGTCCTCGAGCTTGCGGTCGAGAGCTGCGAGACGGGCAGCGAGCGAGGAGAGCGCATCCTCGTCGCGTCGGCCCTGCGCGATCTGGTCAATGAGAGCGTCAAAGCTCACCGAGTGCTTGCGTTCGAGCGGTTGCGAGGCCGACTTCTTCGTCTCCGATACCCCCACGGCGTCGATCAGTATGAAGCGCGTCTTGGTCTGCGCATCGGGGGTGACAGCGCGCAGGTCGGCGTCCGGGATGGTACGAACGCCCCTGCCCTTCATCTGTTCGTAGTAGCCCTCCGACTTCACGTCTCGCATGAAAATGAGGACCTCGACGGATTTGATGTCAGTACCCGTGGCGATCATGTCCACTGTCACCGCGACGCGCGGGAATGGGTCCACCCGGAAGGCCTTGATCAATGTCTTCGGGTTCTCGCCGGTGTTGCGGTAGGTGATCTTTTTGGCGAAGTCGTTGCCCTCGCCGAAGACCTCGCGCACGGCGAGCACGATCTCCTCGGCGTGGTTGTCATCCTTGGCAAAGATGAGCGTCTTGGGCAGCCACTCGCCCGAGCGTTCAGGGAACAGCTCGGTGAAGACCCGGTCCTTGTAGGTCTGCAGGATGGTCCTGATCTGGTTCGGGTTCACGACAGAGCGGTCGAGGTCCCTGCCCTCGTAGTCGATGTCATCGTCGAGCTCGCGGTAGCGCACCGCCCGTGTCCGCTTGTCGCGCACCGGCACCTGGAACCCGGCGGCCTCCACCTTGCCGCCCTCCTCGGTCACTTTGGTGCGGATGCGGTAGACCTCGTAGCCCACGTTCACCCCGTCCGCCACGGAGCGTTCATAGGGGTACTCGGCCACAAGGTTCTGGTTGAAGAAGCCAAGGGTATGCTTCGAGGGCGTTGCGGTGAGGCCAATGATCGAGGCGTCGAAGTACTCGAGTACCTGCCGCCAGAGGCCATAGATCGAGCGGTGGCACTCGTCGGTAACGATGAAGTCGAAGGTCTCGATGGGTATTTCAGGGTTGTAGGTGAGCGGCGGCACCTCACCTTCCTCGCCGTGCCACGTCTCGAATGCGGAAGCCTCCTCGTACTCCGGGTCCAGCTCCTCGCCTTTCAGCATCGAGTATAGCCGCTGGATCGTGGTGATCACCACCTTGGCGTCGGGGTCGATCCGGTGCGAGTGCAAGTGCTGAACGATGTAGGTGTCGGTGAAGCGGTTGGCGGCACCGTGGGGCAAGAAGTTCTGAAACTCCTTGAGTGTCTGGTCGCCGAGGTTGTTGCGGTCGACGAGGAAGAGGATGCGCTTGGCCCCCGCGTGGCGGATGAGGCGGTAGGAAAAGGAACAAGCCGTGAAGGTCTTGCCGGCCCCCGTCGCGAGTTGAATTAGCGCGCGCGGCCGGTCGTCGCCGAAAGATTTCTCGAGCTCGGTGATTGCCTCGATTTGGCAGTCGCGCAGGCCCTTCCTGTTGAGCTCTGGGAAGGCCTGTAGGCGGCCCCGCAGCGTGTCGCTGCCCTTGAGCCACTCCAACAGCGTCTCGGGCCTGTGGAACGCGAACAGGCGCCGTGAGCGCGGCTTGGGGTCCCGCATGTCGCGAAAGAAGGTCTCGTCGCCGGTGCTCTCGTAGTCGAAGCGCAGGGTGTCCTGCCATCTCGCGAGGTGCTCGGGCAGCTTGGCCATGTATTTTGCGGACTGCTCCGCCACACCGCTTAGGGTCACGCCGGTTTTCTTGGCCTCGATCACTCCTGCGGCTTTGCCACCGACGAACAGCAGGTAGTCGCAAGGCCCCGCTGGGAGCTGGAACTCCCGCACGGCGACCCCAAGCGCCGCATTTCGGTTCATCTGGTCACGATCCTGGATCACCCAACCGGCGTCAGATAGCAGCCTGTCGATCCTTTCGCGCGCGATCTGTTCCGGTGCAACCATTCCCAAGGCCTACGAATTTCACGGTCACACCGTAACGACCTCCACCGACTTCGCAACTCAAAGGTGATCGGCCACATCTGGATCACGGGTCGGGATCAGGTGACGGGGGATGTGCAACGCGGTTCCGCATTCTAGGCGATGGCGGCAATGAGCCGAGCTAGGAAACCCGTTCGGGTAATAGGGAGCGCGAGCCCAAGCGAGCGGGACCGCCAGATAATATTGTTTAGATAATATGATAATAGATGGTTATCAGCGGGCATCCACCAAGTTGCTTTCCTGGTGCACATATTCCCAGAACTCGGCTAGCCGCCGCCGCGCTGGCGTAAGCTCCAACTCAATGTCACCAGCATCCAGGAATGTGGTTACAGAGTGCCGTTGATGTCTTGGGTCGGATATGAGGACATGGTGGCTTGTCTTTGTCGCAGGAGCCACTCCTACAACCTTCTCAAATGCCCGCACCATGGTGGTTTCCAGCTCATCCCTATAGTGTGACATGACAATAAAGCTATCGTGCACGCTGAGGCATGGGACATCCATTTTCGCGAAGTGGAGCATGACTTCTTCGGCGATTTGTGCGTCGACGTTCTGCAACGACAAGCCGACACCTTTGAGCATGTGCTGCTTCAACGGGCCAAGACTATCAACCACCCTGTCGACAAATTTATCCCAAGTCATGCCGATAGCTTCTGGGTCAAACTCATCGATAGGATCAGGTATACCTTTTGCGTTGAGAAGGGCGTTGAAGGTCGGCTTCACGATTTCTCGGAATTGGCCATCAAATGCGGCTTGGTATGGGTCCGTGTCCAACGGCAGTCCTGCCCGCGCATATAGGATGGATGGGTGGATCGACCGAAAGTCCAGTTCGCAGGTCGGCTTGCCATCGATGGTGATGAAGCGGCGATACTCACTAGGTATCTCTTGCCACCAACCACCATAGAACCTTCCACCAAGCCCAAAGCTGCCATTGTTGAAAGTCCTGTACAGTTGGCGCCTGTGCAGGTCGACGACCGCCAAGCGCGGATCGGCCCAATCGATCTGCAACGTAGAACCATCGTCCATCAACTCGCCTTGGCCGGTCTGGTCCTCTAGGTCATACCAATGCCTACGGAGCACCTGGTTGATCGTCTCGACGTTTAGTCTCCAACGCCTAGTGTCATCAGTGTCCTCATATGGAAGCCTGCGTTTGATTACCCGATCTCCGCGTTTTTCCTTCTCGGACATGAAGATGGTCTCGTTCCCTTGCACAACATTGATGTCGAACTGCGACCGTGCGCTGGCATCAAGCAGTTCCACTAACAAGGCAGTTCCTTGCATACGGCTACTCATGCCTGACGCTTCAATGCCCTTGAACGTCTGCTGGAGGTAGCCCGCGGCCGTGAGGCCATCGACGGCCTTGAGGAATTGGTCCTTGGACAAGAAGTGCGGGTTGTACCTGTCCGTCCCTGAGAGCTTCGATGCTGTCCTGGAATAGCCAACATGAAGTGACGGATCATGTTTGTGGGCGGCGTACAGATCGAGCGCTATGGCGTGAACACACTTGCTGAACTTCTCCCATGCGTTCGCGCCTGGCGCATTCCTTTGCCCAGTGTGCTCGAACGCAGCGCGAGCCAACTCGTCCAGGGATCGCTCGAGAACCGGTTCGGTCGCAACGCGAAACAGGTTGATTGGCCTGCTGTTGTTCAAGTCTGTTGGGCGCACCGTTTTCAAGTGCTCCTGCATTTTCTTCATTCTCTGGCCCTGCAACTGCCCGCAACTGCGGCACGATAATCGCATCCCTTCGCGCGGTGAAGTCGCGAAAAATCCCGGCAGATTTTTTCGAGCCCCCATCTATCCGCTCCAATGCCGTGAAAGCCCCCATACCCCCTGCGTTGTCGAACCGTGATGATAGCTACGTGCCTCATTGAACCTTGCCCGTGCGAGACGCCCACCTTCGCCTATCCCTTCGTCTCGCAGAGATAGGTATTGACTTTTGAGATACTTCGTCTCTCTATGTCTTAAATTCATATGGGACAGGAGGGTAGCATGCTCATCGGATACGCCCGTACATCAACCGTTGACCAGGAGGCAGGGCTGGAAGCACAGCGGCGAGAGCTTACGTCCGAAGGCTGTGAAAAGTTATTTGAAGAGCATGTGTCTTCGGTGGACGCTACAGCCCGTGAGCGCCTCGCTGACGCCCTCGACTACGTGCGCGAAGGGGATACCTTGGCGGTGACAAAGCTGGACCGCCTGGCGCGCTCTGTGCCGCACCTGCTGGAGATACTCGACCGTCTTCAGACCAAGGGAGCGAACCTCCGCATACTGGCGATGGACATGGACACCTCGACCCCAACGGGGAAACTCTTGCTGACCATCTTGGGCAGCATTGCAGCGTTCGAGCGCGAGATCATGTTGGAGAGGCAGCGGGAAGGCATCGCCAAGGCCAAAGCAGCCGGGAAGTACAAGGGCCGCAAACCAACAGCACGCGCAAAATCCGATGAGGTTCTAGCAATGCACCGGGATGGTATCGGCGCAACGCAGATCGCCAAGGAGCTCGGCATCGGGAGAGCCTCGGTCTATCGCATTATCGCCGATACCACTCAGGTTAGCGCCTCGTCCTAGGAGAGGGGAACGCCACCTTGTCCCTCCGTCTCGTGGGGAAGAAACGGAGTGGCGTGCGGTTGTTCACCCCGCCACATCTATCTTCTTTCGCGCCTGACGCGGTGGACCATCTATTCGAGGCAATCGGGAGAGAAGAGCCAGTGCCAGAGAACAGCAGGAAACCTCGACGCATACTCGCCAGCGCGAGGCGCATCGAAGACACCATTCGGGCGGCGCAGAACAGGGGACTGACGCCAACCGCTGTCACCCACCATCCAGATGGAAGTGTAGTCATCCACTTCGGCGACACAACAGATACCCAAGAGGCTGAGGCACCTACCGGTTGGGAAGACTTTGTTTGATAAGGCCTGTCCCAACTGCGCTCTAGAAGTTGAACCGATCAATCACCGCCTTGAGCTGGGCAGGTAGGAAGCCTGCCTTGAAGTAGGTGTTGAAAGTAACCCCCGCCTGAGCATGCCCGACAATGGCCTTCATCTGCTCAGAAGGCGCGTCGGACTGCGCCAGTCGAGTGACCACTGTGTGCCGCAGGCTGTGGTACACGAGACCCGGTTCATCTATGCCCAGTGCAGGGAGCAGCCGCTCATTGAACCACCGGCCCAGGTTCCGGCCATAGCCGTTCTGGCGCGAATATGTCAGGTCCGGGAACAGGCGACCTGACGGCCCGGCTCGCTGCTGCTCCACGAACGCCAAAAACCCGCAACCGAGCAGCCTTTCATGTACAGGGACACGTCTATGCGATGACGCATTCTTGAGGCTCTTGTTGGCGTCACCCTCGTCGTTCACGTCGATCACCCAAGTGCCATCCACGCACACGACATCATCCACCCGCAACTGCGCCACCTCGTTCAGCCGCATGCCAGTAAACATCCCGATCAGTGTACCCCACTTGTGGGTTTCCTTTTGGACCAGACCATCCGGGTTCTTGGTCAAGTGCATGAATAGCTTCTGTAGCTGGGCAGTGCTGAACGCTTTCCGCCCCTGCTCCTTGGCGCGGCTCGACACCTTCACACGCATGCCAGTGAAAACGTTCTCCGCCGCATAGCCGTTGTCGACAGCCCATTTGAAAAAGGTCTGCATGCCCCCGATGTAGACATTCACGGTGCGCGACGAGATCACCGGCAAACCTTTGACCTCAAGCATCTCTTCCAGCGAGAGCCCCCGCGTGCGGGGTGACTTGTTCCGGTCCTTGGGCAGGCGTAGCAGCACATCTTTCACCCGCTGCGCGTCGGCTTTGGTGAGCGCGACTGGTGGCTTGTCACCGGTGATCTGCCCCAACAGGTCTAGCGCATCACGCTTGCTGCTCTCCGTGGTCGCAGCTAGAGCGCCCGAGTGGGCCGCCTCTTTGAAGTACCGCTCAACAATCTCACGATAGCCGGGACCGACCTCGGGGAGGTCGTCTGGCAGCTCCGCAGCCCGCGTGGGAGCCTCGCCCAGGTCGAGATCAGCAAGGTCAGCATTGTGGCCCAGCGCAGCCTCTGCGTACGCCCGGTGCCCCTTTTTCAGCTCCGAGAGGATGTGCTTGCAGTCATCGTTCGACAGATTTGCCCGGGTCAAGCCACGGTTCCGGCAAAACGCCGACAGGAGGCCATCCTCTCCGTTTGCGTACAACATCTGCCAAGTCTCAATATCCTGCTCAGCGAACCCCTTGGCGTAGCTGAGTGCGTCCATCCCCAACTCGTCCAAAGGACCGTTATCGGCCACACGCTCCCTGAACGCCTCAAGCGATGTGCGGAAATACACCCGAACGTGTTCTCTGATCTCGTCGTACTTCATACGCCGCACTGTTGGGTCGGAGAGCAGGGAATGTCCAGCTATGGCGAGAAGCCTAGAAACCTGCTTCGCACTCCGTGGGCATCTCGTGCCCAAAGAAACCTTCACATCTCGACGTTTCTGCTCCGGGTGCAAACTCGGGGGGATCGGCCAGCGGAAGTAGAAAACGCCGTGCCTTGAGGTACTTAGATAAGCTGCCAAGCGCATAGATATGTCTCACCAGTTTGTCGCACCGGGAGGTTCTGCGCTCTAAGTACTTGAAAAGAGGGGGAATGGTGGGCGACCCTGGAATCGAACCAGGCGTGGGTCTCCCCGGCGGAGTTACAGTCCGCTGCCGCACCTTGCAGCCCGTCGCCCGAACCGGCGCTTGCGCACCGGATCGAGGGGGGAGATACAAGCGCCCCCGGTTTGCGTCAAGCCGAAAATCCCTTGCGCTCATCCCGGCCCGCCGCCATTGTCCGGCGCCGAAGCGACGGGAGCCTGCGCGTGACGAAAAAGCCGAAATGGGTGGTCGAGAAGGAGCGCGGGCGCCGGGCGGCGGCGGCCGAGACGGTGTGGCTCTTCGGGCTGCACGCGGTGCGCGATGCGCTGATGAACCCCGCTCGCGAAAAGCTCCGGCTGATCGTCACCCGCAACGCCGCCGACCGGCTGGGCGAGGCCATCGCCGCCGGTGGACTCGCGCCTGAGATCGCCGACGCGCGCAAGTTTCCCGCGCCGCTCGATCCGCAATCGGTGCATCAGGGCGCGGCGCTCGAGGTCAAACCCCTCGACTGGGGCAAGCTGCGCGATCTCTGCGCCCCCCATCCCGGCCAGCCCGCCCCGCTGGTGGTGCTGCTCGACCGGGTGTCGGACCCGCATAACGTGGGCGCGGTGCTGCGCTCGGCCGAAGTGTTCGGCGCGGCGGCGGTGATCGCGCCCGCGCGCCATTCGGCGCCGGAAACCGGGGCGCTGGCCAAGACCGCCTCGGGCGCGCTCGAGCGCCAGCCCTACCTGCGGGTGGCCAACCTCGCCCGCACCATGGACGAACTCAAGGATCTCGGCTTCACCCTGCTCGGTCTCGATGGCGAGGCCGAGGCCGAGATCGGCCCGGCCCTCGCCCAGCTCTCCGGCGCCCCGGTGGGGCTCGTGCTCGGCGCCGAAGGGCCGGGTTTGCGCGACAAGACCCGCGAGACCTGCGACACGCTGGTGAAGATCCCCTTCGCACGCGATTTCGGCTCGCTCAACGTGTCGAACGCCGCCGCCGTGGCGCTCTACGCCGCCAGGCAGGCGCGCTGACGCCTGGTCTGCGTGGATCGGCTGGATTCCGCCCACCCCCTCCCGCGCCGGTCACGCTTTCTTTACCCCCCCTTTTTCCGGCCCCGGTGCATCATATCTGATATAGCGAGAGCGGGCCGTGGAACGTCCGTAATCTCAATTCACTGTCCCTCGTTCCACAAACTGCGCCCGGGTCCGTCCCGGGCGCTTTTCTGTCCGATTCTCCGGCAAGACGCCAAAATGCCGCGCTTCACATACCGCTACGGGCCGCGTAGCATCAGGATATGACAGAATTTTCCGACGACCACTTCCGCCACATCCTCGAGACCACCCGCGTCATCGCGCTGGTGGGCTTCTCGGCCAAACCCGACCGCGCCAGCCACAAGGTGGCGAAATACCTTGCCGAACATGGCTACCGGGTGATTCCCGTAAATCCCGGCCTCGCCGGGCAGGACTTCATGGGCGAAACCGTGGTGGCCGACCTCGCTTCGATTCCGAAAGATGCCAGGGTCGACATGCTCGACGTGTTCCGCGCCTCCGAACACGTGCCCCCCATCGTCGAGACGGCGATCGACCAGTTAGCCGATCTCAAGACGGTTTGGCTACAGATCGGGGTAACCTCCGAGGTTGCCCGGCAGCTATCCGCCGAAAACGGGCTGGCCTATGTGGAGGATCATTGCCCAAAGATCGAGCACGCCCGCCTGCTTGGTTGACCGCTTCCAAACTTTTGCCGCATTGCTCTGGCAATACACCGATAACTTGCACAGAGCAGGAGGCAGGCCTTGGGCTATTCCTACAACGAATTTCTGTCGGCGATCCGGATGCGCGAAAGCTCCGACAATTACCGGCTGGTCAACACCCTCGACTATCTCGGCGCCTACCAGTTCGGCGAAGGCGCGCTGGTCGATCTCGGCTTCGTCGCCGCTGACGGCACCTGGTGGAACAACGATTATTCCGGCGGCTGGACCGGCAAACTCGGCATCGACAACAAGGCCGAATTCCTCGCGAGTTCCGCTGCCCAGGACGCGGCGGCGGACGACTGGTTTGTCCTGGTCTGGCGCTACCTGCAAGCGGTCGACGCCGACGATTACCTCGGCCGGGTGGTCGGCGGCATCCGGATCACCGCCAGCGGCCTGATCGCAGGGGCCCATCTGCTGGGCTCGGGCAACGTCATCGACTGGCTGGATTCGGGTGGCAAAGCCAAACTCGCAGATGCCTATGGCACCCCGATCTCGGAGTATATCGAGCTTTTCGGCGGATACATCCTGCCCTTCGATACCGGGGAAGCCACGCTCGAAGACCTTGGCGCGCTGCTCGCCGCCCTGCCCGCGCATCTGCAATCGCGAATCGAGGGCACCTTTGCCGCCGACCGGAGCCTCCAGCTTGGCGATGACGGCGCCGATGACGTTCTGCTCGGCGATGGCCAGAGCAACGTTCTTGCCGGCGCCG
>SWCA01005172.1_pt1 | contig 51985 bp, 44 predicted proteins | sample 4692961 | NCBI WGS metagenome assembly SWCA01 (sample SAMN10267275, study PRJNA491770) | bioreactor metagenome | isolation source: DHS bioreactor inoculated with | place: Japan: off Shimokita Peninsula | reverse complement strand
AAAAAAAGGAGATAGGGACTCAAGAGTAGATATTATTGGAAATGCCATGGCCTATGTAGATTTATTAACTAGACATATTGATAAAGAAGATCATGCTATATACAAATTTGCTTTGAGAAAGTTAAGCAAAGAAGATTTAGAGATAGTAGAAAAAGCATGTGAAGAAATTGAAAAAAATGCTATGAAAAAGAATATACAAGATAAGTATATAGAGCTAATAAATGAACTAGAAAAAATATAAGGAAAATTGTATAGATTTAGATAAACTAAGATTTTCACAAAGACTACTGAAAAAATGCAGTAGTTTTTGTTGTAGGAGTAAATATTATTTATAATGTGTATTTAATCATAAAAAATTTGGGAAAATATAAAATAGAGAGGAAAATAGAAAATCAAAGGAGGATATAAAAATGAACTTTAAAATAAAAGAACATATAACTTGGGTTGGAAAAACAGACTGGGAATTAAGACATTTTCATGGAGAAGAATATTCTACCCATAGAGGATCTACATATAATTCTTATCTTATTCGTGATAAGAAGACGGTTTTAATTGATACAGTATGGGAGCCTTATGCAGAAGAATTTGTGAAGAATCTAAAGAAGGAAATAAATTTAAATGAAATAGATTATATTGTTGCAAATCATGCAGAAATAGATCATAGCGGTGCTTTACCTGAGTTGATGAAAGAAATCCCCAATACCCCTATTTATTGCACACAAAATGGAATAAAGTCTTTAAAAGGACATTACCATGAAGATTGGAATTTCATACCTGTTAAAACGGGAGATACGTTAAATATTGGTGAAAGAGAGCTCATTTTCGTAGAGGCAAGAATGCTTCATTGGCCAGATAGTATGTTTTGCTATTTAACAAAAGATAATATTCTTTTTAGCAATGATGCTTTTGGACAACATTATTGCTCTGAATATATGTATAACGATTTAGTAGATCAAGCAGAACTTTTTCAAGAAGCTATAAAATACTATGCGAATATTTTAACACCCTTTAGTAAGTTAGTAGAGAGAAAAATAGAGGAAGTATTAAAGTTAAATCTTCCAGTAGATATGATTTGTACGAGCCATGGAGTCATTTGGAGAGATAATCCACTTCAAATTGTAGAAAAGTATATGCAGTGGTGTAAAGATTATCAAGAAAACCAAATTACAATTCTATATGATACTATGTGGAATAGCACAAGAAAAATGGCAGAAGCCATAGCAGCAGGCATAAAGGAAGTGAATAAAGAAGTTACCATTAAACTATTTAATATAGCTCGTTCTGATAAAAATGATGTAATCACAGAAGTTTTTAAATCCAAAGGAATATTAGTTGGTTCTTCCACTATAAATAAAGGTATACTTTCTTCTATTGCAGGAATATTGGAAGAAATTAGAGGACTTGAATTTAAAAATAAAAAAGGCATGGCTTTTGGTAGCTATGGATGGGGAGGAGAATGTATTAAGCTTATCAATGAAGGATTAGAAAAAGCAGGATTTGAAATTATAGAAGAAGGACTAAAAATAAATTGGAATCCAGATAAAGAAGGATTAGAAAAGTGTATTGAATTAGGAAAAAAGGTTGGAACAAAAATATAATAAATCATTGAAATAAATTTTTAAGGAAAAGGAGTGGATTCGTTGAATGAAAGAATTCTTGTCATAGGAAGTGGAATTACAGCTATAACCGCAATCAAAGCAATAAGAGAAATAGATAAAAAAATTAAAATAGATTTAATTGATGAGGAATCTGTTTATCCTTATAATAGAGTTAGATTATCAAAAGGATTATCAATTCCATTAGAGGAAGATAAAATATTACTTCAAAAAAAAGAGTGGTATGATTTAAACAATATAAAGCTGTATAAGAACATAAGGGTTATTGCTATTGATACAGACAAAAAAGAAGTAACTCTTTCCAATGCAAATAAAATGATTTATACAAAATTGTTGCTAGCCAATGGAGCAAGTAATTTTATTCCACCTATAGTAGGACTAGAGAAGAAGGGAATTTTTACGTTAAGAACATTGGAAGATGCATGGAATATACAAATAGAAGGAAAAAATAGGAATGATATTTTAATAATAGGAGGAGGAATTCAAGGATTAGAAATCGCTTGGGCTTTTGCTCAGCTTGAGAAAAAAGTTTTTATTGCTGAAATGCTTCCAAGACTCATGCCAAAGCAACTAGATGAAAAAGCTTCTAAAATTGTAGAAAAAGCTGCAAAAGAACATGGAATTGAAATTATATTAAATACCCAAATTAAAGAAATAGCTGGAGGATCTGAGGTAGAAGGGTTTATCACAAAGGAAGGGAAAAATACGAAATGTGATATGGTTATTTATTCTGTAGGAATAAAACCCAATATAGATATATTGAAAGGAACAAAAATTAAGACAAATAAAGGTGTTATAATAAATGAAAAGATGAATACATCAGTAAAGGATGTTTATGCTGCAGGAGATATTGCAGAATTTAATAGTGAAGTATACGGGCTATGGAGTATTGCCATAGAGCAGGGAAAAACTGCTGGATATAATATGGTCGGAGAAAACAGTATTTACAAGCATATAATTCCAGTGACTACACTAAATGCATTTAGTATATCTTTATTCTCCATGGGAGAAATAGATGAAGAAAAAGCAACAAATATATTAGTAGAAGAATCAGAAAATAATCAGTATCAAAAAATTTTTATAAATAATAATAAAGTAATCGGTGCAATTGTTGTAGGTGACATTAAAAAGTCTCCAATTTTAAAAACAGCAATAGAAAAAGAAATAGATTTAAGGGATGTCGACATAAAAAATATAACCATAGATGAATTAATGAAAATAATAAAGATAAAAAGTTAAGAAGATAAGCCTCTAGAAATTTAATTTCTAGAGGCTTATCTTCTTAATTAAGACCTAATTCCTTGCGTTTTGCTTCAATATGATCTTTATATATTTGAATTGTTTTTTCAGCATCCATTTCTACTACCACTTTGCCAAGACCAAGGGTTTCTGTCGTTTCTGTAAGGGTTTTGACAACAACATCACTACCTGTGATAGAAGGTACTGGAGCAACATGTACAAGCCATCCAAGGGCAACCGCAGTACAAGCATCAGCAACTGCTTTTTGTTCAAGGTATTCTGGAGCACCGATTACTAATGGAAGTTTATTGGTATCTACATCCAATTCATCCGCAATTTCTTTTGCTGTTTGCGTCATTTTACCAATATCCACGCAGGCACCATAAGTAAGTACAGGTGGGATACCAAGTTGTTTACAAACCGCTTTTAATCCTTCTCCTGCTTCGTCAGCCGCTTTAGGATTAGTAAGTCCAGTATATTCCATAACTGCAGAAGTACAGCCTCCAGATAAAACAAGGATGTTGTTTTCAATTAATCCTTTGGTGATTTTAAATATATTACTTCCTCCTTGTCCATACCTAGCAGTAGTACATCCTACAATAGTAGCTATTCCTCTTATATTTCCATTTGCTATTTGTTCGATTAATGGTTTAAAGCTTCCTCCTAAAGCTGATTTTACAGATTCTGTACTAAAACCAACCATACAATCTGATACATGATTAGGAACATAGATTGGACGATTGGAAGCTTTACGTTTTTTGTAGGCTTCAAGTGCCATATCTAAGGCTTTTTCTGCTTGCTCTTTCATTTTTTCAGGAACGAAGTCAAGGGTTTCTGTTCCTTGAAGCTTAATAACTGGATGGGTACTCAATAATTTAGTACCAAATTTTTCTGCATATAAAGGAAGTGTAGGGATGGTACAGTTATAATCAAACATAAATAAGTCAACTGCACCTGTTGCGAGTAGATATTCTTCAGACAACCATTCTCCTTCTTGACCTCCATATGCTTTTTGGTTATGGGTTCCCTCGTAGTTAATTAGTTGTTGTCCTTCACAAACATGTCCAAAAATTTTAATTCCATCTGCTCCTGCATCCTTTGCTTTTTGTTGCCATTCATCGCCAGAAGCTAAATCAATAGCAACGTGTGCTAAAAGTGGCATATGACCATTTGTAATAATATTAATATTGTTTTCTTTTAAAAGTCCCATATTTTGTTGCTTCATTTCTATTTTTTGTGTTCCCATTAAAATCTCTTGTAAAATATCCAGTAAGAATAAGCCTTGATATTCATTGGCAATTCCTAGACGAACGCTATTTAATAAAAATTCAACGGGATCAGATCTAAAGTTAGTCATACAAGTTGTTTGAGCATAAGCTATTTCGCTATATCCTCCTCCTGGGAATAAACCAAGTTTGTTCCAAAGTTCTTTACGTTTGGTAGGCGCAAAAGCTTCAACTGCTTTAGATGGAATATGGAATGGACTGTGAATATCATCCATCACCCAATTGGCAAAATCAACAGCTAATTGATTGATTGGTTTATTTGCATCTAGACCAGCCATATCGGCAAATTTTTTCAATTTTTCAGGATCTCTTATTTTAAGACCACTTTCAGGATGTTCTCCAGCAGCTTTTAATGTTCTTGCAACTTGGTGAGCATGGAAAATATTTGCTGAAGTTCCAATGGTAACATGTCTATACATGAAGTTTCTCGCTACCATAGTATGGGCATCTACACCACAAGTTCCTCTTGGTGATTTAGGACTAATGCGGCAAGGACCATTAGCGCATAACTGACAAGATAATCCTTCTATACAGTATTTACATTGAATAGGTTGTTGCTCACTAAAACGGTCAAAGACATTTGTCATCTCTGCATTATGTACCACTTGATACATTTCTCTCATAGCAGGATCGATAATAACATTTAAAGGATAACCATCTTTTGGCTGATCTCCTTTACTGATATGTTCTCGTTGCCATTTGTGCACTTCTTCCATGGAAGATGGAGATTTTTCTATGTTGGTATAATTCACATCTTTGTTATTAAATGAATTCGTATTAATATTGGGGTCATTAAAATCTTCAGGTTGAAGCTTAGAACCAAAGGTTTTGCTTTCTCCTTTCATTCTCTGTGCACTTTCTTCATAAGACTGTTTAATATCTTTATTTGACATAAAAATCCTCCTAGTAAATTAATCTTTTTCATTAGTTTTCCATAAGAGAAAAAAAGTATACTATCTATAGTGAAACTTATATAAAATGGAGGTTCTGTTTTTAATTGTATATATTTTGGGTAAAATAGAAAAAAGAAATGATTGAATATATCTTTAGGAGGGATAGATATGGAGCAGCATTTAATAAAAAATATTGATTTTGCAAAAGTGATAGAAATGGAGTCGCTTGTAGAATATCAGGATGGAAGAGTAGTCAGCAGAACATTGGCTCAAGGGAAACCTTTAAGTGTAACTTTATTTGCCTTTGATAAAGGGGAAGAAATTAGTTCCCATTCAGCAGGTGGAGATGCCATGGTTTATATACTGGATGGAGAGGCCGAGATTACCGTAGGAGAAGAAAAATTTATTGTTAAAAAAGGTGAAACTATTGTTATGCCAGCGCATATACCCCATGCTCTGTTAGCAACTGAAAAATTCAAAATGCTTTTAACTGTAGTATTTAGCCTTTCTTAAATAGAATTGAATTTTACAAAGCATGAAATTAATAAAGACAACGTTAAAAGAATTCCTTAAAACTAAAAAGGAGTTCTTTTTTTATAGAAATAGTTGCAATTCGTTGTAAAAATTACAAAAGTATATATGAGTAAATTTTATATTCTACAAAATAAAAACCAGATTAAATGGTTTATTATAGTAATATATGGTTTATATAAATATGTGTATTTGAAGGAGGTTTGTAAGATGGAAATGTTAGATAAGAAAAAAATTTTACTTGCAGATTTAGCGCTTCTTATTGTTGCTATAATCTGGGGAGGCGGATTTATAATCACGAAAAATGCGCTGAATAGCGTTACTCCATTATATTTAACAGCACTTCGTTTTTGGGTAGCTTTTTTTATAATAGCTACAATATTTATCAAAAAGTTTAAAGACATTACTTTAGATGATATTAAGGGAGGCACCATTGTAGGAATATTTCTTTATATGGGGTTTGCAACCCAGACAATAGGAATACAATTTACAACTGCAGGAAAATCTGCTTTTTTAACTGGAACAGGAGTTGTAATGGTTCCTTTCTTATATTGGATAATATTTAAAGAAAAACCAGATAAATTTTCAACGATAGGAGCAATTATTTGTTTTATAGGAATTACAGCACTAACATTAGATGAAAAAATAAGCACCATAGGTTTAGGGGATAGTTTAACCCTTTCATGCGCTCTATTTTTTGCATGTCATATTGTTTCAACAGGATTTTATGTTAGAAAAATGGATATGAGAATATTAACTAGTCTTCAATTTTTAGTAGTTGCCATATTGTCGACTATTACTGCTGTTTTTTATGAAAAAATGCCAATGGATATGTCTATTAACAGCTGGGTATCCATTTTGTTTTTAGGTTTATTTAGTACTTGTGTTGCTTTCTTTCTTCAAACAGTTGGTCAAAAATACACTAGTTCTACCCATGTAGCAATTATATTAAGTATGGAGTCTGTGTTTGGTACCATTTTTTCTGCAATATTTCTTAAAGAAAGTTTATCTATAAACATGATACTAGGTTGTGTTAGTATACTCATTGCAATCATAACAGTAGAAACTAGATGGGAGTTTATGAAAAATAAAAAAAATAAAAATGTAGACCTACATATAGAGATGAAGCAAATGGAATAATTTTTTTACAAGTAAGTTATCAAATTTGCATATTAATTAGCAAGACGATGTGGAGTACATGGCAAAAGTGAGAGAACAATTTTAATTTACGTAAAATTACCTAAGGATTTTTAGAAAACAGGAAATGCATCAGATACTTTAAAAAGCAACGAAATGTCATAAGATACATACTATGACATTTCGTTGTTTTTTTTGTGAATTTATGATATCCTATGACTAATTATAGTGAAAAAAAAATACTATATATAGAAAGGTAGAGATTCTATGTTTAAATTCTTAAAGAATAAAGAAGAAGAATCTGTTCATGGACATGTAGAAGACGCAGTTTTAAATAAAGAAAAAAATAAAGACAACGAAATCGTCTATTTTTTAAAGAATATGTATACTCAAATTGAAGATATTATTGGACAACATCAAAATATTAACCAAGGGCATGAAATATTAGCAGATTTGTCTGCTGAAATTGAAAGTAAGATAAAAGAAGTTTCACAGCTGACCAATAAAACAAGCATATCAGCAGATACCTTGAATGATCAAGGAAATAATTTATTAGATATAACTGAAAATACAGTAGAAAAATCTATGGAAGGGAAAAAATCTATAGAAAATATCATAGATATTATTATATCTTTAGAAAATGAAACAAAAAATACCTATCAAAGTATAAATAAATTGGGAGAAAGATTAAAAGAAATTAGCGAAATTGCAAAAGTGATTGAGGATATAGCAAACCAGACGAATTTGCTTGCATTAAATGCTGCTATTGAAGCAGCACGTGCAGGAGAGCAAGGCAGAGGATTTGCAGTGGTTGCAGATGAAGTTAGAAAACTAGCAGAAAGAACATCAGAAAGTACACAGAGTATAACCGAATTAATAGGCAGCATTCAAAAACAAACACAAGATGTATTGACTACAACGGGAAAAAGTACGCAAGTAATTTCTGAAGGAACCACAACGTCTAAAAAAGCTATAGAAAAAATAGAAGAAACGCTAGGAGCTTTCAAAGGAGTAGAAGATGAAGTAACAGGTGTTATAAATACCATTATGAATCAAAAAGAATATGTGCAGTTGATTTTAAAAAATATAACAAGTGTACAAGACATATTAGGGCAAACCAATGAAGAATTAATGAATCATGTAGAAAAAGCAAAAGTAGTAGATAATGAATTAGAAGAAAGCGTAAAAAAAATAGCTGTTTGCATTGAAGATGTAGAAAATAATTAATATAAAGATACTCATGGGTATTACCCATGAGTATCTTTATATTTAACGTAGCCATTCAGGATTGCCTGGCACGAAAGGTCTTTTTCCATATTTTTTTCTAAACTCACCAAGGACAGTTCCGATAAGAACATGATTATCCTGAAAAGTATCGATATTTTTTATAGAGTCCATTTCTTGACTAAAAGGACAGCTAGCGATGCACATACCACAATCTGTACCAAGATATCTCCATTTGATATAGCAAGTTTCTTGCTCTATCGCCCAATTTAAATTTCCATTTGTTTCTTTTTCTGTTTCATGAGAGATAGATTGAGAAGGACAGGTATGGGCGCAGTTTTTACAAAGCTTACAAAAATCTTCAAGTCCAAAACAGATGGGTTCATCCACATCAGGCTCTAAATTAGTGGTTACCACTCCCAGTCTGATTCTAGAACCATATTCTTTCGTTGTAAGTAAGGTGTTTCTACCAACCTCTCCAAGTCCAGCATCTTTAGCGACTAAAACAGGCATAAGAAGATAATTTGCATCCATATGATTTCTGGCTTCATAACCTAAACTACGAATATAATAGCTAAGGATCATTCCTATTATAGCAGCATCTACATAGCATTTAGAGGTTTCTATTACCTCTGCAAGCATAGGGCCTCTATTGATCATATCCTTATCCATTTCAACAGCAAAGACGATGGCATACTTATGGTTTAATTTTATCTCTTCTCCATAAATTTCTTCATGTCTACCTCTATGGGTATAAAAATGATAATCTTTAAGTTCTGTTATCCCTACTAGTTTTGCGCCATATTTTTTAGCTAAGCCTTTTATTCTTTTTGTTATGATTTTTTGGTTTCCTTCAACTTTTATTGGATTTATATTGCCCTCAGATAAATGTCTTATATCTTCTAAAAACTGAAATGCACAGCTTGCCATGGGAGAATTTAATTCATTGTAAGTCATAGTTCCCTCGCTGCAAAGATTGGGTCTAGTTCTTATGCTGTCATCAATGGATTTTTTTTCGGGATTTCTTTTATAATAATCCTCGTAAGCTTTGCTCCCTTTCACATACTTTGCTCTTGCAAACATGGTATCTCTCTCGTCAACTCTCTTCATTCGTCGTATCCCCCTAAAATAATTAAACTACCTATATTTAGTATACTACTAAAATAATCATGTTGCTATATATGGAGGGATTTTTGACATAGGATTTGGGTATATTTACAAAAAATAAATATTAAATTTTTATTTATAATTTTAGAAAATTATGTTAGAATGTTGGTGTGATGGTATCATAAGAGCCATACACATTTTATTAATTTGGAGTATAATACTTGCTTTAAAAAAATTTAATATTTTGGTTTCTGCTTTGAGCCTTTAAGGACTGAGACGGATGTATAGGTTGTTTACGATACCCCTTTTTTGTTATGCTCAAAAAAGGGGTTATTTATTAATACCCTCTTTTTGTCTATTTTTAAAAAGGCGAAGAGGGTATTTTTTTATGAGGAGATGATGTATTTGAAAGTTTCTTTTATAGGGGCAGGGAAAGTAGGTACGGCCTTCGGACTTTATTTAAGCCGAAAGGGATTTCCTGTAAATGGATATTATAGTAAAAGCTTTGAATCAGCGAAAAAAGCATCCTATTTAACAAAATCAACGCCATATGAAAGCTTATCAAATATGATTGAAGTATCAGATATTATATTTATTACCACCAATGACGATGCTATAAAGCATGTAGTAAATCAATTGTCTCAGGAAAACATTTTGAAAAAAGGCCAAATTATTGTGCATATGAGTGGCTCCCAACTTTGTACAATATTAGATAGTCTTGAAAAGTTTGGATGTTTTATTTATTCCATGCACCCTTTGCAATCTTTTGCAGATGTAGAAAATTCTCTTCAAAAACTTGAAAGTACAGTTTTTGCAATTGAAGGAAGTAATGAAAAAATAAGTGTTTTAGAGTCTATTTTAGAAAAGACGGGAAATAAGTATTTCATAATAGATTCGAGGGTGAAGGGTATTTATCATGCAGGAGCATGTGTAATTTCAAACTATTTAGTTACATTAATGGATTTTGGACTTTCTTTTTTTAATGCAGTAGGAATAGATGAAAAAGATGCCTTTGAAGCAGTATATCCATTAATTGAAGGAACCATTGAAAATATTAAAGATTTAGGGTGTAAAAAGGCATTAACAGGACCTATATCTAGAGGAGATATAAGCACAATACAAAATCACTTAAAGGCAATAGAGGTAAGTATTCCAGATAAACTCTCTTTTTATAAAGCCATGGCTCTTATGACGTTAGATCTTTCCGAAAAGGTACCATCAGAAGATAAGGAAAAAATAAAAAATACTTTACAAGGGGTGGACCAATATGAATAAAAGATTTACAGTAACGTCTTTTTTAGAAGCGAAAAAGAAAAATGAAAAGATAACAATGCTTACAGCCTATGATTATTCAACAGCTAAGCTAATTGATGAAGCAGGAATAGAAAGTATACTTGTAGGAGATTCTCTTGGAATGGTTGTACTTGGATACGAATCAACCCTTGAAGTAACTGTAGAGGATATTATTCATCACTGCAAGGCTGTTGCAAGAGGAGCAAAGAATGCCTTAATCGTTGGAGATATGCCATTTTTATCTTATCATATCAACATAGAAGAAACTGTTAGAAATGCGGGTAGAATAATACAAGAAGGTAAGGCGCATGCAATAAAATTAGAAGGTGGAGTAGAGGTTGTAGATAAGGTAAAGGCAATTACAAATGCGCAAATACCAGTAATGGGACATTTAGGCTTAACGCCTCAATCTATAAATATATTTGGAGGCTTTAAGGTTCAAGGAAAAAGTGAAGAGCAGGCTAAAAAAATAATAAATGATGCAATAGAACTTGAAAAAGCAGGAGCCTTTGCAATTGTATTAGAAGGAATTCCAGCAAAGCTGGCACAAATTATAACAGAAAAGATAACTATACCTACCATTGGAATCGGTGCTGGTACAGGCTGCGATGGACAAGTTCTAGTTACCAATGATATGCTTGGCATGTTTTCAGACTTTACTCCAAAGTTTGTAAAAAAATATGCAAACTTAAAAGAGACTATTGTATCGGCAACAAAAGAATATATAAGAGAGGTAAAAGTCATAGAATTTCCAGCGAAGGAACATACTTTTTCAATGAATGAAGACATTCTAAAAAAGCTATATTAAAGCTTACATAAGGAGAGAATTCATATGGAACTTATAAAAACAGTAAAAGAGATAAGAGAAGAAATAAAAAAAGCAGCAAATGGAAAAGATATTTCTATAGGATTTGTTCCAACCATGGGATATTTGCATGAAGGGCATTTATCCCTTATTGAAAGAGCAAGAAAAGAAAATGATTTAGTTGTAGTGAGTATATTTGTAAATCCAACGCAATTTGCGCCACATGAAGATTTTGACAGCTATCCAAGAGATGTTGAAAGAGACTATAAGCTGGCAACAAAATGTGGAGTAGATATGGTATTTGTACCAGAAGTAGAGGAAATTTACGGAGAAGATAGTGCAACTTTCGTAAATGTAGAAGGAGAGATAACGAAAAAGCTTTGCAGTAAATCAAGACCTGCTTTTTTTAAAGGAGTTGCAACGGTAGTAGCAAAACTTTTTAATATTATAAAGCCTACAAATGCATACTTTGGGCAAAAAGATGCACAACAGGTTGCGGTAATAAAAAAAATGGTAAAAGAACTTCATTTTGATATAAATATAGTAGCGTGTCCATTGGTAAGAGAAGAAGATGGACTTGCCCTTAGCTCTAGAAATGTTTATTTAAAGGAAGAAGAAAGAAAACAAGCTTTAATATTATCAAAATCATTGTTTACTGCAAAAGAAATGTTTTTAAATGGAGAAAAAAATGTACAAAACCTAAAGGAATTTATTATAGAGAACATAAAAACCCAGGAACTAGCAGAAATTGATTATGTTGAAATAGTAGATGCAAGAACTTTAGAAGATATAGAAAAAATAGAAAAACCAGCTCTTGTTGCCCTTGCTGTAAAGATTGGAAAAACTAGACTAATCGATAATATTCATTTGGAGGGATAATCATGCTACTCAATATGTTTAAAGCAAAAATACACAGAGCAACTGTGACAGAGGCAAATCTTAACTATGTAGGAAGTATAACCATAGATGCTTCTCTTCTAGAGCAATCAGGAATACTTCCTGGGGAAAAAGTTCAAATTGTAAATAATAACAATGGAGCAAGACTAGAGACCTATGTTATAGAAGGAAAAAAAGATAGTCGTGTGATATGTCTTAATGGTGCAGCCGCTAGGTTAGTTCAACCTGGAGATAAGGTAATTATAATCGCTTATTGTTTTGTAGATGAAAAAGAAGCGAAAAGTGTAAAGCCTAAAATTTTAATTTTAGATGAAAATAATAAAGTAATAGAAAAAATCCATGAAGAAATTCATGGAGACATTAAATAAATGTAAAAAAGTCTTCTCTAAGAATTTTCTAAGGGAAGACTTTTTCATTTACTATAGACCTCTCCATAGCTCGGGTTTAAAATCACTAGAATTTAATGCATCCTCAATGGCTTTTAGAATAATTTTCTTATCTTTATTTAAAATTCCTTTTAAACTTATATAGTTAGATGCATGGTTTGCTCTAAAGATGCAATGCTCCAGGTCTATATTTTCCAGCATCATTTTTGTTTCTAGCATGATTTCATGAGGAGATAAAAGGTTAAATTCTCCTGAATCTATGATTTTTTTCATGGGTGTATTCTCTTCAATGAATAAAGTGAGAAGGGCAAAATAATCTGGATTAATTTCTGAAATAACTTTACTAGATTCTAGTGCATGACTATTTAAAAGTTTTTTTCCTCCAAGACCAGAAATAATCATACAAGATAAAATATAACCTGCTTGTTTTGCTTTTTTTCCAGCAGTGATCATTTCCTTTTGAGATACTCCTTTATGAACAGATTGAAGTACTTCATCGGACCCACTTTCCACTCCCATATACAGCATATCCAGTCCGGCTAATTTAATTTTCATAAGATCTTCATCACTTTTTCTTAATAAATCAAGAGGCCCTGCATAAGATGAGATTCTTTCTACATTTGGGAAATTAGATTTAATTAAATTTAATATTTGTATAATCTTTTCTGTAGAAAGACATAAAACATTTCCATCTCCTAGAAAAATTTTTTTAGGATTTGGATAATAGTTTTTTGTTAATAAGATATGTTTTTTTATTTCCTCATAAGATTTTGTTTTAAATTGTTTATCTTTATACATATAACAAAAAGTACATTTATTATGAGAACAACCTAATGTTATTTGTAGTATTAAGCTATTTGCCTCACTTGGTGGTCTGAATAAAGGATAATCATACATTTTAAACACTCCTTGTCAATAAAATACAGTGAATTCATTTTATAAAATAATACCATATTTTAATGGATAGAAACGCAAATTAAGGAAAATATATTGACGGAAAGGAGCGATTTCCATATAATAGAAATAAAAAAATTATATATATGAATTCTTTAAAGTACATTAACGTATTAGACTTTTGAGAAAAAACCTGAAGGATAAGATTAAATCTTGAAAGAATAACCTTCAGGTTTTGTTTATATAATTAGAAAGTGATGAGAAAAGGAGGAATGAAGGATGATTTTTTTTAAAACCTATAGGGGCCTTCCAAAAAATATGTACATATTGTTTTTAGCACAAGTGATAAATAGATTTGGAGATTTTGTAATACCCTTTCTTACCTTATATTTGACAAAAAAATTAGGATATTCTTTTGAAACCTCTGGAATAATTGTAATGATAGCGTTACTTTTAACTATTCCGGGCTCTTTAGTTGGTGGTAAGCTTGCAGATGAAATAGGGCGGAAAAAAACATATATTATCGCTCAAGCTTTAGCCGGTGTTTTTTTAATACCGTGTGCTTTTATTCATAAGCCTAATGTTATTGTCATTTGTTTATTTTTGTCCACTTTTTTTAATGGAGCAGTAAGACCTCCAATGAACGCTATTGTTGCAGATATACTGCCTTCAGAAAAAAGACAAATAGGATATTCACTATTGTATCTAGGAATAAATATAGGTGTATCTTTAGGACCCATTGTAGCAGGTTTTTTATTTAACCATTATTTATCTCTTTTATTTATAGGAGATGCCATAACTTCATTAGTAGCTGTACTATTTGTTTTCTTAAATATTCATGAGACGAATCCAATACAGGAAGAAGAAATAAAGGACAAAGAAGAAGGAAAAAAAGAATATGAAACGTTAATGCAAAACCTTCTTAAAAGACCACAAATCATGGTATTTCTGGTTATTAATATAGCATATAGCTTTGTATATACACAACATGGATTTTCCTTACCATTAATGCTTGATCATATTTTTATAGGAAAAGGTGCAGAAAAATTTGGATATTTAATGAGTACAAATGCTTTTGTTGTCATATTTATGACTATGGTGGTAACGGATATCACAAAAAATTTAAACCATTAATCAATATCATGATAGCTGGAGTGCTTTATGCAATCGGGTTTGGAATGATAGGAACGATAAAAACATTTCTATTATTTATCTTATCTACAATGATTTGGACTATAGGAGAAATACTCGTTGTAACAAATTTTAATGTGTATATTGCAAATAATAGTCCACAAAATTTTCGAGGAAGATTTAGTTCTATAGGATCTTTAAGTTGGGCGACAGGAAGTGCTCTAGGAACTTCTCTAGCAGGAAGATATATAGAAAGAATGGGGATAAATTCCATATGGTCTTTTATATGCATTATATGTATTATAGCAACCACATTCATGTTTTTTCTATATATTTATACTCTAAATAAATCTAGCAAATTGATTAAAGATACCGTTAGCAAATAATGATGAATAATATATAATTTGTTAAAAGTCTTTCTTTGAAATAGTAAAAAGAAAGGCTTTTTTCAATAAAAAGACATATTTTTTAATGAACTTTTTATAGGATAGGATACTCTTATATAGGTAAGAGAGGTGGATATATGGACACAGAAATGTTAGTAACAAAATCCAAGGAAGGAAACAAAGATGCTTTGGTGAAGTTAATTATGAAGGAAAAGAAGGCGTATTATAAACTCGCATATGTATATATGAAAAATGAGAATGATGCATTAGATGCCATGGAAGATATGATTGTGATTTTGTATGAGAATATAAACAGGTTAAAAAATGAAAAAGCTTTTTACCCATGGAGCAAAACTATCTTAGTAAACTGTTGTAAAAAAATTTTAAGAGAGAAGAAAAAAATTATTTCAGTAGATAGCGTAGAAGCAGTTTATGAAAATCATTATGAAACAAAGGAGAATCAAATTGTATTAGCATCTTGTTTGTCAAAATTGAATGAAAAGCATCAAGAGATAATTAAACTTCGATATTTTTTGGACCTAGATTATCAAACAATAGGGAAGCTATTAAAAATACCTCTAGGGACTGTAAAATCTCGTATTTCCATAGGACTTAAAAATTTAAAGAAAAGTTTTGGAGGGGATGATTATGAAAAATATTGAAGAAGGATTAAGGGCAGAAAAATTAGAACTAGATAAGCTAGAAGTTCCCCAAGAACTAGAAGTGAGGCTGCTTGAGGCATTGAAAGATAGACAACTCCATAAATACAAAAAAAGCAATTGGAAGAGGAGAATTGCTATTGCCTGTATTGGATTTTTATTAATAAGTTATAATCTTAATACCTTAGCTTTTTATGGTAAGAAGCTAATAGGATATGACCAGGTAATGAATGGTACTTTAAAAGAGTTGAATGCATTAGGAAAGGGACAAATTATTGGAAAAAGCTATACATTTCAAAATGGTGTAATTATTACCTTAGATGGGATAATGCTTGATGAAAATCAGCTTATAGTTTTCTATACTGTAAAGGATCCACAGGGGAAAGAAGCTATTATGAATCTTCAGCCTATGATTTCTATTAAAGGATTGTCTAGAGTGTATCATGAGAATAGTGGGCAAGGAGATATAGTAGATGAAAAGAAAGAAATGAAATGGATTTATAGTTTTGAATCTCCTCTTTTCTTTGAAAAGACTTTTGATTTAGAAGCAAGCCTTGAAAATGAAACAGGGAAAATTTCTTTTACTTTAGATAGAAATAAGGCCATGGGACATAGCCTAAAAACATCTATACAAGAAACCTTCAAATTAGATAAGGCTAAAATTCAATTTAAATCTTTTGTAGCATCGCCTACAAGCACTATCCTAAAGGGATCCATACAAAATATTTTAGTGTTAGGAAAAGATCAGATATTAGGAACTCGAATGCGTCCTAAGGATTTAAATATAAGTCTGATAGCAAATGGCAGGGAAATAGAAAATCAAGAAAGTGGTATAAGAACAGATTTAAAAGGGATTACTTTTCAGCAAGTATATGATCCTCTACCAGAAAAAGTAGATTCACTTCAAATAAAATTAAAAAGTTTTACTGCAGATTATGATATGAATCAAAAAATAAACCTAAGGGAAGGTGGGAAACAAAAAGATATAAGAATAGAAGGACAAGACGTTAAAATCAATAAAGTATATAAAGAAAACGGAAACACCTATGTTACGATTACTACGGAAGAAAATACAATTCTCACAAAGGTATATCTTCTAATAGAAGATAAGAAAGTAGCACTAAAGCAAACACTTAAAGTGGATTATAAAAAAGAACAAAATGGTAGAATGATGTATACTAGAACTTTAGAATTTCCAAAAGTAGGAGATAAGCAGAAACTAATTATTGAAAGAATGAGCTATACAAAATTTTGTAATAAGAGTATAGATATACTTTAAGTGTATGTTTTTTGAAAGCATAAGAAATAAAAATGAAGCAGAGACTAGTCTCTGCTTCATTTTTATTTAGGTTTACTAACAAACATTTGTGTGAATATATTTCCGTAATTGCTACCTTTTTTTATGCCTATGCCGATATGGGTGAAATCTGGGTTTAATATATTTTTTCGGTGTCCAGGGGAATTCATTAATCCGTTATGAGCATTTTGAACATTTTGATTTCCAGCTATATTTTCTCCAGCTTGAACATAATCTATTCCAAAATTTTTCATCATATCAAAAGGACTACCATATGTTGGAGAATAGTGACTGAAATAATTATTATCTATCATATCTTGGGACTTAATTCGAGCAACATTTGTAACTTCCATGTCTATCTTTAATGGTGCTACATTATTTTGTGCTCTAGCTGTATTGATTAATTTTAGCATTTCTTGCTCTGCATCTGTTAAGGAGCTAGAATTTGTTTTTGTATCTGGTGTATTGGGTGTTGTTCCACCTTGGGTTGCTCCAGGTGTAGCGCCTAAAGCTTCAGGTGCTACATTTGCTTTTTTATCTTCTGCAACCACTGGTTTGCACTGATCATTTGGAATAAATCCAACTTTATTGTCAGGAAGCTTTACTGCATACCAATTTGAAACTTTGTTTATTACATCAAAAGTATCATTTTTATTTGAGGCTTGAGCCACAGGAGCATCATTGGAGCAACCTGTTCTTACATTAGCTGCATCCGTAGTAACTTTTACTTTTTTGATGTCTCCAATTTGAGAAAGAGAAGATTGCACACTTTTTACAGGTTTTTGTGCACAGGAAACGATAAAAATTAAAGATAAAATTACAAGTAAAATAGAAAGTCTTTTTTTCATGAGAATTCCTCCTAAAATTTAGCATTAAAATATGAAAGATGTTCTGTAAATAGTATTTGAAAATATACTGAAAATTATTAAATAAATTTGTAATTTTAATTAATTTTAAAATGGAAATAGTTGGTTATTTTGTAATGGATTAAGAAAAAGTGTATGAAAATAAATATTATTTTTGTATTGACATTAAAATTGATAGGATGATAAGATAAATATGTATTAAAGAGAATGAAAAGAATCACATGACTGGCGGATTACGTGGAAGCAACCATGAGGAAATGTGATTTAAGATGAATTAAGCCGACCGCCTGGGCACGCTATGTCCAGGAGGTCTTATTTTTTACCTCCGGACAAAAAATAATGTCAAGGAGGTATTTTTATGTTAAAAAAAGAATGGAAGGGATTTAATGAAGGAATTTGGAAGAAAAGAATAGATGTGAGAGATTTTATTCAATTAAACTATACGCCATATGAAGGAGATGATTCTTTCTTATCAGGTGCTACAGATACAACAAAAAAATTATGGAATAAAGTATCTGATTTAATGAAAGAAGAAGTAAAAAAAGGTGGTAACCTAGATGCAGATACAAGCACAGTTTCAACCATTACTTCTCATAAAGCAGGATATATCGAAAAGGAATTAGAAACAATTGTAGGGCTTCAAACAGATGCACCTTTAAAAAGAGCTGTAATTCCTTTTGGTGGAATTAGAATGGTTGAAGATTCTTGTAAAGCTTATGGCTATGAGCTTGATGAATCCATAAGAGAAGCATTTACAAAATATAGAAAAACACATAATGCTGGAGTATTTGATGCATACACTCCAGAAATGAGAGCTGCTAGAAGCGCTGGTATTATGACAGGTCTTCCAGATGCTTATGGTAGAGGAAGAATAATTGGAGATTATAGAAGAGTTGCTCTTTATGGGGTAGATAGATTAATTCAGGACAAAGAAGATCAAAAAGATTCATTAAATGTCCTTTCTATGGATGAAAATACAATTAGATTAAGAGAAGAAATATCTGAGCAAATTAGATCATTAAAAGAATTAAAAGAAATGGCTTTAAGTTATGGCTTTGATATATCTGTACCTGCTACAAGTGCAAAAGAAGCAGTTCAATGGACTTATTTTGGTTACCTTGCAGCAGTAAAAGAGCAAAACGGAGCGGCTATGAGTTTAGGTAGAGTATCTACTTTCCTTGATATCTACTTTGAAAGAGATTTAAAAAATGGCATCTTAACAGAAAGTGAAGCACAAGAAATAATGGATCACTTTGTTATGAAGCTTAGAATGGTTAGATTCTTAAGAACACCTGATTATAATGAATTATTCTCTGGAGATCCAAACTGGGTAACAGAATGTGTTGGTGGTATGGGTGTTGACGGAAGAACCCTTGTTACAAAAAATGCTTTTAGAACACTAAATACTTTATATACATTAGGCGCTGCTCCAGAACCAAACTTAACTGTACTTTGGTCTAAGGATCTTCCTGAAAACTTTAAAAAATTCTGCTCTAAGGTTTCTATTGATACAAGCTCTATTCAATATGAAAATGATGATTTAATGAAACCTTACTGGGGAGATGATTATGGAATTGCTTGTTGTGTTTCTGCAATGAAAATTGGAAAGCAAATGCAATTCTTTGGAGCGAGATGTAATCTTGCCAAAGCGCTTCTTTACGCAATAAATGGTGGTAAAGATGAGAAAAAAGGAATTCAAGTTGGTCCTAAATTTGAAGCCATTACTTCTGAATACTTAGATTACAATGAAGTAATGGAGAAATTCGATATATTCTTAGATTGGCTTGCAAATCTTTATGTAAATACATTAAATATTATTCACTATATGCATGATAAATATGCTTATGAAAGAATTGAAATGGCACTTCACGATAGAGATGTATTCAGAACAATGGCTTGTGGTATCGCTGGACTTTCTGTATGTGCTGATTCTCTATCTGCTATAAAACATGCAAAAGTAAAAGTAATCAGAGACGAAAATGGAATGGCAGTAGATTTTGAAACAGAAGGAGATTTCCCTAAATACGGAAATAATGATGATGCAGTAGACAGCATTGCTGCTGAATTAGTAGAAAGCTTTATGAATAAGATAAGAAAAAATAAAACTTACAGAGATTCATATCCTACCCAATCTGTATTAACGATTACTTCAAATGTAGTTTACGGTAAGAAGACAGGTAGCACACCAGATGGTAGAAAAGCAGGAGAACCATTTGCACCTGGTGCAAATCCAATGCATGGAAGAGATTCAAAAGGATGCTTAGCTTCATTATCTTCAGTTGCAAAACTTCCTTATGAACATTCTCAAGATGGTATTTCTTATACTTTCACTGTAGTTCCTGGAGCAATTGGTAAAACAGCACAGGAAAGAATTAATAACTTATCTTTCTTACTTGATGGATACTTTGTTCAAGGAGGACATCATATCAACGTAAATGTGTTTGATAGAGAAACATTACTTGATGCTATGGATCATCCAGAAAACTATCCACAACTTACCGTTCGTGTATCTGGATATGCAGTTAATTTTATAAAATTAACAAGAGAACAACAATTAGACGTTATAAACAGAACCTTTCACGGACAAATGTAATTATAGCACTCCCCGATTTTATATAGATTTTCTAGCCGAGAGACTTCCCCTCCTCTCGGCTAGAAGTGTATTAAATTTAATTTAAGGTGGTGATTTTATGGCAATTACAGGTAAAATTCATTCCATAGAAACCTTCGGTACCGTAGATGGACCGGGAATAAGATATATTGCTTTTTTTCAAGGATGTCCTTTAAGATGCAAGTATTGTCATAATAGAGATACTTGGGATTTAAATGGTGGCAAAGAGTATACGGTAGCTGAGCTCATGGGAGATATAAAAAAATACACTCCTTTCATGAAATATTCAGGTGGTGGGCTTACTGTTTCTGGAGGAGAGCCTACGCTTCAACCAGAATTTTTAAAAAGATTATTGATGGAAGCGAAAGCAAATGATATTCATACCGCATTAGATACTTCTGGGTTTATCGATATCAATGTAATAGACCCAATCTTAGATTACACTGATTTAGTACTTTTAGATATAAAACATATTGATAGAGAATCCTTTAAAGAATTAACAGGTGTATATAATGATAAGACCTTACATTTAGCCAAGCATTTAGATAAACGTAATATTCCTGTTTGGATAAGATACGTTCTTGTTCCAGGTATGACAGATCATGAGGAAGATATTATAAACCTTGCAAAGTTTATATCCACTCTTAATAATGTTGAAAATATTGATATTCTTCCTTATCATACAATGGGTTCCTATAAATGGAAAGATCTTGGATATGATTATCCTCTTGAAGGAACACCTGATGCAACAAAGGAAGATGTGGAAAAGGCAGTTAAAATATTTGAAAAATACGGATTAAAGAGAAAAATTAAAAAAGTCTCGTAAACTTATAAAAGGCACGGCAAATGACCGTGTCTTTTTAGTGCACTTCTTTATAAATTAAAGAAAAGCTTAATTATAATATTCAAAAGCATTTAGCAAAAGGATTTGTGAAAAAAATATAGAATTATATGTAAATAAGAACAAATTAGGGTATAAATGTAGAAATATAGGAAGGAAATGCTAGATGGTATTAAGCGATGTATAAAGTATAACCCTTTGAAAAAGAAATTATGAAATAAGGCAATACATATAAAAATTTCAGGTATATATACTTTAAAATAAAGAGAAGATATTGAATTTATGTTGAAGGATTGTATTTTTATTTTAATGGATATCCACGAAAAGTCATTAACAAATTTGTATAATTATGCTATGATACAAGTTGGTAATATTTTCAGAAAATACAATTCAATAAATATAGGAGTGACCTAATTTGACATTAGAAAGTGTTTTAAAGGGGATTACAGATATTATAGGAGTATATAAGCCGGATAATACGATTATATTTTATAATAAAGCTGGATACGATTTTTTTAAAAAAACTTACGATGAAGTGAAGGGTAAAAAATGTTATGAAATGTTTAATAGAAAAGAACGATGCCCGGATTGTCTTTGTAAAGAAGCAATTAAAACAAAGCAAATAGTGCAGGTAGAAAAGTACATTCCAGAGATAAACAAATATATGGAATGTAGGTACAATCCTGTGCTAAACGATTTGGGAGAAGTGATATTTGTTGTTGAACAATTGAGAGATATTACAGAGAAAAAAAGTCTTGAGAATATACTAAAAGAGAGTGAAGAGAGATATCGCCGGATTATAGATCTTTCTCCAGAAGCCATTATTATTACAGTGGATGGAGAAATTGTTCTAGCAAACAGACAAGCACAAAGATATTATCCAAACCCTATTGGAGAAAGTGTATATAAATATTCTCCAGAGTTTGCAAAAATTATTTATAAAAGAATGAATCAAATATTAAAAAATAAAATAAAAAAGGCAGTATCTGATTATAAAACTGTTCTTTTAGATGGTACAAAGATAGAGGTAGAAGTATCTTCAAGTTACTTGATCTATAAAGGAAAACCAGCAATTCTCTCTATTATTCGAGATATTACAGAAAGAAAAAGAGAATTGAATTCAGCAGCTAAGATTCAAAGAGAGATTTTACAAAAACCATTTCCTTTGTTAGATAAAGCTAAAATGGAGACCCTGTATGTACCAGCCAAAACAGTGAGTGGAGATTTTTTTTATATTCATAAATGGAGTGAAGATTTAATCATAGGAATAATTGGAGATGTAAGTGGTAAAGGAATTACCGCGGCCCTTAATATATCTGCATTTAATGTTTTATTCCATGAGGCTGTTTTAGATAATAAAGACCCCCACGAGATAGTTAAGATTTTAAATAAAAAGGTTGTGGATTATTTAGGAGAACGATATGTAGCAGTTTGCTGTTTTAGTTTTGATTTTAAAAATAATGTAGCAAAAATAGTAGGTGCTGGGATCAACGAGTTTATATATCAAAAAAGTAAACAGGATATTAATCATAGAGTCGTCAAAGGACCATTTTTGGGTATGTTTGAAGATAGTAATTTTGAGACGCAAATTATTTCCTTTCAACCAGAGGATAAATTTTATTTTTTCACAGATGGATTAGAGTTTATATTAGATAAAGAAGCAATAAAAGAAAGTCATTTTGGGGTTACCATAAAAGAATTAAAAAATTATTTAAAAGAAGAACTAGATAATAGGTTAATTAATGTAGAAGGTATAAAGGATGATTGTACACTTCTTGCATTAGAAATAAAATAGGGAGGTGAAATTTAGTGTGAAAATGAAAAAAAATGAATTTATTTTATATGGTTTAAAAAATCATAAAGAGGTTATTGATAAAATTATTAAGGATTTAAATCTTTTAGAGGATTGTTTTGACATTAAATTAATACTTACAGAAGCTTTAACAAATGCTTTTAAACATGGAAATAAAAGTAATGATAAAAAGCCGATTTATTTAAGATATATTTATCATGATACAACTATAGAATTCGAAATAGAAGATTGCGGAAATGGATTTGAAAATTTAACGATTCCAAATCAATTAGTAGAAGAAGATTTATTAAATGATCATGGAAGAGGGTTATTTCTTATCAATTGCATGGCAGATAAAATGGAATTTAGAAACAATATTTTAGTGATACAAAAATATTTAAAAGTTGGATAAAAAATAAGAAATAAAACTAGTTGAAAAATTGGAGGATTGCAATGAAGAAGAGTTTAAAATTGAAATTAGTTTCTATGTTTTTTATATTCATATCCATTCCCCTTATACTATTAGGCACTACTTCTAGCTTAAAGACTTCACGTTCTATGCAGTATGTGACAGAGGGAGAATTAAGAAAAACAACTATTCAAACAGCATCTATTATAAATGAGAGAATAAATGGGGTAAAGAAGTATGTTCAAGTGTTAACCTATGATGAAGAAATTGCTAGAATAGCTACTGGACAAAAGGAAGGAAATCTTGAAGTGTATAAATACTTATCAACCCTTCAAGAAGAAAATAAAGATCAAATAGAATCTTTATATATCATAGATATATCTGGTAGAGAAATCATGAGTAATAAAAAAATGGAATCTGGTCTTAATTTGAGTGATAGAGAATATATTCAAAAAGCATTAAATGGATCTTTTGCTCAAAGTGAAGTGATATTATCTAAAGATACAAATAAACCTATAATCGCTATTGCTTATCCTTTGTTTCTTGAAGACAAAGTGGTAGGTGCCATTTGTGCAAGTATTGATTTTGAAAACATTTCAAAAGAAGTGGCTAAAATAAAAATAGGAAAAAATGGATATGCCTATATGATTGATAAAAATGGAGTGTTTTTGTATCATCCTAAAAAGGAAAAAATATTGAAAGAAAATATAGACAGTATAGATAATAAGGAATTAAAAAGTATAGTACAGCAAATGAAGTCTGGTAAAACTGGAGAAGGATATTATACCTATGAAGGTGTATATAAACTTGTAGAATTTACGCCTGTTAATAATTGGATTGTCGCAATAACAGCAGATTATAATGAATATATGGCTTCTGCCTTAGATATTAGAAAATTCACCATAATTATTACTATATTATCACTAAGTATTGCACTATTTCTTGCATATTTTATGACAACAAAAAACATTATTTATCCTATAAAAAGTTTAGAGGAATTAATGATAAAAGCAGGCGATGGAGATTTAACGGTTAGATCAGATATAAAAACAAAAGATGAAATTCAAATGCTAGGGGAATACTTTAACGATATGATAGATCATCAGTCCAATATAATACATCATGTGAGAAAAGGATCAGAGGAATTAGCAGCCGCTTCTGAAGAGTTATCTGCATCCTCGGAAGAAATAAGTGCATCTACGGAACAAATCACTACGAATATACAAAGTGTTGCAGAAAATGCAGAAAACCAAAATAAATCAATTCTTGAAACATCAGAAGTTTTAGTTCAGCTTTCCAGTTTAATTCAAATTGCAAAAAATAAAGTACTTACAGCAAAAGAGAATTCTGATCATGCTATGGATACTGCTCAGCAAGGAAGAATAAAGGTAGAGGAAACTGTTGAAGCTATTGAAAATATTAGTAAAGTATCTAATGAAACAGAAGCAGTATTAAAAGTACTAGATCAGCTTTCAAAGAAAGTGAATGGTATTATTAATACAATAAACAATATTTCAAATCAAACAAACTTATTAGCACTAAATGCTTCTATAGAAGCAGCAAGAGCAGGAGAACATGGGAAGGGATTTGTTGTAGTAGCGGATGAAATACGTAAGCTTTCTGAAGAAACAAATAGGGAATCAAATGAAATCGCTTCATTAGTAAACGAAATGGTATTTCAAATAGATAAAGCTGTGAATTCCATGGGATTAGCAAAGAAGGTAGTGGAAACTGGAGTAGTTGTAGCAAAAGAAACGGATGAATCCTTTGTAAGTATAATAGGGGCAGTGGAAAGAATCCGTAGAGATGTTCATGAAGTAGTAGATGTGACAAAGGATGAAGTTGCAAGCTCAGATCAAATCATAAAGCTCATTGATGCAGTAGCCACTATAACGGAAAATACAGCAACAAGTAGTCAAGAAGTTGCAGCAGCATCAGAGGAACAGTCCTCTATTATTCAAAATTTAGCTGCCAATTCAGAGGAAACTAGCGCCATGGCAGTTCGTTTAAACGAGCTTGTAGAGAAATTTAAAATTGGAGGGGAATCAAAATGGATGGCTTAAATCTAATCATGCCTGAAAATTTTGCGGTAGAAGAAGCAGCAGAATTTAGGAAAAAAATAAATGACATGATGATAGAAGGGAAAAAAAGATTTATACTTAATTTTAGTAATTGTACATTTATCGATAGTACAGGATTGGGTGTATTAGTAGGGATATACAAAAGGTGTAAGGAGTTAAATGGAAGTTTGGAGCTTCACGCTATTCATCCAAGAGTAATGAAGGTTTTTGAATTAACAAGATTAGATCAAGTATTTGAAATTAAATAAGACGGATAAAAAAAGATTCTTTTATTTCAATTGAAATAAAAGAATCTTTTTTTATAAACCTATGGAAAAGAAATGAAATTATCCATTGACAAGGTTATGAATTTTAAATTAATGTTAATATAAAATAGACAATATACTAGGAGGAGAAAATGTTTAATACAAACTACAAACCTACAGATGAAACTCTTTGGCAAGGACGAATTGATAGTGAAAGCAATTTTGATGCTTTTAGATGGCATCAATGGGTGGAATGTATTGATTTACGAAAAGAAGATTTAAATTTATATACTGGTAAACTAGGCTTTGCATTCATTGGGTTTTGTTGTGATGAAGGCGTTAGAAGGAATAAAGGGAGAACAGGAGCAGCTAAAGGGCCAAAAAGCATTAGAAAAGAATTAACCAATCTACCTTGTCGCTTTACAAAGGAGGTTAAAATTTTTGATGCAGGAGATATTCTCTGTGAAAACTCAAATTTAGAAGAAAGTCAAAAATTACTTTCAAAAGCAGTAGAAAAGATCCTAAGTTTAAATCTATTTCCTATTGTTTTAGGGGGAGGGCATGAAATTGCTTTTGGACATTATAATGGGATATTAGATTATGTATATAAAAATAACCCTAGGCCTCATATTGGGATAGTAAACTTTGATGCTCATTTTGATCTTAGACCTTATCCAAATGGTGGAACATCAGGAACTATGTTTAGACAAATAGCAGATAAATGTAAAGAAAAAGATTTAAAATATTCTTATTTTTGTATTGGAATCCAGAAACATAGTAATACGGTTGAATTATTCAAAACAGCAGATAAACTTGGAGCAGAGTATATTTTAGCAAAGGATATTGCAGATGGAGATAACTGGAATGTACTAGAAAAACTAGATGATTTTATGAAGCTTAAAGATCATATTTATATAACCATATGCTCTGATGTGTTTTCCTCTCCCTTTGCCCCAGGTGTAAGTGCAACTCAATCTTTAGGATTAGACCCGGAAAGAGTATTAAAATTTATTAAATATATTTTAAAATCAAACAAAGTGATAAGCTTTGATATCGCTGAAGTTTCTCCAAGATTTGATCAAGATAATACCACCGCAAATTTAGCTTGTGTATTGATTTTTTCTGTAATCAATACCTTGTCTCAAATGCAAAACTTATCTATTGAATAAAAAACAATGAAGAAAGTCAATAACCTAAAGCAGGTTATTGACTTTTTTTTACCTGTTTAATTTTACTTGGAATGTTATCTTCATTAGAATGCAAGAATAAGAGTATGAAGAAAATAAATGATTTCACATTATCTTTGAAAAAATTGATAAGCTTTGAATTTTCAAAGTGATGTAAAGCCTGAAAATAGTAGAAGGAGAGAATCTCATGAAGAAATATTCAAAAAGGAATGCATTTGTATTAATAATAAGCTTATTACTTAATCTTTTAGGATTTGGGATGCAAACAGAGTTGGTATTTGCAGACGCTCATTTTGCAGAAAAAAATGTGTACTTTGGATTTGAATTGAAATCAAAGAAATATGTAGAAGATGTACAAGCAACGGTTATGGAGTTTCAACATATAAAGAGCGGGGCAAAGCTTTTATTTTTGAATAATGAGGATGATAATAAGGTGTTTTCTATTTCTTTTAAAACCCCACCAAGTGATAGTACAGGGGTAAATCATATTATGGAACATTCTGTTTTATGCGGATCGAAAAATTATCCAGTAAAGGATCCTTTCTTATTAATGAATAAACAATCTCTAAAAACTTTTTTAAATGCATTCACTGCATCGGATTTTACCATGTATCCTGTTGCAAGTAAAAATGAAAAAGATTTGTATAATTTAATGGGTGTATATTTAGATGCTGTGTTTTATCCGAATATATATATAGAACCGAAGATATTTATGCAAGAGGGATGGCATTATGAGTTGCCTTCTAAAGATGCAGAATTAACCTATAATGGTATTGTATACAATGAAATGAAGGGGAACTATTCCTCTGCCGATAGAATATTAATGCATGAAATTAGTAAATCTCTTTTCCCAGATACGATTTATCAATATGAATCAGGAGGACATCCAGAGGATATACCAAATCTTACTTATGATCAATTTATAAATGTCCATAAAAAATATTATACACCATCCAATAGTTTTATTTATTTGTACGGAAATTTAGACATTGAAAAAGCATTAAAATTTATAGATGAAAAATATTTAAGTAAAATGGATAAGAAGAAGGTAGACAGCACTATTTCACTTCAAAAACCTTTTGATAAAAAGAAGATAAAAATAGGAGCGTATAGTGTTGAGAAGGATAGTGATACAAAAGATAGGAGTTACTTTGCTTTAAGTTATGTAGTAGATCAAGCAGTTCATCAAGAAACTGTCATGGGAATGGCAATATTAAAGGATTTACTCTTAGGAGGAGATTCTTCTCCCTTGAAAAAAGCGTTACAAGAAAGTAATCTAGGAATTAACTTTTATGGAATGTATGATACTAACTGTATACAACCTATATTTAGTATTATAGGAGAAAATGCAAATGAAAAGGACAAGGATCAATTTGAAAAAGTAATTCAAGATATCTTGAAAAAAATAGCAAAAGAAGGATTTGATAAAAAGCTAGTAGAGTCCGTATTTAATTCTTATGAAATAGGAATTCGTTCTTTAAATAGCAATGAATATAAAGGCATGACATATAATAATGCTGTAGTAGAAGGATGGATTTATGGCCAAGATCTTAAAATTACTTTACAAATGGATGCTCAAATTAAGAATATAAAAAATAAAATCAAGGATGGATACTTTGAAAATTTAATAGAAAAATATTTATTAAATAATACGCATGCATCTTTGGTAATATTAAAGCCTCATCCAGGATTAGATCAAGAAAAAGCTTTAAAGATGAAAAAAAATCTTGCGAAATATAAGGGAAAGCTTTCAAAAGAGGAAATAGATGCTTTAGTAAAGCAAACGAAAGAATTAAAAAATTGGCAAGATAAAGAAGATTCAAAGGAAAATTTATCGACTATACCAGCTTTAACACGAAAAGATTTAAATACAAAATCAGAAGAAATACCAAGTATTGAAAAAAATGAACAGGATATAAAGGTTTTGCTGCATCCTCTTTTTACAAATGGAGTAAATTATGTGAATTTATATTTTGATAGCAGTAAAGTACCACAAAAGCAGCTTTTATACTTAAAATTACTTTCTAATGTATTAGGAGAAATGGATACAAATAAGCATAATTATAGAGAACTTCTAGATGAAACGCGAAAATATACAGGTAAAATGACTTTTGATGCTACTGTTTTTGGAAAAGAAGATAACTCTATGTATCCTAAAATGGTGATAAGTATGTCTTCGTTAAATGACAAGATGCCTAAAGCTTTTGATATTTTAGAGGAAACCATAAACAATACGGTATTTACAAATAAAGATCGTTTACATGAAATAATACAAAGTAGGAAAGCAAATATTGAAAATAATATTAGTGGAAATGGGTTAGGAATTGCTATAAGTCGCGCAAAATCATATCTTTCAGATATTGGAAAATATGATGATTTAGGAAATATAGAGTACTATAATTTCCTTTGTGATTTAGACAAAAACTTTAATAAAAAATATCCTGAAATGGTTAAAAACTTAGATGATGTAAAAATATTAGTATTCAATAAGAATAATTTAATGATAAGTTATACAGGAGAAGAAAAAGATTATTCTGTATTTCAAGAAAGTTTTCATTCTTTTAATAGAAAAACAAGAGATGAAAAGTTCCCCGTTCAAAAATATACATTTAAAAATCATGTGAAAAATGAAGGATTTATAGCTCCTTCAAAGGTACAATATGTAGTAAAAGCAGGTAGTTTCGCAGATGCAGGATATAAATATAGCGGAAAGCTTAAGGTGCTTGAAAATATTTTAAATACGGATTATTTATGGCAACAAATCCGTGTAAAGGGTGGAGCCTATGGTGGAAATTTGTCTATAACAAACAAAAATATGATTTTTTATTCTTATAGAGATCCAAATCTAAAAGAAACCTTAGAGGCATATGATGGAGTGGTTAATTACCTAAAGAATTTTAATGCAGATGAACAAGAAATGACAAATTTCATTGTTGGAACTATAGCCAACATGGATACACCCATGAGCGCTGCTTCAAAGGGAGCTATGGGGGATAGCCTGTATATATGTGGGAAAAACCAAAAAGATATTCAAAGAATAAGAGATGAAGTACTTGCTACAAATGCACAAGATATAAGAAACTGTGCAAAGCTTCTTGAAGTGGTATTAAAACAGAATTATTATTGTGTTGTAGGAGGAGAAGAAGAAATCCAAAAAAATAAAAATCTATTTACAACTGTAAAATCTATTATAAATAAGTAAAAATAAAAATATGCCTCCTCCTTTGTGGAGAGGCATGTTTTTATTTAAGATTAATTTATTCATAAACATATCTTTATTTTGTTTTTTGTCTTATAATTTACAGTATTAGAGGATTAAAGGAAAAGATAGAAATTTAGTCAATAGGAGGAATACATGTTTATTACAGTGAAGGAAGCTTTACAATTAAATGAACTTAGAGAATTTAGACTTGTAGCTGGCAAAGCAGGGGTTTCTAATAAAATATATAAGGTTGGAATTTTAGATCACGAAATAGGGGAGGTAATAGAAAAAAGCTTTATAGAGGGAGAATTTGTGTTAAGCACATTACTTGTTATTAAAGATAAGATCGAACAATTATATAATATTGTAGAAAAACTAATTTTAGTAGGGGCAAGTGGATTAGCAATAAAAACAATCTATTTTAATGAAATACCAAATGAAATAATCCATTTTGCTAATAGTAGAGATTTTCCTCTCTTTATATTTGACAAAGTATATTTTGAAGATATTATTACTATTATTATTGATACAATCAATAAAAAGAAAGACAATACAGAAATAGAGTTAAAAATAGATAATATTCTATACAGCAATTTAAATAGTCTTATGATTAAAAAAATTGCTTATGAATTCAATCGAGATTTTAAGGAAAAACATATTGTTATTTTCTGTAAAAGAAAAAACAAAGGAAAAGACACAAATCCTATTAGTTTAAATATAGCAAAGGATAACAATTTGAATAAATCAAATAAAATTATTTTTTATAAAGAAGGGTATCTAATTATTGATACCTTTGAAAAAATAGAATATAAAAAAATGAAAGAAAGAATTTTAACAAGACTGGATATTTTAGGTTTTAATGCTAAGGAATATGATATCGGAATAAGTAGCTTTCACGAAAAATTAGAGGAGCTTAATTTTTCTATTAAGGAGAGCATGTATGCTTTAAAACATGCTAGGATTTATGGAAAAAATATTTCATTTTTTAGGGAACTTGGAAGTGATAGAATACTACTTCCGCTTATGGAGAATCATTGGGTTCAAAAATACTATGAAGAAATGATTATGCCCTTACTAACTTATGATAAAAGAAATGATGCAGAGTTATTAAAAACAGCAAGGATATATATTCAAAATAATGGAAACATAAAAGCAGTTGCAAGAGAAATGCTTCAACATGATAATACTATTCGATATAGAATAAATAAAATTTATACAATACTGAGTAAATCCTATGAAATAAAACACCTTTATGAAGAATTGGCTATTGCTATTAGAATACATAACTTAATGGATATTTCTTTATAAAAAGAAAAATACAGCTTTTAGTAATCTGAAAGCTGTATTTTTTCTTGAATATAACTTTTAACTTTCTCAATATTTTCTTTGCTACATATAAATTTAATAATATCTTCTTCCTCAAATATAAAATTAGGACCTGGAGAAATAAATACGTTCTCATTTCTTTTTACAGAGATGATCGTTGCATTCGTATATTTCCAAAATTGTGTATCTGCTACGGTTTTATGAATAATATGAGAATTTGTATTAACTTTTATTTCGTAAGCATTTTTTAAGCTCACTGTATCTATTTCAGTAGAGTAGGATAAAAGCATGTCTATGTTTTTATTGATTTCTTTTTCGATTTTCAATTTTTCCTTTTGGAGTTCTTTAATTTTTTGCTTTATTTCATGAATGTTATTTTTAGCATTAAATTTTTGTATAAATAAATAAGCATTTTCAATAGAGTTTATATAGATACCGCTATTTTCAAAAACTTGTACAACATCCATATCACGAAGAAGAGAAACCGCGCGTCGAATGGTCTCAGGAGAGACATTATACTTACTAGAGAGAACAGACCTTCCACGAAGCTTATCCCCTATTTTAAATTCATTGTTACAAATTCTATGGGCAATATCAATTGCAATTTTCATATATCTTGAGGTTTCCATTTTTTCCATCATCATTCTCCTTATTATTGATAATTGAATAAAGCAGCAACAATATTATAACAAAAAACATAGCAATAATACAAAAATTAAACAAGAAAATTTTACAAATATTGAGTTGTATGCTATAATAAATAAGTCAACTGACACTTTTGTTTTTTATTAAAGTTGTCAGTTGTATTTGATTTATAACACTTCATTTTTCTTTTCTTGCATAAAATTATCTTAAAAACTTTTCTGAAATGTATATTTTTAAATAAAAATTATACTTGATTCAATGAAATGTCAGTTTGTACAGATTAAATAGATGAAGAAGTTTTTGTGAAAAAGAATAGAATAGATGTGTTTTAAAAAGGAGGTATAAAATTTGATTCGATTTGAAAATGTAAAAAAATCTTTCAAAAAAAATGTAGTCATTGAAAATTTAGATTTGGAAATCAATAAAGGTGAATTTGTTGTTTTTATAGGAGAAAGTGGATGTGGAAAAACAACAACAATGAAAATGATCAATAAACTTATTGAGCCTACAAAAGGAAAAATCTATATAGATAATGAAGATATAGGAAAAATCAATCCGATTAAGCTTCGTAGGAATATTGGCTATGTTATACAAAAGGTAGGTTTATTTCCTCATATGACTTCAGGAGAAAATATAGAACTAGTACCCTTACTCAAGCATTGGTCTACTGAAAAAAGAAAAGAAAGAGCAAAAGAACTTTTAAATTTAGTAGGACTACCTGCACATGAATATTATGACAGATATCCAAATGAATTAAGTGGAGGACAGCAGCAAAGAATAGGGATTGCTAGAGCGTTAGCGGTTAATCCGGATATTATTTTAATGGATGAGCCTTTTTCCGCATTAGATCCTATCACAAGAGAACAATTACAAGATGAGATGCTAAGACTTCAAGAAGAATTAGGAAAAACCGTTGTATTAGTTTCTCATGATATGGATGAAGCGATAAAATTAGCAGATAAGATTGCCGTAATGCAGGAGGGGAAAATTATTCAGTATGATTCTCCAGAAGAAATATTAATGAATCCTGTAAATGAATTTGTAGAGAATTTCGTTGGAAAAGATCGTTTATGGAGACAACCTGAATTGTTATTAGCAAAAGAGATCATGATAAAGGATTACCCAAAGATTTTGTTAGGTAGAAGTTTAGCACAAGCTATAGAAAAAATGAAGGACAAAAAGTCAGATTTTTTAATTGTGATCAATAATCATGGAGAGTATGAAGGATATATTACAGGAAAAGAATTAAAAGATCAGGATACAAAAGCTAAAATGAAGGACATAAAAAATACTGGGATTTATCCAGTGGATGAAGAGATGAATATGGTGGAAGTTATTCAAATAATGAAGAAAAAGCATATTAAATTTCTTCCCATCGTAAATAAGGATAACTTAGTGAAAGGAATTATTACAAAGAGCAGTCTACTAAATGTTATATCGGACCTAATTATTACAGAGTAAAAAGGAGGTAGTGAACTATTGATTTTAGACTATATGTTAAATAATACAGAGATTATCATGGAAAAATTAATACAGCATATTCAGATTACTTTAATCGCAGTTTTGTTTGCCGTAATCATAGGGGTACCACTTGGAATTATTGTATCAAGAAATGAAAAAGCAGGGAAAGTTATTTTAGGAATAGCCAATATATTTCAAACCATTCCTAGTTTGGCTTTATTTGGATTTATTATTCCTTTACCTATAATAGGAGGAATAGGATATAAACCCGCAGTATTAGTACTATTTTTATATGCACTGCTTCCTATTATAAAAAATACTTACATTGGAATAAAAAGTGTTGATTTTGCTGTAATTGAATCTGCTAAAGGGATGGGAATGACAAGAAGACAAATTTTATTTATGGTAACACTACCTTTAGCTTTTCCCATTATTATGGGGGGAATTAGAGTGGCTACTGTTATCAATATAGGGACAGCAACCATTGCAGCTTTAATAGGAGCAGGAGGACTTGGAGATTTTATTTTTAGAGGAATATCTATGAGTGATCCGAGCATCATTTTAGCAGGAGCAATTCCAACTACTATTTTAGCATTAGGAGTAGATTTTATATTAGGGATAATAGAAAATAAAATGCCTATTGGAACAATAGGACATATGATTACAAATAAAAAAGTGCTTAGAAGTGCTTTAGCTGTAGGGCTTATAGGGATAATTGCTATCAGTGGTGTAGTATATACTAAGGCACAGAAACAAAATACGCTTATAACCATTGGAACAAAGAATTTTACGGAATCTCGCTTGATGGGACAATTATTGTCTGTATATGTAGAAAATAATACAGGTTTAGATACAAATGTAGTAGAACTCGGCGGAACCCTTCCAACCTTTAAAGCCATTCAATCTAAGGAAATTGATTTGTATGTAGAGTATACAGGAACAGGATATGTAACTTTGTTAAAAAAGAAAGGACAAATTCCATCTGCTAAAAAAGTATACGATACGGTAAGAAAAGAGTTCAATGAAAAATTTGCTTTAAGTTTTTTAAAACCATTAGGATTTAATAATACTTATACTTTAGCGGTGAAAAAACAAATAGCACAAAAATATAATTTAAAAACCTTTTCTGATTTGGCAAAATATTCAAATGAATTTGCATTAGGAGCAACAGCAGAAATTTTAGAGCGTCCAGATGGTTTTCCAGGATTAAAGGCATTGTATGGATTTCAATTTAAAGACATTAAAGCCCTAGATCCAGGCCTTCGATATAATGCTATTGAGGAAGATGAAGTGCAGGTAATTGATGCCTTTTCTACAGATGGAAAAATACAAGAATTAGGACTTGTTATATTAGAAGATGATAAAAATTATTTTCCACCATATTATGCTGTGCCTTTAGTGAACAATGAAACTTTAAAGGAAAATAAGGAAATGAGATCCTTGCTTGAAAAGTTAGAGAATATTTTAAGTGATGAAGAAATGCAAAAACTTAATTACAAAGCAGATGTGAAAAAAGAAGATTTAAGAAAGATTGCAAAAGATTTTTTAAAAAGTAAAAATTTAATTCAATAAGTTAAGACTGTTGTAAAGCATAATTCATTTGTTATGGAATATGCTTTATTTTTTTGAATCAAAGGCAAAGCTTACAGAATATATGTATTGCAGATAGGTTGTAATTTTAAAAGAAGGAGCAATAATAAAAACAGGATGTTCAAAGAAATTGATTAAATAAATCGGTTTAATATCCATACAAGACAAGCTTCTAAAAAGATGATATAATATTTTGGGAAAAAGTGAGGTGGCAATATGGAGAACAAGGAAAAAATAACCCTTAATGAGGAAACAACTGGAATTGCAGGAAGTGGCTGTGAGATATTAATTCCTTTTAACGAGAGAATACCTCTTAAAGATATTGAAAAAAGCATTATTAAAAGATATAGAAAAAATATATGGTCAAAATTCATAAAAGCCATAAAGGATTATAAACTAGTAGAGAACGGAGATAAGGTTGCAGTAGCTATATCTGGTGGAAAGGATAGTCTTCTCATGGCAAAACTATTTCAAGAGCTAAAGCGCCATGGCCAAATTCAATTTGAATTGGAGTTTGTTGCCATGGATCCAGGCTATCATGAGAATATAAGAGAGCTATTAATAGAGAACTGTGAATATTTAAATATACCTCTTCATATTTTTGATTCAGGCATTTTTGAAGTGGTAGATAAAATTGCACAGGATTATCCCTGTTATATGTGTGCAAAAATGCGTCGTGGAGCACTATACTCAAAAGCCCAGGAGCTTGGATGCAATAAGCTTGCCTTAGGACATCACTTTAATGATGTTATTGAAACCACATTAATTAATCTGCTTTATGCAGGAAGCTTTAAAACCATGCTTCCAAAGCTAAAATCAACAAACTATGAAGGATTAGAATTAATCAGACCCATGTATTATATCAAAGAACAATACATTGAACGATTTATACAAAATAGTGGAATTTGGCCTTTAAATTGTGCATGTATGGTGGCAGCAAAGAGAACATCAAGCAAAAGAGATGAAATGACGGATTTAATCAAGCAGTTAAAGGAAAACTTTGAAAATGTGGATAAATCTATTTTTAAAGCAGCCCAAAATGTGAATATGAATGCTATTTTAGGATGGGAAAAAGACGGAGAAAAACATTCTTATTTAGACTTTTATGATGAAGAATAGATAGAAAAAGAACAGATAAGATTCTGTTCTTTTTTTATGGGAATTAATAAAAAATAATTTAAGGATAATTATAATAGAAAGTTCAAGAAGTCCGAGAATATTTTATAGTAAAAATGATGAGTGGTTTTGAATGAATTTGAAATAAAATGAAAATATTTGAATGAATTTGAAAGAAAATGATTGATTTTCTGAAACTTTTGAATTATACTTAAAATATAAAGAGGTGATGAGCTTGTTAACAGAAGAAAGACATGAAGTGATAATAGATATTTTAAAAAAGAAAGGAACGGTCAAAATTAATGATTTGGTAGAGCTTACAAATACATCAGAATCTACCATAAGAAGAGACCTTACTTTTTTAGAAAGCATTCATGCACTAAAAAGGGTTCATGGGGGAGCAACCTTAGTGAAAGGAAGATTTAGAGAACCGAGTTATACAGAAAAGCAAGTCCAAAATACTACAGAAAAAGAAATTATAGCAAAATATGCAGCTTCTTTGATAGAAGAGGGTGATTGTATTTATTTAGATGCTGGTACCTCTACCTTTGAAATGATTCAATTTATAGAAAAAAAAGATGTGGTTGTGGTGACCAATGGATTAAAGCATATTGATGCACTGATGGAAAAGGATATCCCTTCGTATATTCTTGGAGGAAAAGTAAAGGCAAAAACAAAAGCAGTTATAGGAACAGATGCTTTGAAAAATTTAGAAAAATTCAGATTTGATAAATGTTTTATAGGAACAAATGGTGTTCATGTCACCTATGGGTTCACAACACCAGATTCAGAGGAAGCCATATTAAAAGAAGGAGCCATGAATCTTTCAAGAGAGACGTTTGTATTAGCAGATGAAAGTAAATTTGGGGAAGTTGCTTTTGTGAAGGTTTCTGATTTGAAAAAGGCAACCATTATTACAAATGCTAAAGTAGAGGATTATGAAAGATATGAGGAAAAAACTAAAATAAAGGTTGTGAAAGCATAATGATCTATACCATAACATTCAATCCATCTATAGATTATATTGTACAAGTAGATAATTTTGAAATAGGAAAAGTAAATAGAGTAAAAAGTGATTATAAGTATCCTGGAGGGAAAGGAATTAATGTATCAAGGGTTCTCAACAACTTAAGGATAAAAAGTAAGGCATTAGGTTTTATCGGTGGTTTTACAGGAGAGTATATCAAAAATGTACTAGAAATGGAAGGGGTGGATACAGACTTTATAAAGGTAGAAGAAGATACAAGAATTAATGTAAAGCTTAAATCAAATATAGAAACAGAAATAAATGGAGAAGGACCCACTGTCACAAAGGAAGATCTAAACAAAGTATTTGAAAAAATAGAGGCGTTAAAAGAAAGTGATTTTCTTGTACTTGCAGGAAATATCCAAAAAAATTTACCAAGAGATTTATATGCTCAAATTCAAAAAAGATGCTTAAAGAATAAAGTAAAAATAATTGTGGATACAACGGGAGAAGCATTGAAAGCTACTTTGCAATATAAGCCATTTTTAATCAAGCCCAATAATCATGAATTAAGTGAAATATTTCATATTTCATTAAAGACAAAAGAAGAAATCATATATTATGGAAAAAAGCTTTTAGAAATGGGGGCACAAAACGTAATCATCTCCATGGGCAAAGAAGGAGCTCTTCTTATATCTAGTAAGGGTGTGTATCAGGGATTTGCCCCAGAAGGAATAGTAAAAAATTCAGTAGGTGCTGGAGATTCGTTAATTGGTGGATTTCTTGCAAATTACACACAAAGTTTAGATATTATAGAGGCTTTTACGTATGGAGTTGCAGCTGGAAGTGCTACTGCTTTTTCCCTTGATTTATGTAAAAAGAAAGATGTGGAAAATTTATTAGATCAAGTGAAAATAAAAAAACTAGTATAAGGAGGAGAACGATGAAAATAACGGATATTTTAAAACAAGATACTATCATTCTTGCTTTAAAAGGAAGAACAAAAGATGAAGTATTAAATGAACTAGTTAATAAATTAGATGAGGCAAACAGACTTAACAATAAAGGAGCCTTCAAAAAAGCAATACTAGAAAGAGAAAGTCAATTTTCAACAGGTGTGGGAGATGGAGTAGCTATTCCTCATGCAAAAACAGACGCAGTTAAAATACCATCACTAGCCTTTGGTTATTCAAGAGAAGGAATAGAATACGATGCTTTAGACGGAAAAAAAGCCCATATATTTTTCATGATTGCAGGAAAAGACGGAGCAAATAATGAACACCTAGAAACTTTATCAAGATTATCTGTGATGCTTATGAATGAAGATTTTAGAAATAAAATAAACAATATAAAAAGTAAGCAAGAATTATTAAGAATAATTGATGAGCAAGAAGAAAAAGGTGAAAAGAAAGAAAAAGATGTAAATCCTTCAAAGAAGCTTATTTTAGCTGTAACCGCTTGCCCTACAGGAATAGCCCACACTTATATGGCAGCAGATGCCCTTAAAAACAAAGGAAAGGAATTAGGCATTCATATAAAAGTTGAAACCAATGGATCAACTGGTGTGAAAAATAAATTAACAGAAGAAGATATAAAAAATGCTACAGCCATTATCGTTGCTGCAGATAAGCAGGTTGAAATGGCAAGATTTGAAGGAAAGAAAGTAATTCAGGTTCCTGTTGTACAAGGAATAAAAAATAGCGAAAAGCTTATAAATAAGGCATTAAAAGGAGATGCATCAGTATATCATCATACAGGAAGTAAAGAAATAACTACTAATAAAAAAGAAAGAACAGGATTTTATAAGCACCTTATGAGTGGAGTTTCTAATATGCTTCCTTTTGTAGTGGGAGGAGGGATACTAATCGCTATTTCCTTTATGTTTGGAATCAAGGCATTTGATCCAAATGATCCAGCTTTTCATCCTCTTGCAAAGCTACTAATGGATATTGGTGGAGGAAATGCTTTTACGCTTATGATTCCTGTACTTGCAGGGTTCATTGGAATGAGCATAGCAGATAGACCTGGATTTGCACCAGCCATGGTAGGTGGATTTATTGCAGCAAATAATGGGGCAGGATTTTTAGGAGGACTTATTGCAGGTTTCTTAGGAGGGTATGTTATTTTATTCTTAAAGAAAGCGTTTTCGAAGCTACCATCTTCTCTTGAAGGAATAAAACCAGTATTATTATATCCTTTATTTGGTATATTTTTAACAGGGGCAATCATGTTATTAGTGATTGTAAATCCAGTGAAGGCTTTAAACTTAGGATTACAAAATTGGTTAAATGGTATGGGAACAGCAAATAAAATTCTATTGGGTTTAATCTTAGGGGCAATGATGGCTGTAGATATGGGAGGACCTATCAATAAAGCAGCATTTACCTTTGGTATTGCTATGATTGATGGAGGAAACTTTGCACCTCATGCTGCTGTTATGGCAGGGGGAATGGTTCCACCACTAGGAATTGCTATCGCAACCACTTTATTTAAAAATAAATTTACAAAGAATGAAAGAGAAGCAGGTAAAACTTGTTATATAATGGGAGCCTCCTTTATAACAGAAGGCGCAATACCTTTTGCAGCAGCAGATCCGGGGAGGGTTATTCCTTCTATCATTGTAGGTTCAGCAGTAGCAGGAGCCCTTACCATGATGTTTAATATAGGACTTCCAGCACCACATGGTGGAGCATTTGTTATTCCAATCGTAAAAGGAAATCCATGGTTATATACAGTAGCTATTTTAGTCGGTTCATTCATAACTGCATTCATGTTAGGATTGCTAAAAAAACCAATAGATTAAATGGAACAAAAAAGCCTCGGTCACAAAGATCGAGGCTTTTAATATATAGTCAATCCTTAAAGAACAAAGGTTTTTAAATCATAAACATGATATTCTACTGGTAGGGAATCTGTAATTAGTTTACCTATGGAAGGTTTATTTTTTTCCATTTTTAGCTTTAAATTTTGAAGATCTATATTAGCAAGTTCAATGTGACCTTTAATAGAGTCTACCTTGTCAGTAAAATGACCGTATTTACTAGTTGATGGGCAATGTACGGTAATGAAGCCTTGATCATCTAATAAGATTTCGCCAAGTATATTTTTTTCTTCACCTATTATTTTTCCATGAAATAAACTTCCGTCTTTTAACAATAAATATCCGTTCATTTTTATACCTCCTCTTATTCTTGCCTCACTGAACAAATTTAATAGGGCATGGGGCTTACCTTTTAAAGCATTATATCATATTTTATAATATTTTCAAGAACTTTTGAAATATTATAACAAGTATTATTTCTAATAAAAAGTTAAAATATAATTTTTCGTAACTAAAGTTACAGTAAGAAAAAGGATAAATCATGTATGATAAACACATAATATAAATATATAAATAAAGGAGAGAGGATATATGAGTAGATTTTTAGGTCCAATACATCACTGGTTATTTAATAAAATTAGGTTATATGAAGGCTTAGAACTTCAAATTATTGAGAATGTAGAAAAAGAACTGAATACAAATATAAAGGATATGGTACTAGATATACGAAATAAAATAGGAGAACCTATGCTAAACAAGAACTTAGAAGAATTAATAGATACGAATAATATCCATGGATGGCTTCAAAATAAAATTGCAATAGCAGAAACAAGACAAGCAGGTCTTATTACAAAAATAATAAATAAATTCGAAGAAGAAGGTTTAAAAGTCATAAAAGAAACCTATAAAAAACAAGCCATTTCATGTGGAAAAGATGCTGCATTAAATTATGACGTATCCACAGCACCTGCTCTTTACAAAGCCTTGAATAACTATATATTAGATGGAATGCCTTGTGATAATGTAAATAACATCAGCTTAGAAGAGGAAAATAAACTACAGTGGAAAGTAGAAAGATGTCTTCATAGAGGATATTGGGATACGGTAAATGGAGATGTAAATGTGCTTTATATTCTTCGTGAAATCTGGATTACTTATTTTGTAGAAAGCGCTAATCCTGCCTTTAAATATGATTTTGCAATACAGAATATAAATGCACAAACTCTATTTATTCACCAAATCAATAAAGCTATTTAAAAGCAAAAACCCATGATTTCAAAAAAATCGTGGGTTTTTATCTAGGTTTAGTATATTCAATTCTATTTCTACCCTTATTTTTAGCTTTATACAGGAGAATATCCACATTTCTGATGAATTCAAGGGGATTTTCTTTTTTTAAAGTAGAAACACCTCCACTGATAGTTACCTTAAGATTTTCTTGTGTGAATTTTATTTTTGATATACATACTCTTAATCGGTCTGCTAAGGAACAAGCATCTTGTAAATCTGTTTCTGGTAAAATGATTATAAATTCTTCTCCGCCATATCTACCCACAATATCTGTCTCTCTTACCTCTTTTTTTAATTTGCTGCTTATTTGTATCAAAACTTCATCTCCCATTGGATGTCCATAAGTATCATTAATATTTTTAAACTTATCAATATCAAACATAATAATTGAAAGATTGGTATTGTGTTGTTTAGCTTTAAATACTTCCTTTTCTAATCTTTCATAGATATATTTATGGTTATATATATTCGTTAATCCATCTGTTTTTACCAAATTTTCTAATAATAAGTTTGTTTCTTTTAATTCTTGCATTAATAAAAAGCTTCGAATATTTGCTTTTAATCGAGCCATAAAAATTTTCTCGTTAAAAGGCTTTAAAATATAGTCATCTGCGCCAGAACATAAAATATTAGAAATTATTTTTTGATTATCCAAAACAGACATGGCAAAAATAAGCGCATATTTATATTTTTGGCGAAGATCTAAGATTACTTCTTTGCCTGATTTAGAAGGTAAAATAAAATCTATTAAGTAAATAGAATATCCTTCTTTTTGATTCAATAAATCATTAGGATGGGTAAAATAATCTACATTTGTAATATTGTTTAATTTGAATATTTTTTGGATAATACGAAGGGTTAACGGTTCATCATCTAAAACAGCAATTTTTATTTCTTTCAATTGCTCATTTAAAAGGTCATCTAAATGAAATTTATCGATATAACTTTGCAGTTTTTCTATAAATTCTACTTTGTTAATAAAGTCAATAACACCTAAGTTAAAAAGTGCATTTCTTGTTATCCCATCATCTCTTGAAGAAAGTACAATAATAGGAATATGGTTATAATTACTTTGGTTTAGCGTTTTTATAAAATCTTCCCCAGTATCTTCTCCAAACTCTAATCCAGTTATAATTAAATCAATTTTTTGTTTTTGGAGTATTTCAAAAGCTTCTTTTGGTGTTTGAACAGAAATATATTGAAAATCTTTTTCAGTAATAAGATTGGATACAATTTTTTTATAAAAAAGACTGTTATCAATATGTAAGATGGATAACATGGATATCACACTCCTATAAATGAATCTTTTTTGTTTTGACGTATGTATGTAAAAAATGTCATTATACACTATAAATCGACGGTTATAATATATTATCGAATAATTTATGAAAAACATTAGAATATAATTTAAATTATATATGAATACCATAAAAAGGAATTGAAAAGGTTTTTCATATATAGAGTATATTTTTATTTTAGGGCTTCAACTTATAGGGTATAATTTATACCATAATAAATAGGATGAAACGAGTGATAAAAATGGAAAAAAACTATACATATGATATGTTAGCGAATATAAATATTTTATCAAATATAAAAAACGAAACAATAAAAGAGATGACGGGAAAATCTTTTTTTCGTATTTATAAAAAAGAAGAAATTCTTTTTATAGAAGGAGAAAATAATCAAAACATCTATCTTATATGTAAAGGAAAAGCAATTGTTTCTAAATCTACACCAGAAGGAGAAGAAAAAATCATCTATATTCTTCAAAAAGGAGATTTTATCAATGAAATGAGTATAGACGATAGAAGCACTTCTGTAACAGTAAGTATGATAGAGGATAGTAAGATCCTCTGTTTTTTAAAAAAAGATGTATTAAAGTGGATGAAAGAAGATTTTGATTTTAATATGCTTATCTTAAATTCTTTAAGTAATAAATTAAGAAAATCCTTTAGACAAATCAGAAATTTAGGATTAAAGAAAACAAATGCACGAATATGTTCTAAATTATGGAAACTATGTAGAGATTATGGAGAAAAGAAAGAAAATAATATCTACATTGATCTAAATTTGACTCACACACAGCTAGCCTCTATGGTTGGAACATCTAGAGAATCTATTAATAGATTTTTAAAACAACTCGAAAGAGAAGAAATTATAAAACAAAAAAATCAAAAAATTATTATATTAGATTTTGAAAAATTAGAGCGATACATGAAAGAAATCCCTTAATAAGGGGTTTTTCTTTTTTTGATTGGTGTGATAAAATTCACAGACGAATAGAGCACCTATTGTTAAACTATTATTAAACGATGAAAAGGAGATGATTTTAGTGGCAAAAGAAACGGTACCAAAACTTGTACTGGCAGCAAAAGGAAAAGCAAAGCTAGTTAATGAAAACTTTATTAAATATTTTATATTAGCCATGATGGCAGGAATTTATGTAGGATTTGGAATCATACTCATATTTTCTATTGGAGCACCTCTTAAAGCAGCAAATTCTCCAATGCTTAAAGCATTAATGGGATCAACCTTTGCCCTTGCATTAACCCTTGTTGTATTTGCAGGATCAGAGCTTTTTACAGGAAACAATATGATCATGACCATTGGATCTTTATCAAAGGAAGTATCTTGGATTGATACCCTTAAAGTTTGGGTTGTAAGTTATCTTGGAAATTTAGTGGGATCTTTATTCATGGCATGGATGATAGTACAAACAGGACTTGTAGAGCAAAGTCCATTAAAAGAATTTATATTAGGAGCAACAGCGGGGAAAATGGGAGCACCAGCTATGCAACTATTTTTCAGAGGAATATTGTGTAATATGCTTGTTTGTTTAGCCATATGGATGGCTACAAAAGCTAAAGAGGATATTGCAAAGCTTGTATTAATATTTTGGTGCTTATTTGGATTTATAGGAGCAGGATTTGAGCATAGTATAGCAAACATGACCCTTCTTGGAATGGGATTAATGATACCCCATGATCCAGCAATTGTATCTTGGGCAGGATATATGCATAATTTAGTACCTGTAACCCTTGGAAATATGGTAGGAGGAGCAATCTTTATAGGGGCAATGTATTTTTACATTGCAAAAGATAAAAAATAAAGGAGGTAAAATCATGGGTTTTCAAATGGAAAATAAAGATTTTAATGCACTATTACAATCTTTAAAAAAGGAATACAAAATTTATGCACCAAAGAGATTAGAAAAAAGAGGGCGTTTTTCAGATACAGATATTATTGGATACGAAGAAATTGATGAGGTAGAAGAAATTGTATATACTGAAAAATCTCATTATTCTCCAAAAGAAATCGTATTCCCTATTACACAGACTTTATTTTATTTTACAGAAGAAGAATATAAAGAATCTACTGTTCATGATAAAAAGATATTAATCTTTGTAAGACCTTGTGATATAAACGGAATGAAAAGGCTGGATACTATATTTCTTCAAAATGGGCCTTATGCAGATGTGTATTATGAAAGATTAAGAGAAAAAGTAAAATTTGTTATGATGGAATGCAAAGAAAGTTTTGAAAATTGTTTTTGTGTTTCTATGAATTCAAATTATACAGATAATTATAGCATTGCCATTTCTTTTAAAGAAAATAAAGTGGTGTGTGATGTAAAAGATGAAACTTTCAAGAGCTTATTTGAAAAAGCAGGAGAAAAAGTAGATTTTATACCAGCATATGTAAAAGAAAATCATGTAAAAGTAAATGTTCCAGAAGGAGAAAAGATAACAATAGAATTATTTAATCATGATCTATGGAAGGATTATGCAAAAAGATGCATTGCTTGTGGAAGATGTAACACATCTTGTATTACCTGCAGTTGTTTTAATACCCAAGATATTGCTTACGAAGAGAATCCTGAAAGTGGAGAAAGAAGAAGAGTATGGGCAGGATGTCATATTGATAAATTTACGAATATGGCAGGAGGACATGAGTTTAGAACAGATTATGGTTCAAGAATGCGATTTAAAACCATGCATAAAATTTATGATTACCATAAACGCTTTGGGGAGCATATGTGTATTGGCTGTGGACGATGTGATGATCGATGTCCAGAATATATTTCTTTTTCAAAATGCATTAATAAAGTAAATGAAATATTAGAAAAGGAGGAAGCGACAAATGAATAAGAATCCTTTTATTCCTCAAAAAAAGAAAGTATTAGAGGTTATAGCGCAAACCGATATTGATATTACCTATAAAGTAGAATTTGATAAACCGCTTAAAGGTGGACAATTTGTTCAAGTATCTATTCCAAAAGTAGGGGAAGCGCCTATTTCTGTAAGTGATTTTGGAGATGGATATATAGAAATGACTATTAGGAAAGTAGGAAGCCTTACAAATGAAATATATACATTAAAGCCTGGAGAGTATATGTATTTAAGAGGACCTTATGGAAATGGATTTCCTATTGAAAAGTATAAAAACAAGCATTTAATTATTGCAGCAGGGGGAACTGGACTTGCTCCAGTGAAAAATGTAATTAATTATTTTCATAAAAATACAGATGAAGTAAAAAAAATGAATGTATTAGTCGGTTTTAAGTCTCCTAAGGATATATTGTTTGAAAAGGAGATAAAGTCCTGGGAAAAAAACATAAATGTAGTCTTAACAGTAGATAAAGGAGATGGAAGTTGGACGGGAAATACAGGATTGATTACAACTTATGTTCCAAAACTAGAGATAGAAAACATGAAAGATGTAGAAGTAGTAATCGTAGGCCCTCCAATCATGATGAAATTTACCGCACTTGAATTTTTAAGATTAGGGGTACCGAAAGAGAAAATATGGGTTTCTTTTGAAAGAAAAATGTCTTGTGCTATTGGAAAATGTGGTCACTGTAAAATAGATGAAACCTATGTATGCTTAGAAGGACCTGTATTTAATTATACAAAAGCAGAAAATTTAATTGATTAGAAAGGAGGAAATAGTATGTCAATGGATTTAAATGTGAAAGCAATAAAGAAAAATGCTTATAGAATTACGAAAGAAAGAGGAATCACTTCTCTTCGCGTTCGTGTACCAGGAGGAGAAATAGATGCAAAGCATTTGAATGTGATCCAAGAGATTGCAGAAAAGTATGGAAATGGAAAAGTGCATATTACCATTCGTCAAGGATTTGAAATTATGGGAATTCCTTTTGAAAAAATAGAAGAAGTAAATAAAGTGGCAAAGTCATTGATTGAAGGTCTTGAAATTAATGCAGTGGATCCAATCAAAGGATATCCAGCAGCAGGAACCAGAAATGTTTCCGCCTGTATTGGAAATAAGGTCTGTCCTTTTGCGAATTATAATACTACAGAATTTGCAAAAAAAATTGAAAAAGCAATATTCCCCAATGACTATCACGTTAAAATTGCACTAACAGGATGTCCAAACGATTGTATAAAAGCACATATGCAGGATTTTGGTATTATTGGAATGGCAGATGTGGAGTATAAAAAAGATCGATGCATAGGATGCGAAGCATGTGTTAAAAACTGTAAGAAAAGGGCAACAGGAGCATTGAAAATGCATAATGGAAAAGTAAAAAGAGATGAAAGAAGATGTATTGGCTGTGGAGAATGTGTATTAAAATGTCCAACTAGTGCATGGAGTAGAAATCCTAAAAAATTATATAAGCTTGTGATCATGGGAAGAACGGGAAAGAAAAATCCTAGACTTGCAATGCCTTTTTTAGAATGGGTAGACGAAGACACCATTATTAAAGTAATAAAAAATACCTATGATTATATAGATGCATATATAGACCGTTCTTTAGATAAAGAGCATGTAGGATATATTGTAGATAGAACAGGATACAATGTATTTAAAGAATTTGTATTGAAAGATATAAAATTAAGTTCAAAGGTAAAGGTTGCAGAGTTTATTGATTTTGGTGGATATAAATATGAAAAAGATGCATTTATGAACCCTGTAGAGTAAAAAAATCCTACTGTTATTATAACAGTAGGATTTTTTTCAATAATATTCCATTTGTTTTTGAGATATTATTGATTCAAAACAAATAGAAAAGATATATAATAGAATATATCATCAAATAAAGAAATATGGGGAAGAAAGAAAATTTACATTAAGAGGATGGATGAATAGCATGGGGAAAGAAAAAAAGAAAAAAATATTTCCATTTAGACATATGAAATTGCATAAAAAATTTTTTATTTTCTTTGCCTTAATGAGTATTGGAATGATTGGAATTATATATATAATATCTCATCTTATTATTTTAGGGAGTTTTGAGGATCTAGAAAAAAAGGAAACAAAAAAGCAAATACAGCAAGTAATTCGTGATTTAGAAAGAGATATTTTTCAATTAAAGATAGGGAATAAGGATTATGCAGAATGGAATGAAACCTATGATTTTATGAAAAGTAAAAATAAGGAGTACATACAAAGTAATTTAATGGATGAGACCTTTATGACAAATAGATGGAATGTATTTATTATGATAAATAAAAATGGTACCATTCAATATGAAAAAGGATTTGATTGGATAAAAAATAAAGCGGTTCCTGTGCCTAAGAATATAATTAGACAGCTGGAGAAAAACGGCCACCTATTTAATTCTTTAAAAGAAAAGAATGGTGTAGCTGGGATTATTCTCTTACCAGAAGGAGCTATGATGATCTCTGCTCATCCTATTGTAAAAAACAATTTACAGGGACCTACTCGAGGATCTTTGATTGTAGGACGTTATATAAAGGAGAGTGAAATTAGAAAACTATCGCAAGAATCTGCCTTAGTCATATCATTGGAAAAATTTGAAGAAAAGAATATTTTAAATGAATATAATAATATGGATACATCGTTTATAAGTAAAGCGAATATATGGGTTAAAAATAAAGATAAGAATCATATTTCTGGATACGCACTTTTATATGATATAAACGAAGATCCAGCCTTTATATTAAGAGGAGACAGAGCAAGGGATATTTATAGACAAGGAAATTTAAGTATGAAGTATTTTTTAGGGATGATTGTAGTAACCTATATTCTTTTTTATATGGCATTTTGTTTATTTATGAACAAGATGATTTTTAAAAGATTTCAATTTCTTATAGAGAGTGTAAACAAAATTAAAAAAAATGAAGATTTATCTACAAGAGTTTCTGTAATATCAAGAGATGAATTTTCAAAGTTAGAAGATGAATTTAATGATATGATGATCGCACTAGAAGCATCCCACAAAAAAATTACGTATCAAGCGCAATATGACATGCTTACAAAATTACCAAATCGATATTTTTTTTATAATAAAGTCAGTGAATTATTGGTAAAAGCAAAGGAGAATAATAAGCTAGCCGCACTTCTTTTTATTGATTTAGACAATTTTAAAAATATTAATGATTCTTCTGGACATGGAGTAGGAGATATTGTTCTTCAAATGATTACTAAGAAACTAGAAGAGAGCGCTACAAAAGAAAGTATTATTTCTCGGATAGGAGGAGATGAATTTATTGTTTTTCTTCCTGATAGCAAGGATACAGAAATAGTAGAGGAAGTAGCTAAAAAAATTATTAAAAAAATGCGTTCACCATTAATTATAGAGGAAAAACAGTTTTTTATTAGTGCAAGTATTGGTATTAGTATATATCCTTTTGATGGGATGGATACAGAAACTTTAATCAATAATGCTGATATTGCAATGTATCGGGTAAAAAAAGAGAGAAAAAATAGTTATAAATTTTATAATAAAGAAATGAGAAATAAATTGTCAGCAAGTATGCTAAGACAAGCACTAGCAAATGGAGAATTTAAAATATATTATCAGGCTCAAACAAATGGAGTGACGGAAAATATTGAAGGTATGGAAGCATTATTGCGTTGGAATCATCCAACAATGGGAATGATTTCTCCTGCTGAGTTTATTCCACTAGCAGAAGAAACAGGTCTTATTATACCTATGGGAGAATGGGTACTTCATACTGCATGTACTCAAAATAAAAAATGGCAGGATGTAGGATATGATTTTATACGAGTAGCTATTAATATTTCTAGTATACAATTCAAGCAACCAGATTTTATAGACACAATCAAGAAAGTCTTAGAAGAAACAAGATTAGATGCGAATTATTTAGAATTAGAAATAACAGAGAGTATTGCCCTGCACAAAGAAGAAGAGGTTATTCATAAATTACTTCAGTTAAGAGGGATGGGTATCCATGTTTCCATCGATGATTTTGGAACAGGATGCAGTTCGTTAAGTTATTTGGAAAGATTTCCTATTGATAGTTTGAAAATTGATAAGACATTTATCCATAACATTACCCATAATGATACCATTGCAAAAATGATTATAGGGATGGCACAAAGTTTAGGACTATCTGTAATTGCTGAAGGCGTAGAAACAAGAGATCAATTAATGCATTTAATAAATTTAGGATGTTATTTGATGCAGGGGTATTTATTTAGTAAACCTGTAGAAGCACAAATATTTGAAGATTTGTTAAAGAAAAACTTAAAAAACTAAATCTTTTTTAGTTTTATGATTTGTAAGAGGAAAGGAGAGGCCATGGCTATAAAGAAAATATTAATGGTGGATGATGAACTCCGAATGAGAAAATTAGTTGGAGATTTTTTGAAAAGAGAAGGATATAGCATGATAGAAGCAGAAAACGGAAAAATAGCATTAGATATTTTTAAAAAAGAGAAAGAAATTGACTTAGTTATATTAGATGTGATGATGCCAGAATATGATGGGTGGACGGTTTGTAGAGAGATAAGGAAAACATCTAAGGTTCCAATTATTATGCTGACAGCAAGAAGTGAAGAGTTTGATGAATTATTTGGATTTGAAATGGGAGCAGATGAGTATGTGACAAAGCCTTTTAGTCCTAAAATATTAGTAGCAAGAGTAAATGCTCTATTGAGAAGAATTCAAGAAAAAAAAGAGGAAGTAAAATCTTTTCATGGATTAGATATTGATCATAGTGCTCGATTGGTGTATATAGAAGGAATCTCTATAGATTTAAGCCCAAAAGAATATGAGCTATTGTTATATATGGTAGAAAATAAGGGAAAAGCATTAAGTCGAGAACAAATTTTAGATAAAGTCTGGGGGTATGATTATTATGGAGAATTAAGAACCGTAGACACCCATATCAATAGACTTAGAATAAAATTAGGAAACCAAAGTAGCTTAATCCAAACAGTAAGAGGATTAGGATATAGATTTGAGGGATAAAATGAAAAAATCTATTAGGGTAAAATTATTCATGAGAATTAGTACCCTTGTTATATTTTTTGTATTTTTTTCATGGGTTTTAAATTCTCAGTATCTTGAAAAGTATTATATCATGCAAAAGAAAAACATGTTAATTAAAAATAGTGAAAAAATAGATGCAATTTATAATGGAAGCACAGAGGAGGTTGATCTAGAATTAGAGACCTTAGAACATACCATAGGTGTAAATATAACTATTTTAAATGAGGAGGAAGGAATAAAATATAGTTCCTCCCATAGAATAGTAGGATTACAAGATTTTAATCGAAAACAAGCCTTATTACCTCCTAATCCACCTCCATCAAAGCGAAAAATTAAATCAGAGATAGATGGAAAGTTTATTTTTCAGGTTCAAAAAGATGAAAGACTTAAAAGAGACTTTTTAGCCCTTATAACTAATTTAAATAATAAAGATACTTTGATACTTAGAATTCCTTTAGCAGCTATATCGGAAAATGCAGATATTGCAAATCATTTTATGTTGTTTACAGGTATTATATCTATTATTTTAGGAAGCATTTGGGCCCTTATATTTTCTAGAAAATTTACAAAACCTATTTTAGAATTAAATAGCGTTGCACAAAATATGGCAAACCTTGATTTTACAAAAAGATGTAGTATTATGGAAGAAAACGAGATTGGAGAGCTTGGAAATAGTATTAATCATCTTTCCAATCAGTTAGACAATGCCATCTCAGCATTATATGAGAAAAACCAAAAACTAACGGAAGATATAGAGAAAGAAAGAAAATTAGAGGAGATGAGAAAAGAATTTGTTTCTAGTGTTTCCCATGAGTTAAAAACACCTATTTCCTTAATTCAAGGATATGCAGAGGGGCTAAAAGAAAATGTAATAGAAGATGAAGAAAATAAAAATTTCTATTGTGAAGTCATTATAGATGAAGCAAAGAAAATGGATAAATTAGTAAAGGATCTGTTGAATTTATCTCAGATAGAATCTGGATTTTTTAAATTAGAAAGATGTATATTTGATCTTTCTTTCCTTATAGACCAGCTAGTGAATAAATATAAAGGCATTTTTGAGGAAAAAGAAATTCATCTTAAAGTAGAAAGAAAAGAAAATATTTTTGTAAGAGCAGATAAGATTAGAATAGAACAAGTACTAGTGAATTTTATTAACAATGCAATTCATCATGTGGAGTATGAAAAAAACATAAGTATAAAGGTAGTATCAAAAGAGAATAAGGTTCGAGTATTTGTTTTTAATTCAGGAGATCCTATCCCAAAGGATGCATTAGATAAAATTTGGCAAAGCTTTTACAAGGTGGATAAAGCAAGAACAAGAGAATATGGAGGATATGGACTCGGATTATCTATTGTTCGAGGAATTCAAGAACTACATCAAAATGATTTTGGTGTAGAGAATATGGAAGGTGGAGTAAGTTTTTGGTTTGACGTAGACAAGGAATAGGAAGTAATATAGTTTTCGAATAAAAAAGTATAAAAATTATTTAGAAAGAAGCTACTGAAAACAACCAGTAGTTTTTTT
>SWCA01007958.1_pt1 | contig 52181 bp, 46 predicted proteins | sample 4692961 | NCBI WGS metagenome assembly SWCA01 (sample SAMN10267275, study PRJNA491770) | bioreactor metagenome | isolation source: DHS bioreactor inoculated with | place: Japan: off Shimokita Peninsula | reverse complement strand
TTTTTTGATTTCAAATGCTAAACAGGAGGGGATGATGTTGCAAAAAAATAATTTTAGGATATTGAAGATTTTAAATAATAATATTGTTTTAGCATATGATCTAGAGCACAAAGAAGAAACTATCCTAATTGGAAAAGGAATTGGATTTGGAAAAAGTGAAAGTAAAAAGACTTATATCCCAAAAGAAAAAATAGAAAAGTCTTTTATCGCTTATGATGAAAAAATGAAAAACGAATATTTTCGAATTGTAAAGCAAATGGATATGAACATTATAGAAGTAAGTGAAGAAATTATAGATATAAGTCAAAAAAAATTAGGAGAATTAAATAATCATATTCATATTATCCTAACAGATCATATTGGATTTGCCATAGAGAGAGTAAAATTAGGACTTGAGATAACCAATCCCTTCATTGACGAAATTAAAATCCTATATCCAACGGAATTTGAAATAGCACAGGAGGGCGTAAAGCGGATCAAGAAAAAATTAGATATAGATTTAGGATATGGAGAAATTGGTTTTATTACCATGCATCTTCACTCTGCTAGAAAAAATATAAATGTAAAAGAAACCATAAAAAATACTAGAATTTTAAATGAAATCATTGAAATAATAGAAGAAGGGCTACATGTAAAGTTAAATAAGACAGAGTATACGTATAAAAGACTCATTACCCATCTTCAAGGGGCTATAGAGAGAATTAAAAAGAAGAAATACGTAGAAAATCCTCTACTAAAAAGTATAAAAGAACAATTCAAAGATTCTTTTGAAATCATAAAGAAAATAAAAATGAAAATTGAAAAAGAATATGAATTGGAGGTTTCGGAAGCGGAATTAGGATATATGGCAATTCATATAGAAAGATTAAAAAACTGAATGATATATTAGGTGTGTTACTGTTTAATCAGGCGTAAACCTACTAGATGGAAAAATATATTTCGTCTATTAGGATACGCTTTTTTTAATATTAATTATCATAAAAGGAGGAATTATAATGAAAAATCATGGGATTTTTGGAAAGTTTCAAAGCCTTGGAAAATCTTTAATGCTGCCTATAGCAGTAATGCCAGTTGTAGCTATATTATTAAGACTAGGTGTACTTTGGAATTTACCCTTTATAACAGCGGCAGGATCTTCTGTATTTGATAATTTACCTATTTTATTTGCAATAGGAGTAGCAATTGGATTTGCAAAAGACAATCAAGGAACAGCAGGACTTGCAGGTGCTGTTGGATATTTTACATTAAATTCTTGTGCAAAAGCAATCAATGAAGATATCAACATGGGGGTTTTAGCTGGAATGATAGCGGGGATTTTAGCAGGGAATCTTTATAATAAATATCATGAAATTAAGCTTCCAGATTTTTTAGGATTTTTCGGTGGGAAACGCTTTGTACCTATTATCACATCTATAATTTGTATTGCTTTAGGATTTATATTTGGGCATGTATGGCCTTCTATTGGAAAAGGAATAGATAGTGTAGGGAACTGGATTATTGGTGCAGGTGGATTGGGGTTATTTGTATTTGGATTTTTAAATCGATTGTTAATTCCTACCGGGCTTCACCATATTTTAAATAGCATTGTATGGTTCATATTTGGAAATTATAATGGAGCTACAGGAGATTTAAATAGGTTTTTTGCAGGAGACCCGAGTGCAGGAATATTTATGACAGGATTTTTCCCAGTAATGATGTTTGGTCTGCCAGCAGCAGCACTTGCTATGTATACTTGTGCAAAGAAAGAGAATAAAAAAGCGGTAGCGGGTATTCTAATTTCTATTGCATTTACTTCCTTTTTAACAGGAATTACAGAACCTTTAGAATTTATGTTCATGTTTATTGCACCTGTTTTATATGGAATTCATGCTATATTAACAGGTATATCCATGGCAGTAACTTATAAGTTAGGTATACTTCATGGATTTGGATTCTCTGGAGGGGCAATAGACTTTGTGATTAATATGAACTTAGCAACAAAAGGATGGCTTTTGGTTCCTGTGGGATTAGCTTTTGGCGTATTATATTATGTTTTGTTTGTATTTGCTATTAAGAAGTTTAATCTAAAAACACCAGGAAGAGAAGAAATAATAGAAAAAGAAGATAATATAGGAATAGGTACAGAAGATAGTATGGATGAACTAGGAAGTAACTACCTTAAAGCCCTAGGAGGGAAAGAAAACATAGTAGAACTAGATTCTTGTATCACAAGATTGAGACTTACTTTAAAAGATACCACTATTGTAGATGAAAATAAATTAAAAAGTTTAGGCGCATCTGGTGTATTAAAAATTAATAATAAGAATATGCAAGTAATTATAGGAACAAAGGCAGAAATAGTATGTACAAAGATGAAGAAGCTTATATAAGCTTCTTCATCTAAAGTAAGTTTATGTTCTTAAATATGGGTATAAAAAGTATAACTACATTTAATGATATTCATAAAGTATTTAGGAGATGGTTTTGTGAAGGCAATCATAAATGGAAAAATAATTTTAGAGAACAGAATTTTAAACCATCATGTTCTTTTGTATGATAAAGAAATAAGGCATATTATAAAAAAAAATAATTTATATAATTTTGAAAATATAGAAACGATAATTGATGCAAAAAATAATTATGTATCTCCTGGATTTATTGATTTGCATATTCATGGGGCTGGAGGGTATGATGTCATGGACGCTACGCCTGAGGCATTAAATCAGATTTCAAAATATATCTTAAAATCAGGAGTAACCTCTTTTTTGCCTACAACCATGACCATGAATAAAAAAGATATTATAAAGGCCTTAGAAAATATAAAAAATACTAGATATGATAAAAGAGAAGGAGCAAGAATACAAGGGGTGCATATGGAAGGACCTTTCATTAATAGAGAATATAAAGGTGCTCAAAATGAAAAATATATTACACCGCCAGATTATGACTTTATTGTGCCTTATTTGGATATTTTAAAGATCATTACCTTTGCACCAGAAGAAGATAAAAACCATATTTTCGTAAAGAAAATGAAAAAACATAATCAGGTTAGGCTTTCTATGGGGCATACGAATGCCACTTTTGAAGAAGCAATAAAAGCCATAGACGAAGGAGTGAATTATATAACCCATACCTTTAATGCAATGAGTGGACTTCATCATAGAAATCCAGGAGTAGTAGGAGCTGTATTTTCAAGAAAGGTAGATTGTGAATTAATAGCAGACACCATACATGTGCATAAAGGATTTTTTCAAGCCTTTATTGATATAAACAAAAAGGAGAAGGTATTATTAGTAACGGATTCCATGAGAGCAGGATGTATGAAATGCGGAACGTATGAATTGGGTGGACAGAAAGTAATTGTGGATGAAAGATCAGCACGATTGGAAGATGGCACCTTAGCAGGAAGCATACTAAAATTAAATGATGCTATAAGAAATATAAAAGAAAATACAAACTACAAATTAGAGGAAATCATTTCTATGGCTACTTTAAACCAAGCAAGAGCCATAGGAATAGAAAAATCTTTAGGAAGCATAGAAAAAGGGAAACTGGCAGATTTAGTGATTTTTGATGAAAATATTCAAATTTTAAAAACTATTATAGAAGGAAATATTGTATATGAGGTGAAAAACAAATGAGAATAATATGTGTAAAAGACTATCAGGAAGTGAGTAGAAAAGCAGCAAGTATAGTATCTAGCCAGCTGATTTTAAAACCAAATAGCATAATAGGATTGGCTACGGGTTCCACGCCTATTGGTATGTATAAGCAATTAATCAAAACCTATGAGGAGGGACATATTGATTTTGAAGAGGTGAGAACCTTTAATTTAGATGAGTATTATGGATTAGAGAAGAGGAATAAGCAAAGTTATGCATATTATATGGATCATCATTTTTTTAATCATATCAATATTCCAAAAGAGAATATTTATATACCAAATGGTATGGCAAAGGATATTCATGAAGAATCTTTAGCTTATGAAAGAAAAATTAGAGAATATGGAGGAATAGATTTACAGATATTAGGAATTGGTCGAAATGGACATATCGGGTTTAATGAACCAGATATAAAATTTGAAGCCTTAACCCATATGGTAAAATTAGAGGAAGAAACCATAAAAGATAATGCCAGATTTTTTGAATCTATAAAAGAAGTACCAACAAAGGCTATTAGTATGGGAATAAAAACCATTATGCGTGCTAGAAAAATAATTCTCTTAGCAAGTGGAAAGGAAAAAGCGGATGCAATCTATAAAGCCATTTATGGAAATATCACACCAAGTCTTCCTGCATCAGTACTTCAGCTACATCCAGATGTGGTATTAATAGTAGATAAAGAAGCTGCATCCAAATTAGATGTAGAAAAATTAAAAGAAGAATACCTATAGGAGGAATGAAAATGTTTAATTTTTTTAATAAAAATAAGGAATTAGTCATAGACGCTCCTTTTGAAGGAGAAATTGTAGATATAACCCTAGTAGCGGATCAGGTTTTTTCTAGTAAAATCCTTGGAGAGGGAGTAGCCGTAAAACCAAAAAGTAATATTGCTGTAGCACCGTGCGATGGGGAAATAACACAAATTTTTCCAACGAATCATGCATTTGGGATAACCACGAAAGAAGGAGTGGAAATACTTATTCATATTGGAATTGATACAGTAGAATTAAAAGGAGAAGGATTTAAAAGATTGATAGAGGTTGGAGAGAAAGTAAAAAAAGGAACACCAATTATTCAAGTGGATATAGAATATATTAAAAATGAAGGAAAGGATACCATAACCCCTATTGTAATAACCAATATGGATAAAATAGAAAATATAGAAAAAAACTTTCAGGATACAAAAGGGGTTTTAAAAATACGGATCACATAAATAAAAAAGTTTTTCATTTATAGGATAAATAAAAGCAGATCATATATAGAAGAATTTGGAATGAAGAAAAGAAAGTTTAGTATTTGCGGATATGGTAACATAGGAGGGATAGGATGAGAATAAAATCTTTTTTAGTACATGCTATTTTAGGAAACTCAAAATTACTTGCTACGTATTCAAAAGAAGGAGAGCTTCTTCGATTATGGTGGCCACACATAGATTATCCACAGCATATAGAAGAAGTAAAAGAAGGACTTTATGTAGAAGGGAAAATGAGTGAAGTCGTTTTTAGAAACAGTGAAAGCTTTATTCACACACAAAAGTATGATGAAAATAGCCCAATTCTTTTTACACGTTCTGTTAGTGAAGCTTTGAAACTAGAGATAACTTCTACTGATTTTGCAGCCATGGAGGAAAAAGATGTTTTATTGAGAAGATACACTTTAAAAAATAAGGATAATAAAAAGATAACAGGAAAATTTTTATATTATTCTAATCTGGCAATTAGTGAAAATGAAAGATATGCAACTGCTTTATTTGATTATGAAGAAGATGCGTTACTTCAATATAGACATAAGTATTTTATTGCCACAGGATCTAATCGAAATATAAGTGGCTATACGACAAGAGATGTGGAAAAAGATATGATGGACGGAAAATTAGAGGGAATAAATTTGTCTCCATTTACTGCTGGTGCTATGACAATAGATTTTGAAATAGAAGGAAATAAGGAGTATAGTATAGAAATCTATATGTGCTTTGGACTGGGAAGGAAGGAAAGGGCATTTGACGTTTTAAGAAAGGCTAAAGATAAGGGATATGATATCTTAAAAGCGGAAACCCTTAAAGGGTGGGAGAATTTTTTAAAACAAGGAAAAATAGATATAAAAGATGAAAAAATCAAAGAAATTTATAAAAGAAGTTTAATGGTATTTAAGCTTGTGAGTGATGAAGAAACTGGAGGGATGATTGCAGCACCAGAATTTGATGAATTTAGATTAAAATGCGGAGGATATTCCTATTGTTGGGGAAGAGATGCTGCTTATATTGCTACAGCAATAGAAAAGGCTGGATATCCTGAAATGGTAAATAAATTCTATAAGTGGGCACTAATAACACAGGATGAAAAAGGCTCTTGGGATCAAAGACATTTTATGGAAGGCTATTTAGCACCAGTTTGGGGAATTCAAATTGATGAAGGAGCTTCTCTTATTTGGGGGATGTGGCAGCACTATGAAACTACAAAGGATGAAACATTTTTTAATGAAGTATATGAAAAAGTAATAAAAGGAACAGACTTTATATATAGTTTCTTTGATGAAGAAACGAAAATGCCAAAGGAAAGTAAGGATTTATGGGAAGAAAGGCTGTCTCAGACCTTGTACTCTACAGGAGCAGTTTATAGTGGGCTTCTTGCTGGAGCAAGCTTTGCAGATAAAAAAGGAGAAAAGAATTTAGCTAAAAAGTATACAGATAGAGCTATGGTGATAAAAGAAGCTGTAAAACAAAGCTTGTGGAACAAAGAAAAGGATGCTTTTTACAGAGGGATGAAATTAGAAGTTTCTAAGGAAGAATATGAAGCTCTAAAAGAAGAAGAGAGAAAAGTAGAGGTAGATGGGAAAGGATATAAAAAATATTTTAAAAAATATGATGATATTATCGATATCAGCTTAATAGGTGTAAGCTATCCCTTTAATTTATTTGACATAGAGGATTACATGATGAAAAAAACAGCTTTGGCTATAGAAAAATACTGTACCTCTTCTATTTTGGGAGGGATAAAAAGGTATGAAGATGATAACTATATGGGAGGAAATCCTTGGGTATTAACCACTTTATGGTTATCTATTTATTATACAAAATCAGGAAATGTGGATAAAGGCAAAAAATACTTCGATTGGGCTACAGCCCATGCAACGGATTTGAATCTCTTACCAGAGCAAATAGATAAGCAAACTGGAAAAGAAGCTTGGGTTGTTCCATTAACCTGGTCTCATGCCATGTATGTTCTGGCGATGTTAGAGTTAAAAAAATATATTGAATTATAAATTTTCCTTATAAAAAGTCCCAATTTGGGACTTTTTAGTTTATTTTTCGAAAAAGAAATTTTAATAGGGCAAAGGAGATTATTAAAAAACCTATATATCCAAAAATAGGATAAATCAGCATAATTAAATTTGAAAATCCGAATGTAGCAAACGGGATAGATAGAAAAGAAAATAAGATACAGGTTAGCTTGTAATTTATAGGAAAAGAAGATGAAATTCTTTTTATAAAGCCAAAACCATTTCCTATGGCAGTAGTAAACATAGCACACCAAAGAATAATCCCATAAAAAAGTCCTCCCTTACTTCCTAAAGATTGAGAGACATAAAGCATAGGTATTTCTAAAGAAGATACATCCTTGTATAAAATAAGACAAGGAACTAAAATAAATATAGCCAATATACCTAAAATAATGCCTCCAAAGAAGCCACCTTTAATAGCATTTTGTTTATTATCAATAGCAGATCCTATAGAAGATAAAATAACAAAAGAAGGAATCATATTATACCCCACATAGGTTATAGAAGAGATCATCCAATTTCTTTTAGCAAGTATATTTATTCCTTCTAAAGCAGTAAAGTCCATTCCTTCCTTAAAAAGAACAAATCCTCCTATGAGCACCATTGAAATAAACAAAAAAGGAACAATAAGGGTATTTACAAAAGATAATCCCTTTAGGCTATATAAAAAAGTAAAGAGGGTCGCCATTGCCATGGCACAAATGCCTATACTATAGGATAGATGAAACTGTTGATAAAAAATAGCACCGCTTCCAGCAAGCATGATACAGTATCCGGCTAGTAAGAATAACAAAACAATCAAGTCAATTGCAGTGCTCATTTTTTTACCAAAAAAATGAGATAAAAGGGCATGGTAAGAATTTATTTTATATTTATAAACCATAGAAAGAATAAAGCATCCCATAAAAGAAAATAACACCCCTGAAATACAAATACCTATAAGTCCTTTGAAGCCAAACTTTCCAAAAAAATTCATAATTTCCTGTCCAGAGGCGAAACCCGCACCAATAACCGTACCGACATAAATGCTTGATATTTTTAGCCAAGATTGATCCTTCACGTCCATTCCCCCTAAAAAGTGAAATATTTAAAAAGAAATAATTTATGACACTTATTTAATTGTATGTAGTATAAAAAAATATAAAACCTCTTGTTTTGTATGAATATAGAATTACTATTTTTTATAAAGAAGAATATTTTTCAAGAATATACAAAAAATATAAGTTATTAAAGTATTTAAATAATGGATTTAAAGAAAAAATGACTGGATATAAAAATAGGAAGGAGGAGACATGAATACTTGTATTTTAAGCAAAGATTTACAAAAGAATATAGATTTAATTTCGAAAAATGCACCAGCAAATTTCAACTTAAAAACACGGGAATTGATACTTAAAAATAATACAAAGTGCATGATTATCTATATAAGAGGAATTTCAAAAAAAGAGAGAATAGAGGAGTATATTATCACCCCTTTATTATTTCGATTAGATTGTGATATCAGAACTGTATCTTTTCCCATAGAGTATATTTCAAAAAGATTTATCGCCATAGATGATGTTGAATTATCCTCCGAAATAGACCATATATCTCAAAGTCTAAAAAAAGGAAGAGCTATATTATTAATAGAAAATAGTGATCAAGCTTTAATTTGTAATACAACAGAATCAAATTTTCAAAAAACATCCACTCCAAAAATTGAAGAGACTTTAAAAGGAGAAAAAAGTGCTTTTGGCGAAAATTTGAATGGAAATATTTCTTTAATACAAGAAAAATTTAAAAATGATGATCTTAGAATAAAGAAATATGTCCTTGGAGAAGTAAATCACTGCGAAGTAGCATTAATTTATATGGAAAATGTTATTGAACCTACTGTACTGAATAAGCTAACAAGCAAATTAGAAAATATAAAAGAATCTTATATACCAGATACAGGTTATTTAGCTCAGTTTATAGAAAAACGTCCTTTTAGTATCTTTCCACAATCTAAAACCACAGAAAAACCCAATACGGTGATATCCGATATCATTCAAGGAAAAGCCGCCATTTTTGTGAATGGATGTGCTTATGCTATTGTACTTCCGGTGATATTTATAGAATTTTTTCAGGCTTTTGATGATTATTCCAATAAGCTTATTTCTGCTAACTTTGATAGAATGCTAAGACTTTTAGGCATGATCATTATTTTGACAGCATCACCAATTTATCTGGTGCTAATTAGCTATAATGTAGAGCTTATTCCTTTAGATTTAATCAAATTGGTCACCATCTCTCGAAAGGACATCCCACTACCTCCTTTTTTAGAAATAATTTTGATGGAGATGATTATCGAATTTTTAAGAGAAGGAGGGCTTAGATTACCTTCTCTTGTAGGACAAACCTTAAGTATTGTAGGAGGGATTATATTAGGAGAATCTGCTGTAAGAGCGGGTATTGTGAGTCCTGCAACTTTAGTAGTGGTTGCTGTAAGCGTAATTTCTACATTTCTTGTTCCAAATTATGAAATGAGCCTTTCTATTCGATTATTGAGATTTTACATGCTAATACTAGGACAATTATATGGATTATTCGGTGTAATTATAGGTTTATTTTCAATACTAGCCCATTTAATGAGCTTGGAGAGTCTAGGAGTACCTTATTTTACACCTTTTGCACCCATGAGATTTAAAGATTTAAAAGACAGTGTTGTAAGATATCCATTAAAATATATAAATAATGTTCCTGTAAGCTTTAAAAGGAGGGATAGTAAGAAATAAAAGATGAATAAATATAAAATAACACAAAATCAATATACTTTTATCGTTTTAAGCAACATGATTGGAGTTGGAATATTATCCATGGCATCTAGCATGTCTGCTACAGCACATCAAGATGGATGGATAACAACCATAATAGGAGGAATATATCCATTATTTGTAGTTGTAACAGCAGGAATAATGGACAAAAAATTAAAGGATAGTGACTTTTGGAGTGGGTGCAATGAAATTTATGGTAAGCCAATTACCTATTTGTTTGCTTTTATTTTTTTATTTAATTTTTTAACTGCATTTGCTTCTGTTTTATCAGGATTTGCCAATGTAATGAAGCAAACCATTTTAATAAATTTTTTAAGCCCTATATCCATCATCGTGCCTACTATTGTTTTAATTACACTAATATCTATATGTGGAATTGACATGCTAGGAAAAATATGTGAACTTTATTTTTATCTAACGATCCCTCTTGTGATTATTCCCTTATTTTTTATAACAAAAGGGTCCATTACCAATATTCAACCAATACTTAGTGACTATGAAAAAATAGTAGAAGCGATTCCCAGTGCCCTGTATGCTTTTGGAGGGGTTGAAATATGCTATATCATTATTAGTAGAATTTCAAATAAAAAAAATACAATAAAAGCAGGATTTCTTGCTGTAGGGATAACAACACTTATTTATACTTTTGTTGTTTTTATATCCATATATTATCTCGGTTGGGAGTTAACTTCAGAGCTGGAATATCCACTTTTGTATATAATAGAAACCATACATATTCCTATACTGTCCAACTTCAGAGCTTTGTTTATTTTCTTTTGGAGTGGCATTATTTTAAGAACAATGACATGTGAAAGCTATGCTTGTAGTTATTTATTATCTAGGATGTTAAAAATAAATTATAAAACAGCTTGTGTCCTCACATCTATAATAGTTTTTGGTTACAGTTTATTGATGCTGCCTGAATATAATAGAAAAATGATATTAGACATACTGATGCCCTATTTTTCTATATATTTTGTGGGGTTTGGTTTTTTAACAACTATAATTGTATTCATAAAATATAGAGGTGGAAAAAATTGAATATATTCATAAAAATGGTAATGATAATATGCTTGTCTATGATTTTGGGTGGTTGCTATGATATGTATCCTGTAGAAGAGGTAGGGGTAGTAGTTGGATTAGGTTATGATATAAAAAATACAAAAGGTAAAACTACTTTTATTGATCCTGCAGAGGTGTTAGAAATAAAAGGAGGAAGTCAAGTAGAATCGGATACTTTAGTTGGAAAGGGACGTACCATATATTCTCTTGCTGAAAATCGTAGAATGAAGCAAAGTAAAAAATTTATTTTAGGAACAGAAATACTTTATATGTTCAGTGAAGAAAGAGCTAAATTTGGAATAAAAGATATATTGCAGGATGCGTTAAATGATCCTAGTACCAATTCCAATGCTTTTGCTGTAGTTTGTAAAGATAAATGTGAAGATTATTTTGATCTGAAAGGTGCTTCGGGTACCAACACGGAAATACTAAAAAGTATGTTGGAGTTTGCTCATTTAGGAAATTTTTTTCCTCATAATGTGACTATGAATGAAGTGTTTCGTATGTATCATCAGCAAGGTAGAATCATTGTACTTCCCTATATTGAGATAATCAATTCTCATCCTCAAATAACAGGAATTTCAATATTTTACAAAGACAAAATGGTAGAAAAAATACCTATGGAAGAAGCAAAATTAATCAATCTTTTAAGAAGTAAAGAGGGTACAGGAAGTATATATATTCTTTCCGAGGATCCACGTTCGTATATAGAAATGACAGGAAAAAATAAAAATAAGGTAAAAGTGTCTAAAAAAGAGGATATTTTAAAATATGATATTTTTGTTGATATTTCAGGTGGATTAAAAATAGATACCCTTAGAAAACAAAAAATTGATAAGAAAAAAATTTTAGAAATAGAAAAGTTATTTTCTAAACAATTAGAAAAGAAGTTAAATGAAGAAATAGTTAAAATTCAAAAACTATACAAGATAGACTGTTTAGATCTTGGTAAATATGCTATTGCAAAATATGGAAGAGATAGTGGATATGATAAAGAAGATTATTTCTCTAATGCTGAAATTAAGGCGCATGTAAATATAAAAATTAAAACCTTAGGACGAATAGTTTACTATCATTAGAGAATTCAAAATAAACTAGCTTCTAGAAAAATAGAAGCTAGTTTATTTTGCAAATTTTTATTTATTATTGTAATTCATCAATATTAATGACTTCGCTATCTTTTGGCATATCTATTTGAATAGAAGAATCATTTCTATTTTCTACATTCACCTTTAATTTCACATCAAGATCAAAAGAACCTTCTGTAGGAGAATTCATTTGCATTTTGAAAATTAAATTTTCGTTTACAATGGATTTATTTTTTACTGTTACATCTAAATTATAATTGAATTTCAAATCTTTTAAATCTTTTAGCATTTCTTCATTTTCTTCCTTAGATAGTACTTCTAACATAGATACTAATTTTACGATATCTTTTTCAGTGAAAACCAAATTATAAGTTTTCGTATCTTTATCTACATTTTGAACTTTAAAATGGTCATCATTTACGAAATAGAATAAGATAGTAGAAGCTTCTTTCATTTCCTTAAAAGTATCTGCATTTATGTTTGTGTTCAATTCTTTTAGAAGATATAAATAAATGTCTAGTGGCTTTACATCATTATTTTTTAAACTATCATACATCTTTTTCATATCATCTTTATCTTCATCGGAATATTTGATCGCAATCCATTTGTCTTGTATTGGCATTTGAGATAATTCAGGGATTTTGCTAAAAAGATCAGATTTAATATAAATACCATCTTCTCCTAATAATAATTTGAAGTTGATTTGATCTAATCCTTTTAATCCTAAAGACTCATCATTTAAGAATTCTTTTAGCATACCTTTTGCAGTTAAAGAACCATCAATAGAAGCTTTATTTTCATTTACTAAACCAGAAAATTTGCCATCTAATCCCATATCTATTGGTCCAGCAAATAAAGGTGTGAAACTGTCGATCTCTTCTCCTTTTGGATTTGCTTTAAAATCAAAGCTGAAATCATATTCTACTTTACCTTTTTGGACTGAAGTATATTCATCTGTTAAAAAACTATAAAATACAGGTGCTTTATCTTTTAGAATATCTACAAAATAAGTATAGTCTAAAATAATCACAGCATTTGCATTCTCATCCCATCCAACCTGTACAGGAAATACATCCGATAGGAATCGAACAGATGTAAAAAGCGTATTGTTAATCATCTTTGGTGCAGGACTCATTTCGATTTCTGATGTTACTTTATTTTTTTCCATTTTAACAACTGAGTTATTGTCTTGAATAGAAATAGTAACATCATCTTTTACTGCTGTTAAAGTTTTTGTGTTTTCATCCCAAGTAACTTTTGCTTTTAATTGTTCTAAAACTGTTTGTATAGGAAGTAAGGTACTTCCATCAACAACTTGAGGCGCTTGATCAAAGGATATATATTCTCCATTGACCTGAACCTTTACTCCATTATCTTCTGCATAAGCGGGCATAACAGCAGCAAATAAGAGAATAAAAACTAATAATATATACATATTTTTTTTCATAAGAAAACCTCCTTTTTAGTATTTGTCATATGTATAAATATGAGGTACTAATATAATACCAAATATTACATAGAAAGTAAATGAAGGGAGAACAAATGCGAAGGAAGAACTAACTGAAAAACAAAATGAATATATATAGATTTTTTTGTGCAAATAGAATAAAAGGTTTTATAAAAGAAATATGTTATAATTTTAATATCCATTTATAGTAAAAATAGATATTAAAATTTGAAGGGGTATAGAAATGAATGAAGAGAATGTGGAAAAGATTAAGCGGGGTTATTTAAAAAAAGACTTTGAGTTTTTTCATTTAAAAGACCAAAAAAATTTAAAGTTTGAATTTCACTATCATGATTTTAACAAAATTATTATTTTTATTTCAGGAAATGTAACTTATCTCATTGAAGGAAAAGCCTATAAGCTAAAACCTTGGGATATACTTCTTGTGAATAGTAGTGAGATACATAAGCCTTTGATTGACGCTAGTGGAATATATGAGCGTATTATTATATGGGTCAATCCAGCATTCATCATGAAGCATAGTGGATTAGAATGTGATTTATTAACTTGCTTTGGGCTAGCTTCTAAAGAAAAACTTAATTTATTGAGATTAAGCCCTTCCGTCCTTGCAAGTGTAAAGCACACATTATATCAGCTTAAAGAAGCGTGTAGCAATATAGAATTTGGAAGTCATATACTAAAAAACTCCTTATTTTTGCAGTTTATTGTCCATTTGAATCGATTATTTTTATCTAGAAAAGACAACAACGAAATAGGTGATATAGAGTATGATGAGCATATTGAGGATATTCTAAGTTATATAAACGCTCATCTTCAGGAGGATTTGTCTATCGATAGACTTTCTTCAAACTTTTATATGAGTAAATATTATTTAATGCATAAATTTAAAGCCCAAACAGGATATACCATTCATAATTACATACAGAAAAAAAGACTTATTTTATCAAGTGATTTAATAAAGAAGGGAAGAACAATAACAGAGGTATTTTCTGAATGTGGATTTGGTGATTATTCAAATTTTTTTAGAGCATTTAAGAAAATGTTCGGAGTATCGCCTAAGGCCTATTATAAAACGGTGAAAGAAATTGAAAAGGCATATAATGAGAATAATCATGTATAACGAGGATTTATACTAAGAAAAGAGTGCTGTTTTTATAAAAACAGCATTCTTTTCTTAACATAAAAAATATTTTTAGATAAATACAGAAAAGTTTTCTCATAAAACAGAAATGAAATCCATATATTTACTTTGTGATGGAATTATATTTTACATCCATATAACAAAGGGGGAGAAAATTATGTATGAGAAAGTGAAGGTATGTATTTGTTATGCACTTATTTTTATTTTATTCTTATTTCAAGTTCAAACTGTATTTTCTAAAGTGGTGTATTCGGGTGAAAAAGAAGAATCTGCGGAAAATACAAATGAACTTAGGGTAGGCTTAATAAATAACAATAATCAATATGAATATGTTGGGAAATTATTAAAATTTACGGCAGAAAGTACAGGAAAAAATTTAAAGTATAAGTGGAGCATATATAAAGATTCTAATGAATTATATACAAAGCCATATAGTGAAGAAAATTACTTAGAATACCCTACAACAGAAACAGGAGTATATAAGGTTGGGGTAGCCATTAAAGATGAATCTGAGGAAATTTTACTTAAAGAATCAGAAGAGATTCATATCGTGAAAGAAGTACAAATAAATTCCCTTGAAATAGATAAAAAGGAAAAACAACCGGTTCATACGAATTTAAAATTTACTGTTTTAGCACAAGGTTATGATTTAACCTATGGATGGTATATATATAAAGGTTCAAAGCAGGTGCATCAAAAATTAGGAACGAAAGAAAATTATATTGAATATGTTCCAAAGGATCCAGGGATATATAAAGCTCAAGCCTATGTGAGAGATGGACTAGGAAATTATATTAGTCAATATTCAAAGGAAATTACTATATACTCTAAAGAAAACTTAGAAAAAGAAAATGCAGAAAAATTTGTAAATGAACAAAATTTTAGTAGTAAAACAGATCATTTTATATGGGTAGATACAGAAAAAAATGTAGTGCATGTTTTTAAAGGGAAAAAAAATGATTGGAATCTTGAAAAATCAATGGCATGTACAGATGGAAAAAAATCAACACCTACTGTAAAGGGAAACTTTACAATTGATGGAAGGGCGCCATGGCTTACCTCCTACAATAAAAAAGTAAAAGCAAAATATAAAGTTAGATTTTATGAACATTATTATTTCCATTCTATTTTATATGATGCAAAAGGAGAGAAAATTGTAGACTCACGACTTGGTCAATCTCTTTCTCATGGGTGCATTCGATTGAGTGAAGATAATGCAAAATGGATTTATGATAATATTAAAGATGGAACAGGAGTACATATAAACTAAAATAATAAGAGGAAATTTCATTATTTATAACTTTTTATCATTTCAAGGTATACGATTAGAATAATACTATGGTAGAATGGACTTTGTATTAGATGTATATAATAAATAAAAACAAGAAAGGTAGTTCATATGAAAACGAATTTTTTAACACTTGGAATTGATAAAAATCTAGACCATATTCTAAAACAAAATGGTATAATGAAGCCAACGCCTATTCAAGTAGAGACTATACCAGCACTTTTAGCAGGGAAAGACGTGATTGCTCAGGCACAGACGGGAACAGGAAAAACCCTTGCATTTATGCTTCCGATTATGGAAAATATAGATGTAGACAAATCTTTTGTACAAGGATTAATCATTACGCCTACAAGAGAGCTAGCAATTCAGATTACAGCAGAAGCAAAAAAGCTTGCATCTGCTAAAGGGATAAATATATTAGCAGCATATGGTGGACAGGACGTAGAAAAGCAAATTAAAAAATTAAAAAATGGAATTCATCTTGTAATTGGAACGCCAGGAAGATTATTAGATCATCTTAGACGAAAAACAATTCATTTTGGAAATTTACAAATGCTTGTATTAGATGAAGCGGATCAGATGCTTCACATGGGATTTTTGAAAGAAGTAGAAACGATCATAGATCAAACGAAGAAAACACGTCAAACCATGTTTTTTTCTGCAACGATGCCAAAGGAAATCAGAAATTTAGCTTCAAAGTATATGAAAGAAGCCATTCAAGTACAGGTAAAAACTCAAAATATAACATTAAATGAAATAAAGCAGCTTGTTATTGAAACAACGGATAGAGGAAAGCAAGATGCACTTTGCAGTGTTATTGAAGAGAAAAAGCCATTTATGGCAATTATATTTTGTCGAACGAAGCGTCGTGTAAGTACATTAAATGAGGCGCTTAGAGGAAGAGGATATAACTGTGATGAATTACATGGGGATATGAGTCAGGCAAAGCGTGAAAAAGTAATGAAGGATTTTAGAAATCTGAAAATACAATTTCTGGTAGCTACAGATGTAGCTGCTAGAGGGCTAGATATAGAAGGAATAACCCATGTATTTAATTATGATATTGCTCAAGATGCAGAAAGCTATATTCATCGAATAGGACGTACAGGACGTGCAGGAGGAACTGGGATTGCCATTACTTTTGTAACACCTAAAGACAAAGATACTTTGCATGAAATTGAAAAAGGAATAAAAATGTCTTTAGAAAAAAGAAAAATGCAAAAAGAAGAAGGCAAGCATAAAGTAATGGATAGAAAATCTAAAGATACACCGCATAAAAACTTTAAGAAAAAAGAAAATGCAAGGAAAAAGGAACCTATAAATCCAAAGCATTCTCGTGGAAAGAGGACAGGAAAAGGAAAAAATTATTAAACTAAAAAACCGTATTGAATCTTCAATACGGTTTTTTAGTGAGATAAATCACAATAAAAAAAGAAGAAATCCTATATAATAGTACTATAAAAAGAGAAGAAAGGGCTGATAAAATGAAAAAAATTGGTATAATAAATTGCTATGATGTTTCTACGAGATGTTCTAGCTCTGGTTGCTTTAAAGCATTCAATGAAAGAAAAGGATCTTTTAAGGACTATGAAGAAAATACACAACTCATTAGTTATGTTCATTGCAATGGTTGTTCAGAAAAATCAGTACAGCAAGTTTTACTAAGAGCACAAGCAATGAAAAATGTAGGTGTTTCTGTCATTCATCTTGCAACTTGTATAAAAAAAAGATGTCCTAAGTATGAAGAATTTATGAAAGCACTAAAGCAAGAATATGAAGTAGTAGGATATTCCCATGGAAAAAAAAATGAATAAACTAATAAATATCTTTTATTTTGTTGTTCCTGCATGATTTACTTTAATATCTATATCTACTAATATGGGAAGGCTTTTGAAAATATAATCCCATTGATCTTTTATTTTTTCCCAGGTTTTAGGAGCATAAGCTTTTAAAATAACATTAAAATGGGTGACATCGGCTTCTAAATCATTTTGTATATATTGTATAGTGTCAATGATTTCCTGATTTACTTTTTCTTCTGCTTTTTTTTCAATTTCCTCTATTGCACGATTATTTAAAGTATCTTTCGAAAAAAAACCTGTTTGCTCTACAATATTTACAGTTGCCTTGGATTGAATATGCATGATTATTTTTTCATCCTTAATAATAGGACGAATTTTTGTTTTTACTTTTGCTAATTCAAGGGTAATAGAGTCATTAGGCATATGGGGAGCAGTAATAACAATCACCCCTCCTTTTACAAGATTTCTTATCCACTTTAAATAGATTGTTTGTACGTCACTAAGCCAACCAACCATTTTATCTCCTTTAAAAACTGCTAAACCAGCATCCTTAATTTCTTCTTTTGAGGCAATCACTCTTGGAAGCGCAAAATCTAGTCCGCTATGAAGACTTTCAGATACTTCCCCCATATCTGTTAAATGAGCTAATCTAGAGGTTTTGCTTGCATTATTGGGTAATTGAGATAAATACATAGATGCAGTATCGTCTATTTTAGGTGTAACATCCAATATATCGTGTGCTTCTTGCGGGGTGATAAATATTTTTGTTCTTCTTCTCATTTCTGGATCTCGTAAAATCATATCTAAGGGCTTTATTATTCCCTCTCGTGCAACTTTCTCATTTATGACAACTGCTTGTAAATGTTCATAAAATGGAGGATAATCTAATCTGGTAGAATAGGTTCTGTTTGCTTCAAAAAAAGAATTTCCTAAGATGGTCAAATTCCAAGATCTAGAACCAGCGGTTCCGCCGCCACTACCAAAAGGCTTAATTTGTGCTTTAGGAAGAATTGGAATTTGAATGGTATATGCATATTTTATTTTTCCAGATTGAATATTTGTCTCTTCTATTTTTTTTTCCGATTCGTGATACTTATCTTTTTCATGATCCACCGGAATAGGGTAGGCTTTATCGACTCCTATTCCTAAAACATAACCTCTTTTTTCCACCTCATGATAATCCCAGCATCCATTTAAAAAAATGACGACTAAAAATAGACTAAGAATAGGAATATATTTATTAAAAAAAATCTTCATTATCTTTTCTTTCTCCTTCCTTTAAATAATTCCACCATATATGTTAAAGGAATTAATCCAAAAAATAGTATTTGAGATAATTGAGCATTCCAATGTAAAAACTGAAAAACTTCAGCAATATTTTGAGGAAGCAAGGCAATGATAAAAAATATAGGAATTTGGCCATAGATAAGCAAATGATCTCGTTTTGTATTAAATAAAGCTTTTAAATTTAAAGTAGAAATAAAATAATGTAAAAGCAAGGTTGTAAAGGTGATTGGAATCCATGCCGCCATATAAAAACTTTCTGCTCGTTCAAGAATTTTTACATCTAATCGAATGGATTTTGATAGTGTGATAGTGGGGAAAATAAGGTATTTCATTTCATCACAGCCAAAAACTAAAATGCACATAATGACGATAATAAAATGGATAAGTATACCTATTCCAATAGATAAAAAAATCCAACGAGCGGTGCCTTTATTATTTGAAAAATAAGGTAAAACATAACCAATAATACCAATATCCAAAAATGGATCTGTTATCTGAAGGGCACCTTGTAAAATAGGTTTTATTCCTCCATAAAAAATAGGCTGTAAGCTAATGAAATCAATATTAGTGGTAGATAGAAGAACAAGAAGGAGGATAAAAAATAATATAGGAGGTAATAAAATATCCATCACAATAGAAATAGTTTTAATCCCTTTTAATAGACAATAAAGGCAACAAAGACTCATAACAGATATGATGAGAAGTAATGGTGTTTTGTCTAGTAAAAATATTTTGATACCATCTCCAAAGGTTCTTAAACCTAATCCGAAGGAGGAAAGAGTATAGAGCATAATTCCAATCATGATGATTTTTGCCAGAATCTTTCCATATATTTTTTCACAAATTTGAGAAAAATTAAATCCTTTATATCGATTACCAATCCAATAGAAAAACCAACCTATAAAAAATGAAAGAAATCCCATTACTAAAACAGATATCCAGCCATCGTTTTTAGCATATTGAATAACATCTCTTGGTAAAGTTAAAAGTCTTATACTGACCATACTATTGACGATAAAGGACACCATATTAATATCTTTTAATTTATTTTTCATAAGACCACCTTACTTTTGTCTATTTATATCTTCGACTTCTAATATTTCAGGACGTTTATACATTTTACTTTGAGGAATTTTTACCATGGTATCCTTAAAATGTTCTAGCTTATAAGGGGAAAAATCTCCTAGATAGGGAATGCCAAAGCTGTTTATAGAAGCAAGATGAATGAGTAAAAATATCCATGCCATTACAATTCCGTATAATCCTAAAATAGAGGCAATAATAATAAGAGGAAATCGTATCATTCTACTACTTAAGGTAAAGGTGTATACAGGAATAGTGTAGGAAGATAATGCAGTAAGGGATACAACGATGATAATTAATGGGCTAACAATTCCTGCTTGAACTGCTGATTGACCAATAACTAACCCACCAACAATGGATACAGCTTGCCCCGCATTTTTAGGCAATCGAATACTTGCTTCGGTTAATATTTCAAGAGTAAATTCCATTAACAATACCTCTAAAAAAGTAGGGAAAGGAAGACCAATTCTACTAGAGGTAATGGTTAAAACCAATGGTGTTGGAATCATCCCTGGATGATAAGCTGTTAAAGCTAAGTATAAGCCAGGCAATGTAGTTGCAAGAAAAAAACTAAAATAGCGAATGATACGCATTACTGAACTAGCGATTGTTCTCTCATTATAATCATCAGGACTATTAAAAAATGAAGCAAAAGTTACTGGGGTGATAAGAACAAAAGGAGAACCATCAACAATAATTAATACTCTACCTTCGAGTATATTTCCTACTGCTTTGTCCACCCTTTCCGTGGATAATATTTGAGGAAAGGGTGTCCACTTATACCTTTCAATTAATTGCTCTATTTGAGGACTAGAAACGATTCCATCTATATCAATCTTTTTAATTTTATCTTTAATTTCATCAACAATAGTATCTTGAACGACACCTTTAAGATATAGAATAGATACCTCTGTTTTTGTTCTTCTTCCAACTTTTAAAATTTCTACGGATAAGTGAATATCTCTAATTCTTCTTCGAATGAGAGAAATATTAGTATGAAGGGTTTCTACAAAGCCTTCACGAGATCCGGTGATGGTTTTTTCAGATATAGGCTCTTCTATATTCCTTTTTTCCCATCCTCCGCTATCGATAATAAGTGCTTCATCACAACCTTGTACAAATAATAAAGTATTTCCAGATAATAAAGCAAAAGTAAGAACATCAAAAGTATGTGCAGAATTTACTTGCATTGTAGAAATGAAATTATTTTTTATCTCTTCAAAAAATATAGAAGAGGAGAAAAGTGAAGTATTAAAAGTTTCTGTAATAGGACGTATAATATGCTCATTTACAATTTCTTTATCAAACATACCTGAAATACTTACGAGTAAGCATTGCAATGTATTATTTTTAGAATAGATAGATCTATAAATAATGTCGTCACTACTAGAAAATATTTCTTGTAAAAAGGTTTTATTTTCATGGATATTTTTCCAAACACTAGTAGTTTTGTATTTTTCATAGTGTGGTTTTGAATATATATTAGATTTAATTCGATTTTTAAATAAATTGTAAATTCTCATTGCAAGTCCTCCTATAAAAAAGCTGTAGAAAATAACTATTAATAGTATTCCATGAAAAAGAAAAATTATTAATAAAGGAAAAGGATGTAAATTGATATTCTTTAAAAAGGTACTTTAAAAATAATATGGATAGGATGAAATAAATATAGTAGTTATATCAAATCAGCCTATATCTTTGCAAAGATATAGGCTGATTTGATTAAACGAGTAAAGAAAAGAATCAATGAATAAATATTTAGAATTCTAAAATCATATCGTACCATTGTGCGCCGCCATGAACTGAATTTGATATGCCTTTATTTATGTATCCAAATTTTTCATAATAATGAATAAGTTCCATTTTACAAGTTAAGATAATACCTTTACGACCTTTATTTTTGGATATTTCTATCATATGGTTCATTAGCTGAGCTGCAATTCCTTGATTACGGTAATTAGGCATTACATCAAGTCCAAAAATAGTTTGATAATGTCCATCTGGAATATGAAGTGTAGAATTTTCAAAAAGTTCATCATATATAACTGTTTCATTTATAATACAACCATTTATAAATCCAATTATTTCATCATTTCTCTCCGCTACAAAGAAACTTTGAGCAAAGGTTTGGATACGTTCTTTTAATGATTCACGAGTAGCTGCTTCTGATTTTGGAAAACATGTGGATTCTACCTTAGTGACTGCATCTAAATCCTTCATAGTTACTTCTCTAATTTTAATATTCATTTTTATCTTCCTTTCTAATTGATAATTTTTTATAGTATACCATAAATTTTGAATAATTGAATTTGATTTTATAATAAGAAAAATTGGATGGGTTCAAAAAAGTTATATGGGTGTTTTTTTGGTTGGTAAACAATTATGAGCTTGGTTGGAGATATTAGATTGACAAAGGCTAAAGGAATAGAAGATTTTGTTGCACTTGGAAGCAATGAAAATAGTCCCCCTTATGAAGGCGAATTAGTATATAAAGATGATTGTGGAGTAATATGCAGATGTTTAAATTGGAGAGAATCATCTAGAACCATGCTTACAGAGAATACAAAAAATGCGTTTTCATGTATTGAATTGATTGATGAAAGTAAATACAATGAATTTCAGCAAGCATTAAATGAACTAAGTCATTTAGTAAACAAACATCTTGGAGGAACAAATAAAATATATATATTAAGCAATGAGAATAAAAATATAGTAATCGACTAGTTCAAAGCCTATATATAAGGTTAAGAGACTATATATAGGCTTAAGTTTTATCTAGTTTTATATTTTTTCTCAATAACATTTACAATTTGATACATGAAAAGGGCACATACTGCAAGAACGAATACCCCCATCATAACAAGGTCTAATTTAAAGACCTGCCCGCCATAAACGATGAGATATCCTATTCCGTATCTTGATACTAAGAACTCTCCAACAATAACTCCAACCCAAGACATTCCGATATTTATTTTTATGATATTGATGATATTTCCTACGTTTGAAGGAAGGATTAATTTTATGAGTATTTGATACTTCGTAGCTCCAAAACTTTGAAGCATTTTTATTTTTTCTTCTTCTACATTAATAAAGTAGTTATAAGCAGAGAGTATTGTAACAACGATAGAAATTGTTAGTGCTATTACAACTATTCCAGTTATTCCTGCTCCTGCCCATATAATAAGAATGGGAGCTAATGCTGTTTTAGGGAGGGCATTTAAAACTACTAGAAATGGGTCTAATATTTTAGCAAGAACTTTATTCCACCAAAGGGCTATTGCAATCATAATTCCTCCAACTGTTCCGAATACAAAGCCTAAAACAGTCTCATAAACGGATATTCCAATATGTTTAAATAATTCACCACTTACAGAAAATTTAATGAACAGCTTAAATATATCAGAAGGTTTACTTGTTAGAAAAGCATCAATTATCTTAAGATTAGCAGCAATTTCCCAAAGTAAAACAAAGGCTAGGAACAATATAATTTGATAAAATAAAATTCTTCTTTTTTCTTTTTGTTTTGATTTGATAAAGTCTAAATATGCTTTAGAGTAATTTGTCTTTTCCATGTATATCCAGCTCCTTCCATATCATATTGAAATAATCTTTAAATTCAGGAGCTTCTCTTGAGGAAAGAGGTGTTTTTTCTCCTTGAGTAGTAAGTTTGATTTCATGTATATTTTTTATGGTAGCAGGTCTTTTGGATAAAACAGCTATTTTATCTGCCATGGATATAGCTTCTGATATATCATGGGTGACAATTATGGTAGTTTTATTTTCTCTTCTTATGATTTTTGTGATATCATCACAGACTAAAAGTCTTGTTTGATAATCTAGCGCTGAAAAAGCTTCATCTAAAAGTAAAATGTCTGGATTTACTGCAAGGGTTCTAATGAGTGAAACTCTTTGTCTCATTCCACCAGATAATTCTCGTGGATAGTTATTTCTAAATTCCCAAAGACCATAAAGCTTAAGTAAATGTTCAATACTGTCTAAGGCTTTATCCGTGATTTTTTTTTGAATTTCAAGCCCAATTTTTATGTTTCCCATAATAGTTCGCCATTCTAGTAAATGGTCTCTTTGAAACATGTATCCTATTTTGCCATTTATAAAAATTTCACCCTGAGTTGGCTCTATAAGACCTGAGAGTATATTCATAATAGTAGATTTGCCGCAACCAGATGGACCGACCAGTGCTAATATTTTACCTTCTTCTAAAGTTAAATTGATATCACTTAAGACCTCAAGTTCTCCTTCTAAAGTATAATAATTCATAGAAAGATTTTTTATTTGAACAATAGGATTCACATATACACCTCCTAGGAGAAAGATTTTATGTCGTATAATTTATAGTATTAAGAATGAAGATATTTTGTACCTATTTAAGTATTTATATGAAAGATAAGAAGTAATAAAAATATGATTATAGATGGAAATTGGATGGGTCCAAAAAAGATTGTATTGGTAGTTGTATCTAATAATTAAGCTGAGCTAATAATTTTAATAAAAATACTTAGCTAAGTGAGTGATTAAAATGAATATTTCTATTGATAGAGATAGTAAAGTGGCATTATATATTCAAATAAAAACTCAAATAAGAAATAAAATTTATTCTAAAAAATATGCTAAAAATTATGTACTTTTACCTGAAAGAAAACTTGCACAAGCATTAGGTGTTAATAGAAGTACTATTATAAGAGCTTATCAAGAGCTTAAAGCAGAAGGATTAGTGGATTCCAAAATAGGTAAAGGAACTTATGTTGTGTATAGTGATGAAAAAATTAAAAAAGAGAAATTAGATTCTTTTATAAGGCCTCTTTTTTGGGATGAAATATATAACGAAGGTTCCAAGCAAAATTATGACGATAGCATAAGTAAAATAATGAACACAGATAATGATGCTAAAATAATTTCTTTTTCAGGGGGTATCCCTTGTACTAGTTTATTTCCTAAGGAGGAGTCTATTTAGCCCCTTATAGAATTTGAACAAGGATGTAAGTATCTAGGAATAGAGCACGAAAGAATACCTCCTAGAACTCCAAATATGAATGCTCATATTGAGTCTTTTCATAAAATATTTGAAGATGATTGCTTATCAAGATATGAATTTGAAACATACAAAGAGGCCTATCAGAGAGTATATGAATTTATGAGATTTTATAATGAGCGTAGAATCCATGGGAGTATTAATGATATGTTTCCAAGAGAATTTTATGAAGCTAGTCAGAAAAATGAAATAAAAATTAAGGAAATACAAGTGTAATAAAGATATTCTAAGAATTAAAGAGCTAATACTAATTATTGTTCAAAAACAAGGGTTTAATCTGGAATGAGCTGGGAATCATCTTTAGGATACTATAAAATTCTAAATGAAACAGTAAAAGAGAAATTAGGTGGGCTTCATTCAGCTAAGTGTTTAATGTACTCAGTTAATTTTCATGAAATTGAAGTGCTGCAGCATAATAATAAGTGGAGTGAATTGACAGATATTATGATAGATGCTGCTAAAAAGCTTAAAATTACAGGGGCAGATTTTATTGTGATTTGTACGAATACGATGCATAAAATGGCTGAAGATATTGAAGAAAATGCAGATATTAAAGTTTTACATATAGCGAAGGCAACGGGAGAAAAAATCATTGAAAAGAAAATGAATAAAGCAGGACTACTTGGAACTAAATTTACTATGGAAGGGGAATTTTACAAAAAAGTTCTAAAAGAAAAATATAACATTGATATAGTTGTACCAAATGATGAAGAAAGAGTACATAAGATAATTTATGATGAATTATGTAAAGGACAAATTAATGAGAATTCAAAATCTAAATACATTAAGATAATAGAAAATTTAAAAGATAGAGGAGCACAAGGAATAATACTAGGATGCACAGAAATTCCCTTATTAATAAAACAAGAAGATGTTAATATACCAGTTTTTGATACAACAACTATACATGGAGTATCAGCGGTAGAATTTGCATTGAGATAAAATTATTTTCTAGATCTCTGCTAATTACAATTATTAGCAGTTATTTTTTTGGAATTTATCAAAACACTTTGCCACTTAAAAGACATAGCTTGTAATATATTGTAAGTGATGAATATTGTAGTTTTATGTAAGCATACAAGTGTGTCCTGAAGTACAAAGAAATTGGTACATGCTTTAAGGTAGATGAGAGTAGGCCTCTCGAAATCGATATCCAGATATGGGTTTCAAACCACCTTTGGGTGCTGTAGTCAAAAGCTATGGTACTGAGCACAAAGGGAAAAGGCTGTTTGAACAGTCAGGTGAATGTCATGGAGCTAAACGAAAGTGAAGTGTTCGATGAAGCATCGTTAATACTAAAATACAGTCAAAACCATCTGCTTTGTACACAGATGGGATAAGTTCAGAAGAAATCTGGTTACTGACTGAATGGCTGTCGGTGTAAAGACTCTAGGAACATGACATAGGCTCTTTTAAGGAACAGGAGAATCCTGTATAGTAATGTTAAGCAAAAATCCAAGCGATAGAACGACAAGGATGATAGTAGCGATGAACTATACAGGTGCGGAAGAACTCGTAGTAGTGAGGAAGTCTTTGCAATGAAGATGGAGCAAAGGGGTTATATCATTCATAACTCGAAAATTTAACAACCAGAAATGGGAGGATTTTATGAACGAGGGAAAATCGTTTCAAATTTCACAAGAATCAGTTTTAGAAGCATATAAACGTGTGAAAGCAAATAAAGGTGCTGCAGGAGTAGATAGGGTAAACTTTGAGGACTATGAGAAGGAATTGAAAAATAACTTATACAAGTTATGGAATCGTATGTCATCAGGGAGCTACTTTCCAAAGGCTGTTAGAGGCGTTGAAATACCTAAGAAAAATGGTAAGAAAAGATTACTAGGAATACCAACAATTGAAGATAGAGTGGCACAGATGGTTACTCGAATGGTTTTTGAACCTGATATAGAGAAGATTTTTCTTGATGATTCTTATGGTTATAGACCAAATCGTTCATCAATTGATGCAATAAGAGTAACTAGAGAACGATGTTGGAAATATGGTTGGGTGTTAGAGTTTGATATTGTTGGGTTATTTGATAATATAAATCATGACCTGTTAATGAGAGCTGTTAAAGTTCATACCAACAATAAGTGGGTAGTACTTTATATTGAAAGATTTCTAAAAGCATCAATGGTAATGCCTGATAGAAGTATTAAGGAAAGAACGGCAGGAACACCACAATGTGGAGTAATCAGTCCAGTTCTTGCTAATCTATTTATGCATTATGCTTTTGATAACTGGATGAAACAGAATTTTCCTGCTAACCCTTGGGCAAGATACGCTGATGATGGAATCGTGCATTGTGTCAGTGAGAAACAAGCTAAATACCTATTGTATAGACTTATGAAACAGATGAAATTATGTGGATTAGAAATTCATCCAGACAAGACTCGAATTGTATACTGTAGAAGTGATAAGTTCCAAGGAACATATGAGTGTACCTCTTTTGATTTTCTTGGTTATACATTTCGAACAAGGTATGTAAAAAGCAAAAATGGAAATTACTTTAATGCATTTACACCTGCTGTTAGTAAAGAATCATCAAAAATGTTTCGTAGTAAGATAAAGGATATCAGACTAAATAGCAAAACTATTTCTATGGCTAGGCTAGCTGAACTGATGAATCCTATCATCCGAGGTTGGATGAATTATTTCATGGTATTTGGTTCTGGAGAAGCACGAAAAAGCCTTGATTATATTAATGTATCACTTGTGAAATTTGTCCATCGCAAATATAAGGGTAAAGGAAAATTCATGGGTAAGTCATGGAGATTTCTTGGTCGATGGGCTAAGAGGAACCCCTCATTTTCCTATCACTGGGAAAAGGGGATAGTACTAACGATAGGATGATAAGAGCCGTATGACAGGAGACTGTCACGTACGGTTCTGTGAGAGATTTGGGGTGAAATTCCCCTTATCTACTCGACTAATAGATGTATTTTCATAATCATATTTCCATGAGACAATAGTTTAAAATGTAATAGTTCTAAAGTATTTACAAGTGTTGCAAACACTTTAGAAGTCTCTGGGGGTATATAATATGGATATGAGAAGTATAAATCATCAAGTAAAGGCTAAAGAATAGCGTGAAACCATTACTCAGTGCAGAAGAAGTGGAAAGTCTTTTAAGGAATGGAGCCCATACCCAAACCTTGGAACATACCCTTAGAATATTAAAAAATCTATGTTAGCAAAGTTAAGTGGCTTCTTAAAAATTTATGTAGCATGCGGTCATACGGATATGAGAAAATCAATAGATGGACTATCGGTAATAGTAGCTCAGAACTTCAAACTGGATACTGAGGGCATCAGAAGAATGGTTGATGACAGTAGTAGAAAGGCTTCGTGAAGAATTAATCAAAGAAAAGTATCTTCATGCAGATGAGATACCGGTTCAAGTACTCAATGAGCCCGGTAAGAAAAATACGACAAAGTCATACATGTGGGTATATGCAACACCAAAGGAAGCAGAAAGACAAATAAGGATTTTCGAGTATGCCACTGGCAGAAGCAGCAAATGGATTAAACCCATTTAAGTACCTAGAATTTTTACTACCGAGATTACCAGGATTAAACTTTAAAACAAATCCACAAACACTGGAGCTGATGAGGCTGTGGGATTCATTAGTCCAGGATATATGCAAACCTAATTAGAGGGATGACATTGTCATCCCTCTATAATTTTACAACCCATATTTTATTGTACGCTTACATTCAATAGACATGATAAGTTGCTCTTTGTCCAGTAGTCTAAAAGATATTAAAATATATAGCAGCATATCTGTATTATCAAAATCTATATTGATAAGTTCCTTTATTCTTTCCAATCTATATAAAAAGGTACTACGATGAATGAATAGAAGTTTAGAAGATTTAACTGCATTAAGATGATTTTCCAAATAGGTGCGTAGAGTATGATAATACTGTGTATTATTTTTTTCATCATAAGTTTTCAAAGTAAGTATTTTTTTTGAACAAATTAAATTAGCGGGAAGATGACTTGTACAGCATTCAAGTAAATAAGAATAAGCTATGTCATCAAACCGATGAATCCAGTTAAAAGGATAGCGCTTTATACCGAAATTCAGGGCAATATGCGCTTGAGTATGATATTGAAGGATCTCACTAAATCCAGAAAAGCTATTACTAATACCTGCTTTAAGGTAACAATCACGTAAAAAATAAATAAATCTATTACTTACATCATCCATAGTAGTATTAAGTTTTGTAAGATTAACAAAAACTACAATTTCATTATTATATGAGCAAGCACAGGAATCTTTAAATAGTGATTCAATACGATTGCAAATAGAATTTATTGTTAGGTTATTAACATCGAATGGACTTACTTTTATATTTATACAAAAGTATTCATGACTAGGTAACCAATCAAATTCAGAAAGGCTTTGCTCTATAAATCTGATATCTGATATTTCCTTTGAAAGTATTCCTAAAATAATAGTATCTAGGTTATAGTGTGTATCACAGTTTAATAGATTAAGTCTTGAAAGTGCTAATTTAATATACTTTGAAAAATGTTTTAAAAGAACAGCATCTTCTTCATGTAATTTAGATAGACTTTCTGCAATGATAATGCGATGAGAATACTTTCCGTGGTTAAAGAGATTAATACATAAAGAACGTCTACCTGTCACATGGCTAGGAAATATGAAGGGGTCAACTAAATCTTTAGCAGCATTATACTTAGGATCTAATTTGAATAAATTTATATACTCAAAAAAACTATCGGAATCTATTAATTGAGCAACATCAGGAAGTTTATTTATTATATCAGAATAAGCAAACATAGTAAAATCTGCAGTTTGTAGGAGAATAGGATTATTGAATACATCAAAGCTACAGTCTATCATAGATTGTATCGTTCCATCTTCATTGAGAATCTTCTGAAGTGAAGAGTTCCATTTATCATACATATCAAAAATACTTTGAATCGTGTTAAAAATCTCAAATGGAGAAATATCTTCTTCTAATTCCAATACATTATCAGATGAAAGGTCACTATTCCTTAAAGTACGTCCAAGACTTATTATAAGTGTGGATTTAGGGATATTGTCTAATACGGAATTCTGACAAATATAAACTTTATTACTAAGAATATCGTCACCATTATTGTAATATATAGGACGTTCTAAATTCAATTCCTGAGATGCACATCCTTTATAAGTAAAAGAATATGAATTTTGAAGTTTTTTAATTAAAATTGCTATACTAATTTTCATAATACACCCCCATAATACCCTTAATACATATTGTAGGAAAAATAATTAAAGTATCAATATAGTTGTAGTATTTATTCAGAATGTTTTGTCTTTTATAATTATATTAATAAATACAGTATTTAATACTGTATAACTTTAGGGGGGAAAAAAATGATTATAATAGGAGAAAAAATTAATGGATCTATTCCAGTAGTGGGGAAAGCGATATCAGAAAAAGATGCAGACTTTATTAGAAACAGAGTAAGAATACAGGCACAAGCAAATTCAACGTATATAGATGTATGTGCATCAGTTGAAGAAACTATTGAGGTAGAAACTTTAAAATGGTTAATAGACTTAGTCCAAGAAGTTACTGATATACCAATCTGTATAGATAGTCCAAGTCCACATGCCTGTGTAGCTGCAATTCCTTTCTGTAATAAACCAGGTCTAATAAATTCTGTTTCATTAGAAGGATGCAAAATAGATTTAATATTTCCTGCTATTGCAGACTCAAAGTGGGAATGTATTGCTCTACTTTGTGATGATAAAGGTATTCCTAATTCAGTAGAAAGAAGAATGGAAGTATTTGAGGGAATTATGAAAAAAGCAAAAGAATACAACATAGATCCTTCGCGCATACATATAGATCCACTTGTAGTTACTTTGGGTACTGATGGGGAGGCATTAACAACATTTGTACAGTGCTGCAGACAAATCAAAGCACAGTATCCCAAAATACATATAACTAGTGGATTAAGTAACATTTCATTTGGTCTACCTGCTAGAAAAAATATAAATCAAGCTTTTATGGTATTAGCTATGAATGCTGGTATGGATAGTGCTATTGTTGACCCAACTAACACAGATATGTTAGGCATGATTTATGCAACAGATGCATTACTAGAAAATGATGAGTTTTGCTTAGAATATATTAGAGCATATAGAGAAGGAATTATAGGGCCTTTTGCTAAAGTTAAACAATCTTAGTACTTTTAATTAATCAAATGATTATGAGCTTTTTATTAAGTAGTTATAAAAGTTTTATCATAATTAAAATTAAGAGAGGTAACTAATATATGAAAAAAATTAATAGTCAGATAAAAAGGTTTTGGGGAATAAGTGAAGTTGGTTTTTCTTTTATGAGTACGGTTGAAACTGCATTTTTTATGATTTTTCTAACTGACGTAGCAAAACTTCCTTTAGCAATGTCGGCAGCAATTGCTTCAATTTCAGGAATGGCTGATGCAATAACAACAATGCTTGCAGGCGTTATTATAGATAAAGTAAACTTCAAAAGGGGTAAATATCGTCCATGGCTAATCTACTGTCCTCCAGTTGTAGTTGTGTTCTTTGTTCTGATGTTTACAAAAATAGGTACAGATACAACGGCTGCTTTAATATGTGGATCAGGGTACATTATAAGCCATGCCGTATGGAACATATGCTGGACAGCGAATAGAACCTTAGTTGGAGTGCTTACAGATGATGCTGAAGAAAGAGCATTTCTGTCAGCAAGAATATCTTCAGGTTCAAGTGCAGGAAAGATTATAGCATCGTATTTTGTTCCAGTACTTAGTGTATTTTTCTTAGGCCTTTTCTCTAGTTCAAACAGTGAAGTTATTGGATATACAATGACTGTATTAGTTGCAGCATTAACTTTCTCTATATGTTATATAATTCACTTTATAATCACAAAAGGTTACGATGAGCCTTTAACTGAAGAAGAAAAATCAACCGCTGTATCAGGTGTAAATAGGATTTCATTTGGTGATATGTTAAGAGGTGTTGCATCAAATTCACAATTAATATTAGTTCTAATATATGATTTCTTAAAATTAATAGCTTACTATACTATAGTAGCATCTATTGCATATTATGCGAAAGTAGTTCTAGGAGCTCCAAATAGCATGTCATTTATATTAGTAGTATTTAATATTGCAACACTAATAGGGACTTTATTTTCGCAAAAAACAGTTAAGAAATTAGGCAGTAAAAACACAAACTTTGTTGGAATGATCGGTTTTATAGTATGCCACGGAATATGCTATATACTACCAGCTAATACATTTACATTTCTAGCTTTATTAGGTTTAGGTCAAGTATTCTTTGGAATAGCTTATGGAAATACAACAAGCTTATATTCTATGTGTGGAACATATAGTGAATACAAAACAGGAAAAAATACAAAAGGTGTTATAATGTCATTTTGTTCTTTGGCTATAAAAATTTCTATTGCAGTAAGAGGGGTTGTTATAACATCTGTATTAGGATTCATTAATTATAGCCCAGATCTTGCAATTACAGCATCAACTCAAAATGGAATAAAAATACTATTTTTCTTAGTACCAATAACTTTCCTTGTAGTATCTTTAATACCATTAATTTGGTTTAAAATTAAAGATAGTGATATTTCAATAATGGAAAGAGAGATTGAACAAAGGGCTAAAAATATAAATTTATCCGAAAGCTAAGAATTCTACAGCTTCTGGATTGGTTCAACTCAAGCAGATAACCTAAATCTATGATTTAGAGTTGGTCGCTTACACAGTGTGCAAATTCAGATGGGTGAAAAACACTGCATCTAAATTAAGTTTCACTTTATAAATATAATTATTGGAGGTTTTATCATGAAAAAATATCCTTTTAACAAAGAAAAAGAATTAAGAGATATAGGAACAATACCTGCAATTCCATCATTTTATGGTATGCCATCACATCCAACGAGAAGATTTGATACTCCTATAACAGCAAGAGAGAACTTTTTAAGAATATGTAGTAATGAAAAACCACTTTGGTTACCAACTATGACAACTGATTTTAACTGCATTCAACCGATAGTAATGCCAGACGCAAAAGCAAGAGTAGAAGGTGGATTTGATTGGTTCGGAATAGAGTGGGAATATGAGCCATTAACGAATGCTGCCATGGTAAAGCCGGGAACTAGGAGACTTAGTGATATTACTAATTGGGAAGAGGAGTTAGTATTTCCTGATTTAAAAGAAATAGACTGGCAAAAGGATTATGAAGAAAACTATAAGCCAGTGTTAGATAAAAACAGACCAACAATGTTTATAATTGTAAATGGATTATTTGAGCGTACTGCAGATTTAACAAGTTTTGAAGATACTTTTTGCTATTTATTAGAAGAACCAGAAGCTCTTGAAGCTTTTTATACTAAATTAGCTGATTGGCATATAGCATTAATAAAAATAGCAAAAGAAGTTTATGGTGCGGATATAATCACTTTCCATGATGATATGGGTACTCAGAAAAGTTCTTTTTTCTCTCCGGCAATCTTTGAAGAAGTAATGCTTCCACATTATAAGAAAATAGTTGATGCAGCTCATGAAATGGGGCTTTATGTAAACTTCCATTCATGTGGATCGGTTTCAAATCAAATTGAGAATTACTGCAAAGTTGGATTTGATTTCTGGGAAGGTCAAGATTCTTGCAATGATAAGTACGCAATAATGGATAAATATGGAGATAAACTGGGTCAAATAGGAGCCTTTGCATTAGAGCCTACTTTATCAAATGAGGAATTTGAAAAAGCTTTAAAAGAAAGAATTCTTACATTAGGAGCAAGTGGACGCTATATTATGTGGTTCCGTGAGCCTAATTTAGAGCGTATGGCAAAAGGATATGAAATAATATATTCAACATCACGTGAAATGTTTAGTAAGTAGGAAGTATAGGGTGGATGATAAATAATGTTAAGGGGGATTAATATTATGTCAAAGATACAAGAAATATCAAACGCTGTTCAAAGTGGTAAATCTAAAATAGTTGGTGGATTAGTTCAAGAAGCACTAGATCAAGGGTTTAATCCATCAGAAATACTAAATATTGGTATGATTGATGCTATGAGTATAGTTGGAGAAAAGTTTACGAAAAATGAAATATTCGTACCAGAAATGCTTGTTGCAGCACGTGCTATGAAAAAGGGAGTAGAAGTTCTAAAACCACATCTTGCAGGAGATGGGTCATCATCTGTAGGTAAAATGGTTATGGGTACGGTATCAGGAGATTTACATGATATAGGTAAAAATTTAGTTATCATGATGATGGAAAGTGCTGGATTTGAAGTAATAGATCTTGGAGTAGATGTACCAGTTGAAAAATTTGTAACAGCTGTGAAAGAAAATCCAGAGGTGGTTATAGTGGGTGTTTCTGCACTGCTGACAACTACAATGCCTGCAATGAAAGATACTGTTAAAGCACTTTTAGAATGTGAATGCAGAGAAAGAATAAAAATTATGGTGGGCGGGGCTCCTATAACTGAAGAGTTCGCAAATGAAATAGGTGCAGATGCATATACAGAAGATGCAGCATCTGCAGCACAAGTAGCTAAGTCATTTGTTACATGCGCATCAGCTTAAAAACTTATGATTAACTAATATGATAAGGAGTATTTGGGTTATATATGATTGTATATGTCTGGATACTCCTTATTATATTTTTGAAAACTAATAGCAATAAATTAATGGTTGGGAGTGTATAGTGTGAATGAATTTAAAGTATTATTTAAACCTCAAGATATGGGAATAAAAGTAAATCAAGGAATCTCCATATTAGAAGCACAAATTAAAGCAGGTCTTCAACCGGAGGCACCCTGCGGTGGACAGGGTAAGTGTGGTAAGTGCCTTGTTGAAATAATCAAAGGAGAAACTAGAGAGACTGTAAAATCCTGCACTACCTATGTAGAAGAAGATATGATAATAGATACAGCTTCTAAAGCTAATGATCATAAAATTTTAACTCAAGGTATTGAGAGAAAATTTGAAGTAGACCCTATTATTAAGATTATTAATGTAACGGTTGAAAAGTGTAAGGTAGGAGACAATAGTTCAGATTGGAAAAGACTAAAAGATGCAGTAGCTATAGCTACTAATATTGATGAAAGTTTAATTCCTGTAAATGTTTCAGTAACACTAAATTTATCACAATTCCTAAATAAAAATAATCATAAAGTAAATGTAGTAATGAGTGAAAATGAGATAATAGATTTAAGATTAATAGAAAAGCCTTGGTATATAGTAGCCTTTGACATCGGAACTACCACTATTGTAGGTTATTTACTAGATGGAAAAACAGGGGAAGAACTATGTGTAGTAAGTATGCTAAACCCTCAATCTAAGTTTGGTGCAGATGTAATTATGAGAGTACATTATGCTATAGAGCATGGTGTTCATAATTTAAGCTGTTTAATTAGAAAAGCCTTAAATGATTTAATAGAGGAAGCTGTTAATAAATCAGAAATAAATAAAAGTAAAATATACCTTATATCTATTGTAGGAAATACTTGTATGCAACATCTATTTTTGGGAATTTTGCCAGAATCTTTAGCTTATTCTCCTTATAATGCTTCTCTTAGCGAAGGATTAATATTAAATTCAAGAGACTATGACATTACAATAAATAGTAATGGAAAACTTATGATTCTTCCAAATATTGCAGGATTTGTAGGTGCGGATACTGTGGGAGTGTTAATAGCAACAGAATTTCATAAACTAGATGTTCTAACACTAGTCATAGATATTGGTACAAATGGAGAAATAGCTATGGGAAATAAAGATAGAATGATTACCTGTTCGACTGCGGCAGGACCTGCCTTTGAAGGTGCTAAAATACATTGCGGTATGAGGGGTTCAGAGGGAGCAATAGATCATATAGAATTTAATGAAGGTAAATTAGAATATACTACAATAAAAGGAGCAAAGCCAATAGGTATTTGTGGATCTGGGCTTATAGATATTGTAGCAAACCTTCTTAAGATTGGTATTATAGACGATAGTGGAAAATTATGCTCAGGAAAAGAGATTGACGGAAGTAATAAGATAGCTAATTGCAATCGAATTATAGAAATAGATGGGATGAAATGCTTTGTTATAGCTTTTGAAAATGAGTCAGGAAATGGGAAAAAAATATTTTTAAGTCAAAAGGATATTAGAGAAGTACAACTAGCAAAAGGGGCAATATCAGCTGGGATAAATCTTATGGCAGAGAAGTTAGAAATTAAATTGAGTGATATACAGCAGGTTTTTATTGCAGGAGCCTTTGGAAACTATATGTCACCACAAAGTGCATGTGATATAGGATTAATACCAGCAAAGCTAAGAAATAAAATAAAGCCTATAGGGAATGCTGCAGGTCAAGGATCTAAGATTTGTGCTCTTAATAAGCATGAATACAAGATGGCTTTAAAAATAGCTAGAGATGCAGAATTTTTAGAATTAGCTACAAATCCTAATTTTCAAGAATATTTTATCGATGAATTAAAATTTCCAAAAATATAGAAAGATAAGGTGAAAAGAATGAAAAATATAGAATATATCAAAAAGAGAGCACTAGAAGTAGGATTCACTGTATCAGCTGATTTAGAATGTACGACCATAAAGCCAATGAAAGAAGTAAGAGAAATGTGTTCATTAAATAAATGTAATAAGTATGGTAAAAACTGGGCTTGTCCTCCAGGCTGTGGAACATTAGAAGAGTGTACTAAGAATATAAATAGTTATAAATATGGTGTAATTGTTCAGATTGTAGGAGAACTAGAAGATTCCTTGGACTATGAATCTATGATGGAAATACAAGAAAAGCACAACCAAATGTTTAAGAATATGACAGAAGAACTAAGAGAAGAATATCCTAATTTAATAGCACTTGGGGCAGGTTGCTGCCTTCAATGTGAAGAATGTACATATCCTAATAGTGTATGTAGATTTCCTAAGAAATCTATTTCATCCATGGAAGCCTATGGAATATTAGTTAGTCAGGTTTGTAGTGATAATAATATACCTTATTATTATGGAGCGGGAAAAATATCTTATACCGGATGTTTTCTTATAGAATAAAATTTTTGGATATAGACATGAAAATTGAGTTTAATTTATTTCTAATTAAATTTTTTTGATTTAGCAGTTTTTATTGGATTAGAAATTTAAATAAAATAGTTGGTAAAATTATGCTAATAAGTACTCCGCTATTGCTTCTCATATTTTTTATAAAGGGGAGTGGAAAAAGTGAAACAACAAATTGAAGTAATGGTAAAAGTGCCCAATAAAGCAATTGTTCAAGAAAAAATGGAAACTGTTTTGGCTCAAATTATAATCAATAGAATAAAAGAATTTCCTGAGGAGGAAAGGATATATATGATAAGATTTAAAAAAAATTGAAATCTACTTTATAACTGAAAATGATATATTCAAATAGATATTTATGATTCTAAATTAAACTATGAGTAGCGAGGGATTTTGTATTATAATATAAGAAATGAGGGAATACTTTGAACCAAATCACATGTAAACGATGAAGAAAAGAAGGATTTACTTAGAAAAATACAGTAATATCAAGTAGAAATTATATAAAACAAAATTAAATTAGTTTGTATAGGAGGATATTATTATGGCAACTTTTGAAGATTTTATGAAATTAGACATCAGAGTGGGAGAAATTAAAGAAGCCAAAATTTTTGAAAAAGCAAAAAAGGCTGCTTATAAACTATGGGTTGATTTTGGGGATGAAATTGGTATAAAGAAATCAAGTGCTCAAATTACTCAATGTTATAAAGAAGAAGAACTTATAGGCAAACAAGTTTTAGGTGTGGTAAACTTTCCTCCAAGGCAAATTGCAGACTTTATGTCAGAAGTATTGGTGCTGGGAGTTTATACTGCAAAGGGGGTAGTGTTAATTCAGCCAGGACAACCTGTTGAAAAAGGTGATAAATTAGGTTGATGCTTATAGCTAGATAATCATTAAAAAATAAAGGGAGGAGAATAGGATGGCATTAAGGGAAATTTTATTATTAGGAAATGAAAATCTTTACAACACCTCAAAAGAAGTTTCAGAAAGAGAATTGGATAAAGCAAAGCAAATAGTAAAAGACCTTCAGGACACAATGATTCATTTTAGAGAAAAGTATGGTTTTGGTAGAGCCATAGCATCACCGCAGATTGGTGAGCTTTATAGAATAATATATATGAATATTGAGGGAAAAGAAACAGCATTTATAAATCCAAGGCTTGAATTTATGGAAGATAAAAAATTCGAAATGTGGGATGATTGTATGAGTTTTCCTGGGCTTGAAGTTAGATTAGAACGATATAAAAAATGTAGAGTATACTATAAAGATTTAAATTGGAAAGATTGCTTACTTGAATTAGAAGGAGATTTAGCAGAATTAATTCAGCATGAATATGACCATCTAGATGGAATATTAGCAGTTCAAAAAGCTAGAACGAATAAGGATTTTAGAATTAATAAAGATAAATCAGGTTGTTTTTAAAAAAGAAGAATAGAGTTAATCTAAAAGAGAGATACATACTGGTACATTTAAAAGAACCAGGTATAAAGGATTTTGCGAAATAGAGGCTAATTTCAATAAATAGCCTTTATTTTTTTTGAATAAGAAAGAGTAGAGGAGGGTAGAAATTTTATGGAGAAGACCTTTAAAATATGATAAAATACTACACATAAAATAAGATTTAAGCAATAATAATTTGGTGCAGAGAAAGGGGGAAGAATAATGAATTTTTTTAGAAATCTTAAAATTAAAACGAAGTTTACAATGATGATTATGATAATTACTTTGTTATTAATAGTTCAGGGTATGAATACAACTATGGAAATAGGGAGAGTAAATACTATATTACAGTCTCACGATGAAATAACTACTCCTAAAGTAATAAAAATTTTAGAGTTGAGTAACGATATCATTCAAATACAACAATGGCTTACGGATATATCTGCTACAAAAGCTATGCCTGGCTTTGATGATGGTTTTGATGAAGCAAATAAATATTATGATGATGCAAATTCAATTATTGATGAATTAGCAAAGAAGGAAGAAAATCCTGAAAAATTTAAAAACTTAAAGAAGGAACTAGATGATTACTATAATGTAGGTATAGAAATGGCAAATACATACATACAGGAAGGGACGGATGCAGGAAATCTTTTTATGGGAGAATTTGACCCTTTTGCAGAAAAACTGCAAAATGATTTAAATCAGATAATAAAAGAATATAAAGATGATTTTGAATTTGAAGGAACAGCCATAAAAAAATACTTGAATAGATTAAAATTATATTTTATTTTTATTTCTGTCCTAATCCTTCTACTGGTTATATTTCTATCCTCTAGCATTTCAGGCTCAGTAGTGAAAGCAATAAATAAGACGAACGATATATTAAAAAATATTGCTCAAGGTGAAGGTGATTTAACGCAAACATTTAAAATTAAATCTAAAGACGAGATAAGCAAAATGCATAAGCTATATAATTTATTCATAGAAAAAATTAGAATATTAGTAAGTAAAGTAAAAGATAATGTATACGCCGTGTCCATATCATCTGATCAGGTATCTATTGCTATAGAACAAGCAAATCAAGGAATAGAAAGTATTGCCACAGAAATAAGCAATGTATCTTCTAGCATTCAAAATACTGCTAACATCATTGAAGAGACTACAGCAAGCATTGAAGAAATAGCAAGTAGCTCTCAATTTATTTCCAATGAAGCCAAAAATGTTTTTGAAAACAGCAAAGGTGCTTTGGAATTTGCAAATAATGGAGAAAAAAATATAATAGAAGTAAGTGATGCCATTAACAGTGTAAAAGAATCTACAGATGATATTTATAAGATTATCGAAGAACTTAAAGTTTCTTCGAAGGAGATAGATAAAATAGTGTCTATAATTACAGGAATTTCAGAACAAACAAATCTGTTAGCTTTAAATGCAGCTATTGAAGCGGCAAGAGCTGGTGAACATGGTAAAGGGTTTGCTATTGTTGCTGATGAAGTTAGAAAGCTTGCTGAAGAAAGTAAACGATCTGCTGAAGAAATCAGTTTATTAATAAATCAAATTCAGAATAAAACAAATGATGCAGATGTGTCAATTAAAGAAGGTCAACAGCGTGTAATAGATAGTGTTGATAAATCGAATGATATAAATCGTCAATTTAAAAACATTTTAGAGTCTATTCAACAAATAACTGGTAAAATAGAGAGGATATTTGATTCATCAAAACAACAATCACAAATTTCTCAAGATATGGCAAATGCAATGAATGATATATCAAAAACAATACAAGATAATGCTGTGGCTTCTGAACAGATTAATGCGGTTATAGAAGAGCAAGTAAGTACATTTGAAGAAATTGGGGCAAGTATTCAAGAATTAAGTTCCATGACAAAGCTATTAAAAGAAGAAACGGATAGATTTAAAGTTTAGTAATATAAAACTGCTATTGCTTAGTACAAATTAAACTATAAGCACTAGCGGTTTTATATTAAAAGTAATGACTTTGAAGATTTAATAAAGGCTAAGTTGTTTTTTATGTTGATATATTCCTCTTGTAACAATAGCGATAATAACGATTATACCTGCATAAAGAGCATAATTCCCAGGTGATTCTCCTGTGAAAAGGTAAGATTAGTAAAAGAATATACATTGAGTTAGAAAACAAATTATTTTTGAGACTGCTGATAATCATTATTAGCAGTTTTTTTATGTGTTTAGAAAAAAACAAGTTTTTCTTTTAAAGTATAGTAGCTCACAGAGGGATTTTTTATTTTAAAAATTCATGAATAGATTATAAATTCAAATAAAAATATGGTATAATATGGAATGAATTGAATGAATAGTAAAAAAATATCCAATATTACAAAAATTACAAAAGAAAGGAATGAGTAGTATGAAAATTGTAAATGGAGTAAAGCTTGGTTCTAGTGCAAATTTGCTTTATGGATTTAAAGCCTCATGGAATCCTTCTGCAGAAGGAGATACCCCTTTATTTGAACCAGAAGAATCATCTGTGTTAACTTTAGAAGCAGAAATACAGGACATAGAGGGTGTAAAATGGGATATGCCTGTTATTACTCTCTGTGATACACCAGAAGAGCTCCTTAGTAAGATTTTTGCTTATAAGATAATTGATCCTGATGATATATCTTCAAATTATTCAAGTGGAACGCTTATATTAAATGATAAAGATAAAAGCAGTGCAATTGATAAGTTAAAGCAAAGTTTAGGTATAGACTTATCTATAAAAGACCAGGGCTATGCGCTAGTGCAGATTCGCAGAGATTTTGGATCGGATGTGCATATATCTTTTGAAAGAGGTGTGTTTGGAGTTGAAAATAAGGAAGAAGTATTATTTTCGAATTACAAAAAAGATATTACTAGACTGCGCCAAGGTAAGCGTTCAGTTTATGGAGATTATTCACAGATAAGCTTATCTAACGCACAGGAATATTTAAATTTCTTTAAAAAATATGGAACTCATTATGTATCAAAAATAAGTGTTGGAGATGTAATTTATCAGATTTTCGCATATGACCAATCGAGCTTTAAGATAATAAAAGAAGCCTACAAAAAGCATCCTGATCAGTTTTCTGGTTCCTTTGCTTATTCCTTTTGCTATTATACAAGACTCAAAAATAATCAAGGGTATGGAGATGTAGCTCAAATAGGTAAGCTTTGTATAATGAGTAATGATGGAGTTTTTCAAGAAAGTCTTAAAAAAGGTGAATGGAAGGATGATAAATGGGCTTTAGGAAATAGCATTTTTGCGCCATGGCTTACTGGTAAAGTTGATTTACAGGAATTTAAAAAAATTGTTCCTGTTGGATTTGAATTGAGTCCTTTAAGTTTATTTGCAGAGTATTTCCGAAAGGTTACATGGAAAAGAGTATTTGAGGGAGCAATGTATGCAAAATATGGAAACAAAATAAACGTTTGCTTTAGAAAAGATACTCAAATTGACTTTAGTAAAATATATCCTCAAGACAATGGATTTTTGTCTACCATAGCAACACCTGCTATAAACATATATAAAACACGATTTAATCCAGAAAAAATTAAACTTGCAGCTGAAAGCATAGTGAATAAATTTACGATTTTCTCAAATGTAATAAATACAGGATCAAATCCAATATCTTTTCCAGGAAAAGATGTAACACTTATTTCTCATATTTTCAGTTTGGGAGATGATACAGGAAGTGCCGCATCTATAGTATTAGAAGATGAAGCTTATGAAAGCTATACTTTAAAATGTCAAGAATTTCTAGGAGCAGTTGAGGTACAAAATAAATCAGGCACTAAGCAGCATTTTATAGCAGATGGTATAAGATATTCACTTATAGATTCAAATGAGCGATATTATGTATCTGCTTTTGAAGATGTAAAAACTGCACCAAAAGAAAAAGAACTAAATGAAATACTTTCAAGTCTTGAATTTTCTATTACTTGTGCTGATACAATGTTTTATGCCACAGAAGTTTCGGATACATCAGGAACAAGAAATCTGATAACTAAATTTTTGAATTGGATTGCAGATATAATTCCATCTGAAAGCAATAATGAAAAACTTCATCAAATAAGATTGGACGCTTTATATCTTGCTAGAGCTGCTCTGCCTTTAAGACAGGCTGCCAAAAGAGTACCCTATCTTACTTACAAAACGTATCAACCTCTTATAGAATCCATAATAAGGGTGTCAGATCAGATAGTATGTACAGTAGGAGATTATCAGCAGCAGATAAGGCAAAGACAGCAGCAAGAGCTTGTAATAGACGTTTCAAAGAATCTAAATGAAAATATAATAAACAGTGGAAAACTTTTAAATGATTACATAAAAACCAATGCAAAACAGCAGGAAGATTTGACAAAATATCATGACGAAATGATAAAGCAAGATGATGAAGCCATAGCAAAAACAGCAGCATCAATAAAAGAGCTTTCAAAGCTTTTAGATGAGCAGAGAATGAGGGTAAAAAGTGCTGTGGAGCATTATGAAACTGCTGTAGCAAATTGGAAGGAAAATGAAATACTGAAATTCTCTATGAGTATTGCATCAAATATATTTTCTTTAGGTTTTGCAGTTGTAATTCCATCCAGCAGTTTTCAAGCAGTAAAATCTTTGGGAGAAACAGCACAAAAAATACAAAAATTCGTAGGAATACTAGATGCTATAAATAAGCTGTATACTACATTAGATGGAGGTTTGGGAAAAATAACAAGTGCTGAAGAGGTTTTTTCAAGTCTTGATTCTGTTGAAATGGATTATCCTAATGCTCTTGAATGGAATGAATTTGGTGCCAATATGAAGCTTGTACTTACACAGGGGCCAAATGTTCCTGAAAAAAATCAGCTAGGAACAGCTTTTGAAATATTGGTAATGAGAGGGCAAGCTCTTTTAAATGCTCAAGGAAATGCACAAAAACTTATAAGTGATAAATATTTTAAACAGCGTCAACAAGAAATTGACAAAAATCAATTAGATAGATTAAATAAATTAGACAATAAATTAAATCCTAAAGAAATAAAGGATTTGGATGTTAATTCCATAGACCTTATAGGACTTACAGGAGATTTGGAATATCAGCAAAATCAAATTCAGGTAATACTTGCAAAAACTATGTTAACTCAAGACCAAGCAATGCAGTATGAATATCAGCAGATGCCTACAGTTATAAATTCCTTTGATTTACTGTCGCTAAAATTTGCAATTGTAAACCAAAATGTAGCAACAATACATGCGCTGGAGAGATTATCTCCTCCACCAAAAAAACTTTCACAGCCTATTAAATATAAAATAGAAGGTATACCTAGTACTTCATTAATAAATGGAAATTCCTTTAAATTTAGAATTCCCCTTTCGGCAAAGGAGTTTTGGCCATATACAATGGTAAGAATAGAAAAAGTAGTGGCAGCAGTAGAAGGAATAAAAAGCACCCAAAGTGGTGATTATCTTGCTAGACTTTTATATATGGGAAATTCTTTTGAAGATAGAGATCAAGAAAGAAATCCTATGTGTTTTAACACTGTTTCAAGGCGCTTTGATTATTTATATGATGTAAATACAAATAATTCAAAATATGGAGATGAAACTGGAGTACTTGACGCTATGTTCAGTAAGATTACACCATTTGCTGAATGGGAAATAAGCCTTCCAAAAACTCAGTCAAATTCAGATATAAGCTTTGATGGATGTAGTGTAAATATAGAGATTACTTTCTATATACAAGCACAGCTAAATGATGCACCTGTTGCGAAAAATATGTTGATGAGTAATGCATCTGGAAGCACTACATTATCACAAATGCAGGGTAAATCTGTGCTAAAAGGTTGGGATGTAGTTTTTAATTATACGGAAGAAAAAATCAATGATTTATTACTTCAGCAGTATGATGATGAAAAAAATAATCCGGATTTTGTTAGAATTATACCGCAGCAGATAAATGATTATACTGATCCAAAAACAAAGGTTACAACAAGAACAAAATGGAGTATGAAGCTTGGAGCACCTAGAATTCAATTTCTTACAAATAACAGTCAATATGTGGAAATATATATGGAGATATTAAGTGGATCATATGAATATGGAATTATAGCGGATGGAAAATATATAAAAATATCAGAAGGAGACGTAGAATCAGGAGCGCATATAAGAGGTAATGCTGCTTTGGGCAAACTTCAAGGAGCTGTAAATACAAATTATATGGTTGTTGTAGATCTTTCAAAAGGTGCTTTTAGCACAGAAAATATGGAAATTACAGCTTCAAATCCTCTTTTTGATAAATATGTAACAGATTATTTTGTAAGCTTGAGTACAAAATATAAAATAGGTATCTTAGATCTTGCAAACCATACAACTTTAGAAGCTTTAACCCCAAAACAGTTTTTTTTCCATATATTAAAAACAAATGCAGGAAAAAATATATTACAGCTATTTATAACTACTGATGGAACACAGCTTGTAAATTTAGGAGTCGATGTTGATGAGCCTATACCAGATGGTTATGAATGCAGTCTTATGATTTCTTCAAGAATACTTTTTGATAAAATAATGAGACAGGGCTTTCAAAGTTCAAGCACCTTTGCAATAGAAGGAGTTAACCCAGGAAATACTTATGATTCTTGGAGTGCAAAGATTACAAGTGGATCAATAGTAGGAAATTTCAAATCCAGTAATAAAAATGTAAGAATAGATGGAAATACAAATTCCGTAAATGTAGATATGACTGGGATGATTTTTAAAACAGATACAGCTACTCATAAAATAGGATCCAGTCATAATATAAGCAAAGCTCAAGGATTCCAATATTATACAAGACATGGCCATTATGCAGCAGGTGAGGCATGGGATACTTATTCTTGGGATAATTACAGTTTAAATGTAACCGTGGATATAAAGGCAGTACTTCCAGTGGGAGTTTCCGGAACAGGCCAAGATCAACAGGTAAGCATACAAGCAGATACTTCAGCTATACAAATAGACGGAGCTTTGTCACCAGCAGGAGCTTGCACAACTAATGACAGACAGCTTCAGCAGGAATTTTTAGACCAGCTTAGAGATCAGCTTCCAGAGCAGATAAGAAAACAAGTAGATGTTCCATTTAAATCAGTATCATTATTTGCTCTTAAAAATCTTCTTTTCCCGCAGAAAAATATAGTGGATCTAAAAGAGGCGTATACACCAGGAGATTTGGTTATTTTTGGTGGATTTACAAAATAAACATTTATTGATAGATAAAATTTATTGTAAGTATTCAAGAATTAAATTCAATGACAAAATGATTAAAAGAGGAAACAGATAGGTTTAAAGTTTAATAATATCAAATAGAAATAGAAGCGGAGTAAATATTAATTTGAGGCTTCTATTTTTATATATAATCTTGCTATTTGTGAATTTGTACGAAAGAAAATAGGGTTTTAATAGATCTTAATTTTAATGAAAAGATAAATGGTAATTTGTATAAAAATATTAAGATTTTTAGCTATAATAATAATGAAAAAAATAATGAATGTATTTTAAGAATATTTAACTATACAAAGGCATTGGATAAGTTACTTTAATAATTTCACAGTCCTCATCTTAAATTAAGGTGGGGACTATTTATAGATAATTTCGTATAATGTGAAGAATTAAGTTTGAACATTAATAGTGTATAAAAAATTGACATAAAAATTGGAATGTGATATACTAAAGAAGTTAGTTTTTTGATTTTCTAAAGTTGGGCAAAAGTATAAGTAAATAATTTTTCAAAATAATCTCATCATTATTCCTAAGATTATGTAAAATGCTTTTCATCCTATTTCTATGTAAAACAAAAAAAGATAATTCCTTTTGCTTTATGTTAGAAATTCTTAAAATATTTGAAGAATCTAGCCAAATCAGATTTATTCTATTCGTAAATTTTCATATGATTATTGGAATGCAAAAATTACATAATTAACTTTATTTGACTTTTTTATAGAATATGCTAGATTACTATAGTTAATCAATAGGTATATTTTATTTAAAGAAGCTAAACTTAACTATGAAATTTTCTCAAATAACGGATTATAAGCTGATATTTATTATTAGTTTTTTTGTAGTGCAATAATTACAGATAAAAATTATTTTAAAATTTATAAAAAATAATAAAAAAGGAGGTGTGATAATGACTAAAGAAATTATATTTTCACTGATCGGTTTATTTTTAATAACTTCTCTTACTAATATTTTAGCAACACTAAAATCTATGCTGATATCAAAAAGAATTATGAATCCAGCTTATTTTTTAGTATTTATAGATGCTATGATTTTTGCAACAGTAGTGAATAAAGTGACTAGTTCAAAGGGAATGGAATTTACTATTGCATATGCTTTGGGTAAAACGGTAGGAGTTTTTATTGGTTCGAAGCTAGAAGAAAGGTTAGCTTTTGGAATTTTAGAAGTTGATTTATTCTTAAACAATAAAAATAAAATGATCGAAGTAGCAGAAAAACTTAGAATAGTAGGTTATACGGTTAATAATTTTCTGGCTGGAGGGAATAATGGAGATAAGAGATATAAGGTTGAGGTGGTAATAAAGAGAAAAGAGTTTAAAGTGTTTCAAGACATTTTGAATGAATGTGGTGTTAGTAATCCAACGCTAAAAGTTAAAAATTTAAGTAAAGTAGTCGGTAAAATTACCACAACAAGTATTTAGATTTCTTAATCTGTAATTTATATATTTTGTAAATTGAAATCTTTAGTCGTGTGCATAGTGTGGTTATAATATGCATGCGAAATATAGACTTATTCTTTAGTGCGGTTAAAAGACCAAGTGATATTGTATTTGTATGTATTTTATAATGCTTTCAACTCTGATGGACCTACCATTGTAAATTTTACTTCCTCTTCAAGCCATTTTACTATGGCATTCAATGTCATGATGTAGTATTATTCGAAGAACCATTACCCTTTTACAAAATCTTCTGTAAATTTAGATTATTTGATTGGTGATAAAAAATACAAAGATATTTTTAAAATACAATAACCAACAGTTATGGATTAGAAAAAATATTAGGAAAAATAAATAAACTTAAAAATCAAGTTGATATAGTGAAGAAAGTTTTTGATGATGGAATTTTTGTTATTTTATTATGTCTTTAATTTCTATCTAGATTAATTTATTAATTCATGATTTTGGACTAAAGTCATGTATTGTGAGTGAAGGTATATTTTTTATGAGAATATCTTCATAATTTGATATAATGAAATATATAGCGGATTAATATAGAAAAAGGAGAGTTGTTTATGAAAAATAAAGTGAAGATTATAATTGTTTTAGGCTCCGTGCAAAGACTGTAACAAACATACAAAGGAAAGCTTTGTTCGGAGCCGAATTTCATACAATTTGAATTCGGTTAAAGTGTTTTGTGCAGTCTTTGCCTTCGTATTTATGAATTAAAATAATAGATAGGAGCAAAGATTATGAAATATGAAAAAGCACAAAATATATTACCAAAAGATGTTATTCAATTGATTCAAAAATATATAGATGGTGGATATCTATATATCCCTAGAAAACCAGAGAATAAAAAAGCCTGGGGGGAAAATACTGAATTAAAAAATACATTAAAGAAAAGAAATATGGAGATTTTAAAAAAATATAATAAAGGTATATCTGTTAAAGAGCTTACAAAGGAGTACTATCTTACAGAGAATAGTATTAGAAGAATCATTAGACAAGAAAAAAAGTAAAATAAATAAAAAATCAGCACTGGATATTCAAAATAGAATATGAAATGCTGATTTTTTTATTGAAAGATCTATTTTATTGCAGAAGTGTTTATGAACTTGAGCTAATATTTAGGAAGATGATAGTATTGGATGAAGGAGGTGTAAGCAAATGAATAAAATAACTGTTTTAGAAATTAAATTTGATTTTAATAACACTATAAACTCTATTTTTCCAGTGATAATAAGTGATGAAAAAGAAATGATTTTGGTTGATTGTGGCTATCCTAATTTTTTATCTTTGATAAAAGATTGTGCCAGGGATAATGGAATAGATATAAATAAATTAACAAAAATAATAATAACGCATCATGATTTTGATCATATAGGATCACTTGCAGCATTTAAAAGAGCATATCCAAATATAAAAATACTAGCATCTGCGAAGGAAGAGAGATATATTAGTGGAAAGGAAAAATCTTTAAGATTGCAACAAGCAGAGGAAATATATAATGAAATACCAGAAGAGAAAAAGGAAGAAGCAAGAAATTTTCATGAATTTATTGAATCAATAGAAACAGTAAAGGTAGATGTATGTTTAAAGGATAAAGATTCATTTCCTTGGTGTGGTGGAATAGAGATCATTTCAACACCAGGGCATATGCCTGGACATATATGTGTTTATGTAAAAGAAAGTAAGACTTTAATTTCAGGAGACGCTTTAGTGATAGAACAAGGAAATTTAGCTATTGCAAATCCAGAATATACACTAGATATGGTTAACGCAAAGGCGTCTATAAAAAAATTATTAGATTATAATATAGATAAAATCATATGTTATCATGGGGGGACATATGCAAAAAATATTAGAAAAGCCCTTGAAGAAATAGGAAGGAGAAATAACCTATGATAAGACTATTACAAAAGAACGAAATTCATAGAATCATGGATATATGGGAAAAGAGCACTATTAAAGCTCATGATTTTATAGAGGAAAGATATTGGATAGAAAACCATGATAAAGTTAAAAATGTGTATATACCCATGGCAGACACTTTTGTATATGATGATGGGGTAGATATAAAAGGGTTTATAAGTATAATAGACAATGAATTTATAGGTGCCTTATTTGTAGATATAGAAGATCAAGGATCTGGTATAGGAAGTAAATTAATAGGGTATGTATTACAAAAATATAAGCAATTAAGTTTAGCTGTATACAAAGATAATATTTCTGCAGTGGAATTTTATAAAGATAAAGGATTTAAAGTAGTTAAAGAGCAAGTAAATGAAGATTCAGGATGTAAAGAATATATAATGGGATATCCATATTGAATTGGAAAAGAAGATAAGATTTTGATCAAATAATAAAATATTTAATTGGAAAAAAGTTGACAAAATAATATCTTATATTTTATAATGAGGTTAAATTTGGCAAAATAAAAATAAAATATAAATTGTATATAAACCATGAAGGTTATGTAGCTTGTGAACAAGCTGTATAATTTTTTGTGGTTTTTTATTTTGGGAAAAGCTTTATAAATCACATTTATTAAATTTAAACTATAGGGAAGGTGACGGTATGATAAATAGAGATTCTATTTTTGTTAGAAGTATAATATTGGAGGATATACCTTTGGCGCAAGACTTTTTATTTGAAATGATAAAAAAATTATATGGTTATGATAAAACTCCATTGTATCATAATGATATTATAAATATGAAGGAAGTATATATAGATGAACCAAGAAATAGTATTATAGGTGCTTTTGATAAAGAAAATAATTTGATTGGAACGATAGCTATTCGTCAATATGAAGATAGAATTGAGGCTGTAAGAGGAATTTATACTATAGATAAAACAGCAGAATTAGGAAGAATGTATATTAAAGAGGAACTAAGAAGAAAAGGAGTAGGATCCTTACTATTCAATAAGATGGTTGAATTTTGTAGAGAAAGTGAATATGAAACTATTTATTTACACACACATAAGCATCTTCCAGGAGGATTTGATTTTTGGAAAAAGAGTGGATTTATAGTTAAAATAGAAGAAGATAATGAAGAAGAAACGATTCATATGGAAAAAAGTATATAAAAACAATTTGATAGTCTTTTATCCATTAATATACGAAAGAAAGGTATAGCAAAAAATGAAAAGATATGTCATAAGGCGATTGCTACAATTGATACCCATTATTTTAGGAATAACTTTTTTATCTTTTGCTCTTATGCAAACTGCAGCAGGAGATGCCGTTGATGCGATTTACGACAATACTTCTAGTGGGGTGTCAGAGCAAATCAAGGTTGAAAAAAGAAAAGAACTAGGTTTGGATAAACCTTTTATTATTCAATATACGAATTGGTTAAGAAGGATTATAACTGGCAATATGGGGACCTCTTATGTTTCAAATAAACCAGTGTTTGAAACGTTTGTTTCAAAATTGCCGTGGACTATCTATCTTACTATTACATCCGTGCTATTGACAGTATTCATTTCTGTTCCTTTGGGAATTTTAGCAGCGGTGAAACATAATTGTCTAACGGATTATTTCATCCGATTTTTGAGCTTTATTGGAAACTCAATTCCTGTTTTTTTTGCTTCTCTTTTATTGATATATTTTTTTGCTTTGAAATTAGACCTTTTTCCTGTTATGGGAAGCAATGGAGGTTGGAAAAGTATTGTTTTACCGACATTAGCCCTTTCAATCGCTATGTCATCAAAATATACACGTCAGGTGAGAACTGCGGTGCTAGATGAATTAAATAAGGATTATGTGATGGGGGCTAGAGCACGAGGTGTGAAGGAATCTGTCATTTTATACAGTAGTGTTCTAAAAACAGCTATGTTAACTATTGTTACTCTCTTGGCTTTATCTATTGGATCACTTCTTGGGGGAACTGCTATCATTGAATCCATATTTAGATGGGATGGGGTAGGAAAGCTAGCAGTGGACTCTATTACTATGCGGGATTATCCTATGATTCAAGCATATGTAATTTGGATGGCTTTTATTTATGTGGCGGTGAATTTAATCACAGATATTCTGTATCATTATCTTGATCCCCGAATTCGCATGGAAGAGGAGAATTAAGTATGAGTAGTGAGATTGAACAATTATTGACTGTGATAAAGAAAGGAAAGAAAGTGCATAAGCAAAAAAAATATAAGGATTATACAATAATAAAGTTTTATGTATTTTCTTTCTTCGTTGTAATGCTGTTGATGATGGCTGTCTTTGCTTCGCAACTGGTACCATATGATCCTTATGCTCAAGATTTGTCAATAGCCCTTCAAGCGCCTAGTCATATGCATTGGCTTGGAACAGATCGTTATGGACGAGATATGTTGTCTCGTGTGATGATAGGGGCGAAGTCCACAATTTTTAGTGCTTTGCTATTGGTATGTATCATTTCAACTTTTGGAACACTAATCGGTATATTTTGCGGGTATAAAGGTGGGAAAACGGATACTTTCATCATGCGAGTTTCAGATGTTTTTCTAGCATTTCCGGGAATGGTTTTTGCTATAGCCATAGCGGGTGTTTTAGGAGGAGGAATAATAAATGCTGTAATAGCATTAGCTTGTATATACTGGCCTAAATATGCAAGATTAGCAAGAGGACAAGTTTTATTAATTAAAAATATGCCTTATATTGAGGCGGCTAGACTTAGTGGATCTAGGACATCAAAAATTATTTTTAAGCATGTTTTGCTAAATATAGCCGGAATTATTCTTGTAACGGCGACCCTTGATATTGGAACTATGATAATGGAGCTAGCTGGGCTTTCTTTTTTAGGATTAGGGGCAATGCCTCCTATTGCTGAATGGGGAGCAATGATGAGTAATGGACGAAGTATGATTCAAACATCGCCATGGGTAATTTTAGCACCAGGCTGTGCTATTTTCATAACAGTAGTTTTATTTAACTTACTAGGAGATACGATACGAGATGTATTAGATCCAAAAACAAATAGAGTTAAA